>Ga0070730_10001262_pt1 | contig 24767 bp, 17 predicted proteins | sample Coa_R1_3_FD_66447 | JGI IMG/M metagenome (GOLD analysis project Ga0070730, IMG submission 66447) | Surface soil microbial communities from Centralia Pennsylvania, which are recovering from an underground coalmine fire - Coalmine... | ecosystem: Environmental > Terrestrial > Soil > Unclassified ... | reverse complement strand
CTCCAGCGCCGCATTGACGGCAAGCACAGCGCCCCAGCACCACCCAAGCACGTACAGCGGAACACCACTCGCCTCATGCTCGATGACCCTGCGGAGGTCGGACAACAACAAATGCCGGGAGGGAGCATCACCCCGGTCCCGCTGGTTCAACCCGGAGCCGCGACGGTCGGCGCCCACCACATTGATCTGCAGCGCTGCCAGTATTCGCGCAAGTTCGCGAAACCATCCCGAGTGACTCATCATGCCATGGACCACTACCAGCGTAGCCACCGGCAGACCTCTTGCAGGCCATACCCTGAATTGGAGGTGATAGCCGTCTTCACCCTGAACAGACCTGATCGACTCGGCGGATGTGATCATGGCAGATGGCATGAAAAGCAATAAACCGGACAGATTACGCAGTGACGACCCCGCCACACTGGTTCAGTGCTTGTCCGTTGATGCCGGCGGCATCTTCTGAACTGAGGAACAGCGCAAGCGCAGCCACTTCTTTAGGGCTGATTAAACGCCGTTGCGGGTGATGAGCCACAACCTTATTCAGGTACTCCTCGCCGTTGTTGCCGAACATGGCAGCTCGCGCATCCATGGCCTCACGCATCATTGCCGTATCCACATGCCATGGGCAGATGGCGTTCACGGTAATCCCCAGGCGCGCAACCTCCAGGGCAATGGATTTGGTAAATCCGATTACCGCGGCTTTCGTGGCCGAATAGGCGCTGTTATGCGCCGCTCCCACGACCCCGGCAATCGAAGCGATATTGACGATGCGTCCTGATTTGGCTCGAATCATTGCTGGAAGAACAGCCTTGGTGCAGTAATACACCGCGAACACGTTGGTCTCGAACATGGCTTTCCAGCGTGTGTCGTTGGAAAGAGTGAGGCTCGATATATAGTTGGTCCCGGCGTTGTTGATGAGAATGTCGACTTTTCCAAACTGTGCAAGCGTTGTACCGATCAGAGCGTGCACGGCAGACTGATTACTAACATCAGTGGGGACCGGAAGCGCGTTGCCGCCGTTCGAAGTCACTGCTCTGGCCAGGTCGCTGAGCTGTGCTTCATCGCGTGAGGCCAGCACAACGGCAGCGCCAGCATCGGCTAACGCGAGCGCAATCTCCCGTCCAATACCCCTGCTGGCCCCCGTCACGATTGCGGCTTTGCCTCTAAGCACAGAGTTCATAAATATTTACTTGTGTTTGCACGGCGCTGTTTTTCAGTAGGGCCATACCGGAGCGCCGGAGCCGGACTGATAAGGACCAATGTCAATACTGGTCTGCGATCTGGCGTGTCCATCAAAATCGATGGGTGGAGCGCCGGTTTGTGTTCCTGCTCCGATAGCCGGGCTTGCGGCGGAGAGATGATAATCGCCGAAGCCGTCATTTATGTAGCGAAGCAGCTGGGGATCAGCGTTTATGGTGCCGGTGTCATGTCCATTCTCTAATGCAATCCCCCTCAGATTTCGCCACACGATATTGTTGGAATACATATTGCTCATTCCAATCCGACCAGATTCCACAATGGCCCAGCCTGCGCCCCAGGTGCCATTTTCGATGAGAATGTTGTTTGCCACTATCATGCTGTCGGCAGTGACTCCGCCAGGGGCATCACCGGCGCCCACGGTGATTCCCCCATCGCCGTTGTGAAATACAAGGTTGTTGGCAACAACTACATTCACAGGCGCATGCCACAGGTGGATACCGTAACCCTGATTATTGAAGGCTATGTTGTTCCAGATATGTCCTCGCAAATTCGAGTGGTATATCCCATGCACGCGCGGGCATGCGATGTTCACGTCTCCAATGTTGTGCACCAGATTGCCGATGGTGTCGTTGTCGTGAGCTGCATAGTTTCCGTGATCGATTCCCGCGCCGCCGTCGGCACTGCATTTGGCCGGAATGTCATGCACGTGGTTGCCCAGAATCCTGACGAAGGATCCCAGGTTGAGAATTCCCAGGTTGCCGCCGCCGCTGATGTCAAAACCCTCAATGTCAACGTAGTCTCCGCGGTTTTCCCAGGCTGTGTATGACGATGCCGCAACGATCTTTGCGCCCCACTTCACATCAGAAAGAAAGCGGATGTGCGCCGAGGATGTACCCGAAGCCACGGTCGTCACCGCCGAAGCATACGAGCCTGGCGCGACGTGGATGGTATCGCCCGGTGTGGCCTGGTCCGCGGCGTGCTGAATCGTTGCCCAGGGGTGGGTTGCGCTTCCATCGCTGCTGTCTGCGCCTGCTGCGGACACATACAAATTACGCCCCGCTCCCGCAGCGGACAAGGAATTCCCCGCCGGCATTGATTGCGGTGCCTGGCCGCACGACCAAATCAATCCAATAAAAAGCGCGGTAATGCTGGCAAGAGCAAAAATCGCTAATATGACTGATCCGTCCTGCCGGCGTTTATCGTCGAAATATGATTTGGGGCCGTGCCGCATGCGAACCCTGTTAGTGCGGGAGATTCGTTTCACAAGATGCTTCAACCGGGTGCAGTTCCTTATTAATCAGGCCGCGTATTCCACGGCAAATTCCTGGGACCAGCGAATCACGTTGAGCCACCGCCAGACGCGATTGTCAAAGCTCTGCCGGCCAGCAACAATAGCTTCCCATTCACGATGCATGACTTTAAGATCAAAAAAAGGCATGGCCGCGGCAGCCTCGCTGTTCAATGTGTCCGTTACCCAGCCATTCAGGTTACACAGCCATTCACGCTCCGGAGTCGCAAAACCTATCTTGTCTCTGCGATCAAGAATCGGCTGGGGCACAATGCCGCGCATGGCATGGCGGAATACTGCCTTTGATGTTCCATCCAGCGCCACAATGTATTCCTCCGGCAAAGACAGGACAAACTCCACCAGTTGTGGCGTCAGGAACGGTACGCGGCTTTCTATGGAGAATGCCATCGAATTGCGATCTTCATAGCGAAGCAGATGCGGAAGGCTCGTTTCCGTGATGGTGCGCAGCAACGCAGAACGCAGTACGTGTGGTCCGGCGCAGTAAGTTGCCTGGGCCGTCTCCCCGCCATTTTCGCGGAACCATGCTGTGTTGACCCAGGATGGACTGAGTTCTTTGGATATCAGAGCGCGCAGAGGCTTTTGCCACTCTCTGGGCAGAAGATAGTCCGCGCTGCACAGCAGCAACCGCACGATTCCACTGTCAGGAAGCTTAGCGGCGCTGCGTAACAACCCGAAAGCGTCGAGGAAACGGCGCTGTCGCACCAGAGACGCAAATTGTGCGCCGATATAATAACGATATCCGCCGAGAAGCTCATCCGCGCCCTGTCCATCGAGCATTACTTTAATTCCGGCCTCACTCGCCAGCCGAAAAACTCGATGTTGCGCGTAGATCGTTGTACTGCCAAACGGCTCTTCCTGCACTTTGAGGAGAACGTCGAGATCGTTTACCAGATCGCGGGATTGAGTGTGCACCTTATGCACGCCAGGGGCAACAGCACCGGACACCATGTCAATCCAGCGTTCTTCATTCAACCGGGGATCATCAGCGACGTAGCTGAACGTATGGATATCAAGCCCAGGAGCGACATTTCGCATGCAGGCTACGATTGCCGACGAGTCAATGCCTCCGGAAAGGGCGGCTCCTATGGGTACGTCGCTGCGAAGGTGAAGCTGAATGCTCTTGAGGAACAACTCGCGTAATGTTTGGGCAGCTTCCTCGAAAGACGCGCCGGAAGAAGTGATTTGCGGTCTCCAGTAGCGAACAGGCTCGGCCAGGGCTGGATTATCGAGTGATACTTCCACATAATGAGCCGCTGGCAACTGGTGAATACCGGCAAGCAAAGTAGTATCGCCCTGATCGGAAAGGCCGTGGCGAAGATACAGCAGCAGCGCGGCAGAATTGACTCGCCTTTTGGTGGAATTGAGATCCAGCAGCGCTTTGATCTCCGAGGCAAACGCGAACTGTTCCTCCGAGGCAGAGTAGTACAGGGGCTTGATGCCAAAAAAATCGCGCGCCAGGAATATTGTTCTTCGCTGACGATCAAAAATTGCGAAGGCGAACATTCCCACGAAGCGGCGCATGGCATCCGCGCCCCATTCCACATAAGCCAGCAGTAATACTTCTGTATCAGTGTGGCTATGAAACTGGTATCCAAGAAGCTCTAACTCACTACGCAGCTCTAAATAGTTATAGATCTCTCCGTTGTATATGACGCTGTAACGTCCGCCGGCAGCGTGCATGGGCTGCCAGCCACGGCTTGAAAGATCAAGGATGGAAAGCCGCCGATGCATCAGCATGAGATCGCAATCCTCAACGTGCCCTGGGATTGATTCACGGCCGGTTTGCACCGAGCCATGCGAGTACAAAAGCCAGCCCAGATCGTCGGGACCGCGATGGCGCAGACGTTCCAGTACATTGGCCGCGCGAGCCGGACAAACTTTACGTGAGCCCGAGATTACTCCTGCAATGCCACACATGATTAAATCCTGGATGCCGCTGTTGCCGTTTTGGCCCGGATGACTATCCGTAACAGGACGAGGTAATAGATGATGTAACAAAAAATGCCCAGCAGGGTAATGGCCCAGACCGTGTGAATCAGGCTGAGCTTCTGGCGCCAGGCAACGCTGAATATCAGCAGAATGCCAGTCATAAGCGTTAAATCGTAAATAAGCTTGAATTTTTGTCCACGCAGAACAAACACCAGCCTGCTGAGCGGATTAACGACCATCTGCGCCAGCAAAAGCGGAGCGGTAATTCCCGCGAGTGTGCCGGCTATCGCCCAGGGTTTTCCGAAAACGAGCGCGAACAGACGATCGCCGGAAAAAAAAAGTATGAGCGCCGGGCCTGCACCAAGCAGCAGCATCCCGGCACTGGTGCGCGCGAATAAACCAGTCATCTGCTCGGGAGTTTCTCTCGCACAAACCGCCATGCGGCTGTGGAAGGTATCGGCAACACTGGTTGCAATCAGCACGAGGGGTACCGCAAGGACACGCTGCATCAAAGCGAATTGACCGCCGAGCGCTGGCCCATAGAGTTGCACCAGAAAGGGAAGAGGACTGTTGGCGGCCAGAATGTCTATAAACGACGAAGGCAGTGAATAAGCCGCAAAATCGCGATTCTCGGCCAATGCATTCACAAGTTCCTTCCAATGGGCCCTGGCCGCAACCTTCAGAGCAGGCCAGGCATCGCGGAAGAGTGATCCCACGCCGGCTCCCCTGCCGATCATCTCTCCAAAGAGCAAGCCCGCCGGACCAATGCCGAGGAGTCCTAAAACAACCTGGGAGATCGAGCGTATTGCCTGCTGGACGATTGTTGTTCTGGCAATGATTTCAAAGTTCTCCTGCCGGATTTCCCAGTAACGCAAATTGGCGAAGACCCCGATGAGCAAAAGCGTCACGATCATGAGTGGAATGGAATATCCCGGAAAAACTCCATATCCCAGCCATTGAAAACGCATCGCTGTATACAATACAACGCCGCCAAGGGCGCAGAGTGGAACACTGAGCAGCATGGAAGCCCAGGTTAGCCGTATTGCTTTATCCCGACTGGCGACGGAGACAATTCCAAGTTCATAGCTGAGTGATATCGCAACGGAGGCGATACTCACAAAGCTCATAAATAGTCCCAACACGCCCATGTCAGCGGGCGAATAGAGTCGCGTGAGCACCGGGGCCAGCGCTATGCCCAGGGATTGCGCTAGGGCTGTTCCCAGACTGAGAGTTGCCACATTGCGCGCGAATCTGTACCTGGTCATCCATTGTGCAGCCTGCAGGAAAAATCCCACACGAGACGGTTGACCGTAAACATCGTTCATTCGTTCTGAACCCGTGGTTTTGGCAACTGGCATGGAAATTTCTCGGCGCAAATTTACAATTTGAAGACCACAATTAGAGCGGGCATTTTACAGGGGCGTGATGGAATCCCGGAGGGTGGGCGGCAACAGAGCTGTAAAAAGCCAGCAGCTTGCGTTCTTCCACCAGCCAGTTGAAATGCTGCTCGATCGCGGTGCGTCCCCGCCTTCCCATAGCCGCGGCTTCCTTGTCATGGGTGAGCAGGTACGAGATGGCATTTGCAATTGATTCCGGATCCAGTGGATCCACCAGAATGCCGCAGCCAGAGGATTCAATTATCCTGCGCCAGAGAGGAAAATCTGACGCAATCACAGGAATACCAGCCGCCATATATTCGAACATTTTGACCGGCTGGGAAGTCAAAAAGTTCTGCTCGGGGTGAAGCACAATCAGGCCGGCGCGCACGCATCCCAGCAATTCAGCAATGCCGCCCCGATCCAGTAATCCATGCCATACAACATTTTTCCATTCCGGCGTGCCGCTGACCTGGCGCATAAGTGCCGGGTCAGAGAACCAGCCGGCAAGTTCCAGTTTGACTCCTGGCACCCGAACCTGCGGCATGGCAGCCAGAAGTTCGCGAATGCCTCGCTCCTCGGCGATGCCGCCGATATATGTAACCGATACCCGGCGCTCTGACCAGTTTCGCCCCGCCACGGGAGCCAATTCATTTGCGTCCGGAAAGTTATTGATGACTTCGGTATGGGCATTCAAGGCCCTGAAACGCTCCGCTATAGCGGGTGTTGCCGTGATCAGTCCGGTCATGCCTCGCGCTGCGGCATTCTCCAGTGATTCAACAATCGCCCTGAGAAGCGGACGAAGAGCACTGGGAATGTAATGTTTATAGAGAACGGTCCTGGGCAGGTCTTCATGAATATCGTAAATAACCCGTTTGCGAAGGAGACGCAGCAACAAAGCCAGGGGCAACAATTCCGGATCATGAATGTGATAGATGTCCGCCTTGCGCCGAACTGCTTCACGGCCTATCGCCAGCCCTTTCGCGGTCATCCGGTGCAGGCGTCCGCGTTGTGGGCCAATTCCGATAATCTGGACTCCATCGGAGTAGCTGTCCGCCGGGTCTGTAGTCAACTCGGAGACTTCATAGCCGGCACGGGCCAGTGATCTGCATTCCTTATAGAAAATGCGGACGTCATTGCTGCCGTGAGCTGATGTGACGTGCAGGACGCGGTCCGTGCACGGCTTCTCTGACTCGGTTGTTCGCGTTCCATACGTGGGGTGGCCGTTCGACGAAGTAATGCGCAGCATCTTCGCCGCTCCATGGGTCACGTGTTCCCACATCCATCGCCGCTCCATCGCTGCAATCTCGGCAGGGCGGACCGACACGGAGCCACGCTGGTCGCGAAGCAAGTCCAGAAGAGATGAAACCGGCACGAACCAGCCATTTTTTCGCGCCAAACGGCGCAGAAGCTCTTCAACGCGCGGGTCCACGCGGCCACTGCCGCAGAACCCGCATGCAAAGTGCGTGTACACAATGCATACTCCGCATTCCGCTTCCAGCCGGTCCTGATTCGATTCACTCAGCAGTTCGCAGAACCTGGCCTTGTCGCCTCCGTCCGCGCTGCTGAACCAGGCATTGACCAGGGGTTTGGCAGGATCGTAATAGGGCATGCCGGGGTTGATTCGCTGAGTATTGATCTCGCGAAAAACCAGATTGCGCACGTAATCAATGCGCTGTTTGCATAAGTCGCCCCAAAAATGTTCCGAGCCTTCAATATGGCCCTCAAAGGTCCGCGAACGAGTAAAACCTGCTGCTAGGCCATACAAGTCCGAGGCGATTGTGGAGAAGCGCGCCGCTCCCCAATATACGTTGTCACGATTGCTGCAGTGATTGGCATGAACGCGAGGATAATATCCCACCAGCCTGCGAAACTCTTCGAGGCCCCACTCGATTTCCCGGCGAGTTGAATCCGTATTGCGCACGTTGTGAAGCGCGATTTCAAATCCCCGGTTTCTCAGATCCAGAACGAAGTCGCGGTACTGAGGGTCCTGCAGACTGGCTCCTGTAAACCGGGCGCCGGGAGTGCTTGCCAGTGGCCACACCGACTTGGTGGTGTGCAAGCCGAGTTCGTCCAGCAGCCGGTAAACAGGACCAACATTTTCCACTGTACTCAGATCGGTATCGTCCAGGATGGAAAATGCAAACTTCCTGTTGTCGGGAAAGCTGTTCATTGGTCCTCTGGGAAGTGCGTTACAGAATTTCTCTCTGATAAGAGTCAGGCATAAGTGCCACGCTGTTTGTATGTTGAGCTCTGGCTGGAATCAGATGGGACTCTGGTTCGCCCGTCGCGGCCGGCATCAGGTACATGAGCAACATCGCCAGCCCAATGCCATGGGTAAGCAGCGAGGTCAAAAGGCCTGAATTCACCACGGCAAAAGCCGGAAGAGCAATAACGAGCGCTGTTATATCTGGATTGCGTCCAGCCGAGCCTGAATCATAGAGCCACAGGACCAGCGCAAGCAGCAATGTGAAGCAAACGATTCCGGCATAGCCGAAGTTTGCATAGGCATCTGCCCAGAAATTAGCGTTGGCGGACATTCCGGCATCGTGGAAATAAACAAACCCGATCAGGTTAGGTGGGCCGAGTGCGTAAGGATAATCCACAATCGACTTAAAAATGCTGTGACCAAGCAGGGCCTTCGGGTGAGTCGAAAAGAACTCGTAATAATAACCTGTTAGCAGCCCCGGGGTGCCTGTCATGCGTTCCTGAATAAGCCCTGCAAATGTTCGAGAAATCCCGAAGAACTCGAGGGCCGCTGCGCCAGTGAAGATGGCGGTCCAGGTCATGATCAGTCGCGTTCCAAACTGTTTGCGAGACCTCATGACCCAGAGTAGGTACAACAGGAAGGCGGCGGAGAATAGTACATCTCGGAAGGCGGCAATTGAGTAAATGGCAAATTGCCCTGCCAACCCGACGAGGGCCAGAGAGGTGCGCCGGGATGTGAACCCCATCGCCATCAGCAGCGGATTGATTACATACATTTGCCAGCAAACCGCATAGGCCACCAGGGGAGAAGTTTGGTGGAGTGTTTCCTCGAATTGCGACCTGACGGTATAAACATCTGCCAGTGCTACATATCGGAAATGCAGCCCAAAGGCGGCGATGATCAGCGAATAAAAAATCGCGCTCAGCAGGACGAGCATGACCGTGAACTCATGGCTTTTGAGGTGTACGCGCGGCAACGGCAGTAACCGCAGTCGATAAATAGTCCCTGTCACGGCGAACATGGCCACGATGCCTGCGGCAAACCATAATGGCCCGCTCGACTGGTCCTGCAGCGCGTAAATTGGCACCAGACAAACAGGGACCACGACCAGCATATAAAGAAGCCAGTACAGTAGCTGTGACGGGCGTTTCAATTCTATCGGCATCCATAAGGAGGGCAGGATGGCGAGCATGGCCCCACACGCCACGCGCGCAGGGGTGGATAGCGATTGAAAGCCCGTATAGCGCCAGACCGGTACGATTACAAAGTTGTACACGAGCATGAAAAAGACCACGTATAAAGCGCAGCTCAGTACAACGACTGCCCGTGAGCCGAAAAATCCTCCGAACTCAGAGCGGGAACTGGCGGTTATTACGTATGGTGATGTCATGTATCTCAGGCGACTGCGGATTCCAATTGCCCGTGCGTGGCTGCATTGAGAACTTTGCGAATTGCGTGCCCGGTGTCGAGCATGTCACTGCGCACAAGGGTGGGATGCACCAAAAACATCAAACTGTTTTCGCCTAATTCCCGGGCCACAGGAAGACGTTCGCGCGGACTTGTCAAGAGGGAAAATGCTTTCTCCAGATAAATCTCGCTGCAACTCCCGCTGAGGCAGGGAATTCCTTCAGCACGCAGGGCCTCTATCACTCGGTCCCGGTTCCAGTCATGACGCAGGTGCTCAGGCCGCAAAAAGGCGTAGTACTTGTAAAAAGCGTGGCCCACGCCAGGCGGAGGCTCGGTTAGCCGCAATCCGGCGACAGCGCTGATTTCCCGGGTAAGGGTGTCGGCGTTGCTGCGCCGTGCTGTTACCCGGTTGTCCAGTTCCCGCAATTGCACCCGGCCAATTGCCGCCTGCATCTCTGTCATGCGCCCATTGGTTCCAAAGCTGTCATGCACCCAGCGGAATTCCGGTGACGATGTCCGCGGATTCATTGCGTCGTAGCTCTTGCCGTGGTCTTTGTAGCTCCAGGCTGCTTTAAAGATGGCTGGATCGCTGGTAGTAATCATCCCGCCTTCGCCGCCGGTCGACATAATCTTGTCCTGGCAGAAGGAGAAAGCGCCGGCATCGCCCATGGAGCCGACCTTACGCCCTTTATACGCGGCGCCGTGGGCCTGAGCGCAGTCCTCCAGCACCTTGAGTTTGTGTTCGCGAGCAAGTTCCAGAATGGAATCCATATCGCATGGCCAGCCAGCGAGATGAACAGCTATGATGGCGCGAGTACGTGGAGAGAGTACCTGCTGAACGGATGCGGCTGTAAGGTTCTGGCTCGCGCGGTCAACGTCAGCCATTACAGGAATGGCTCCACACATCACGGCCGCACTTGCTGATGCAATAAAGGTTCGCGATGGCACGATTACTTCGTCACCCGGCCCGATGCCCATTGCTTTCAGCGCTGCTTCCAGGGCCATGGTTCCATTCGATACCGCGATCGCGTATCGGCACCCTGTATACACCGCAAACTCTTTCTCAAACTGAATCCCTTCTTCGCCTGTCCAGTAGTTCACTTTTCCCGACCGCAACACGGCAGCGGCGGCTTCGAATTCCTCGGCGCCGAACTCAGGCCACGGAGCGAATGGCTGCTTTCTGACCGGGACTCCGGCGTTGATCGCCAGTTCAGCGTTCTGATTTTCCGTAATCACAGGAAACCGTTCTTGGCTGCGCATGGTGGCGCTCTGCCGGATTCAGGACCGCCAGCAATGTCAGCCAGAGAATATGCAGATCCATGGCAAAAGAGCGATGCCGGATATAATGCAGCCCCAAACAAACTTTCTCCGGGCGAATCAGTTCGTGGTAGGCACGGTGCGGATCGGTGCAGCCGCGCAGAATCTCGTCTTCGTCGCGGAACCTGATGGAGGCCCAATCCGTAATACCGGGACGAACCAGCAGCAGCTGGTTTTCTTCAGTGGTGTAGCCAGCTACTTCGTCCATGACTTCGGGGCGCGGCCCGACCAGGCTCATTTCACCCTTCAGCACGTTCAGAAGTTGCGGTAGCTCGTCCAACTTATATTTGCGCAAAAAGTGCCCTGCCCGTGTGATCCGCGGATCATTGGCCGGTGTCTCGGCGCCGCCAATTTGTTCGGCATCAGGGACCATGGTGCGCAACTTGCAGATGCGGAAGGGCCGTCCCCAGCGTCCTGCGCGCACGCCTCGATAAAACACAGCTCCGGAGGAATCAAAAGCGATCCATACCGCGCACGCAGCCAGCAACGGCGAAAGAACCACAAGTCCACAGAAGGAAACGGCAATATCAAAGAGTCTTTTCATTGCTGCGCGCTCCGCTCGAGTGCCCGAGTGGACCCGTGGTAGAGATCGGTTTCGGGCTTGCCGCTTTACGCATGATATGCCACAAGCCGGCAAGTGTGCCCATTCCATAGCAGGCATGGAACGGGAAAGCGAAGAAAGGAAGCAAAAGTCTGGTTCGAAGTCTGCCCGAGCCTGACTGACTTCGTCCGAAGTAAAGGCCGGTGAAGAAATACAAAAGTATGCCTGCCGCAATCCATACCCGAATCACGGAAAAGAAGATTGCCATAAGACCAGATAAGGCCAGCAGCAGCACCATAAAAACCGGCACGAAACGGCGCAGAGAGAATGACTGAGGATTCTTTACTGCCGCCAGGTACTGCCACTTACCATCCAAAAATGCTTTGCGCCAGAGTGCCGGAAAAGTTGATACGGGATAGTAATAAGTTGCCAGTTCGGGGGTCTGATAAATACGTCCGCCGCCGTGGCGGATGCGCGCGTGCAACTCGGTATCCTGGGCGCGAACCAAATCTTCGTCATACATGCCGCAATGGTCAAAGATTTTTTTTCTGTATGCGCCATACGGGACCGTATCAACCCAGCCTTCCCTGAATCCTGTCCGGAAAGCGGCGTTGCCAACACCGAAGCGACTGCTGAGAAGCGAAGCGATCATTCCGGAGGCGAATCCGCTGCCACGTGGCGCTGTCAGCAAAGGACCGCCCACGATATCGGCCCCGGTTTTGTCCAGATACTTCAGGCAGGTCTCCAGATAGTGTGCGGGATAGGTAGCATGCGCGCCGGCCACCATGATGACCGGTGAACTTGCATGGCGCAAGCCAATATTCATTCCGGCAGGCATGATGCGATCTGGATTTTTCAGGATCACCAAATTGGACATTTCGACCTGAAGTTCGCGCATGATGGCCATGGAGCCGTCCTCAGACATTCCATCTACAACGATGATCTCGTACTCTGAGGGCGGCATGGTCTGTGACAACAGAGAACGAAGGCAGGACGAAATCGTTTTCGCCTCATTGCGCACCGGCACGATGACGGAGACTGCTGGCATGGCAGAGTTCTGTATTTTAGTTTTCGCTCTTCAGGCCGCGATGGGCTGCTCTGCCGGTCCACTGTATTCTGGCGGGGTTGCCAGTTCTCGGCAAATGCCGTTTTCCCTGGAGTAGCGCCGGCTGCAATCCGGGCAAGTTGCGTCAGGAGCAAAACGAGGGAGACGGCTCCCGCAGTAGCATATCCAGCCCGCTTGCACCGCCGGGACACCCATTACGAGTGCATAATCGGGGACATCGTGCGTTACCACGGCGCCCGCTGCGACGAAGCAGTATTCACCGAGGGTTACTCCGCAAACCACGGTTGCGTTGGCTCCGATCGAAGCGCCGCGTTTCACCAGAGTGCGGCGGTATTCATGCTTGCGATTGATATGGCTGCGCGGGTTGATGACATTGGTGAAGACCATGGATGGCCCGCAGAATACGTCATCCTCAAGCTCCACTCCGGTGTATATGGAAACGTTGTTTTGGATCTTAACGTTGTCCCCAATCCTGACTCCGGGGCTGATGACCACGTTTTGTCCAATATTGCAGCGTGCGCCGACCTTCGCTCCTTCCATAATGTGCGAGAAGTGCCAGATTTTTGTGTCGCGCCCGATCTCGCACCCGAAGTCAACCACCGCGCTGGGGTGAGTGGAATAAGAAGGCTCAGGACCATTGAGTTCGACAGGACTGCCGCCATTGCGCAATGAGCGCTCACAGGCATCCAGAACTTCCAGTACCTGCAGAGCGCTGGCAGCGTCCGTGCGCGGTTTGCGCTTTTCGTGGATGCACTCCAGAAAGTGCTCGCACTCACGCTGCAGAGGCTCATCCTTCGGAACAGGAACTACCTGCCCATCCTCTTTGTGCGCAACCGGTATGCGATCGACCCAGTCAATACGATGCGAATACAACACCAGCTTGCGTTCGGGCTCCACATCGTCAAACACCGCCATCTTCTTCCCACCGACAATCGTCAGTTTCTGCTCTTTAAAAGGATGCAGCCAGCTCACGAAAATGTGAGCATTGACACCGCTGGCAAATTGACAGGTGCTCAGGGTGGTATCCGCGACGCGTGAGTCCACATAAGTGCCGCCCTGGCTGGCGATCCGCGTCGGCATCTCTTCCAGCAGATACAACACCGCGGAAATGTCGTGCGGAGCAAAACTCCACAGTATGTTTTCCTCGGCGCGCAGCTTGCCCAGATTGAGCCTGGAGGAATAGATGTATTTAATTCTTCCCAGCTCTCCCGCCGAAATCAGCTCTTTCAGCTTAAGAATGGCAGGGTGATATTGAAGTATGTGACCGACCATGAGTACGCGCGCGCGCGAATCTGCAATCTCGGCAAGATGCCGTCCTTCTGTCAGACGCAGCGCCAAGGGCTTCTCGACTAAAACATGCTTGCCCGCTTCAAGTGCCTGCCGAACCAGTTGATAGTGATGGACCGCCGGAGCCGCGATGGCTACGCCATCTACTGCAGGATCCGCCAGGACTTCCGCGATGCTTGAACTAGTCTGCACGCCATATTTTTCACGAACAGCATCGAGCACCTGCGAACGAACATCACACACGCTGCGCAAAGCGCCTATTTTGTGAAATGTGCGCACAACATTTTTGCCCCAGTAACCACAACCGATAACGGCGATGTTCGGACGGATCATTGTTATTTCTCCTTCTCCGCGTGTACGGAAGCATGGTTCAGGAAACGAGCGACCTCACTAACAATTCTTTTCTGCTGGCTTTCGGTGAGTTCCGGGTAATTGGGAAAAGACAGTACTTCACGAGCAGCGGTTTCGGCATGGGGAAGACTGCCTTCTTTGTAACCGAGATAATCGAATGCGGGCTGAAGATGCAGCGGATATGGATAATAAATCTCGGTTGGAATGCCTTCGTTATGCAGGTATTCACGTAAAGCATCGCGATCGGTGCAGCGGACCGTGAACTGATTGTAGACATGGCGCATTCGGTTTGGCGCGATTGGCAACACCAGGCGGTCCTGAGCCCGAGAATTGGCAAACAGCTGGTGATAACGCTCCGCATTGAGGCGCCGCAGTTCTGTCCAGTCGTTCAGATGACGCAGTTTAACTCGCAAAATCGCGGCCTGCAGCGCATCAAGGCGGCTGTTGGTCCCGAGAATCTCGTATTGATACTTATGCCTGCTGCCGTGTACGCGCAGCAGCCGCAGCCGATCAGCGAGAGCTGGATCATTGGTGGTGATCATGCCTCCATCACCGGCTCCGCCCAGGTTTTTTGAGGGGAAGAAACTGAAGCAACCCATTGCGCCGATTGTCCCCGCCTTGCGACCTTTATATGCGGCCCCAATGGCCTGGGCTGCGTCTTCGATCACGCTAAGTCCACTGCGCTTTGCCATATCCATCAAAGGTTCCATTTCAACAGGAAGGCCAAAGAGATGAACAGGGATAATCGCTCGAGTCCTTGAGGTAATTGCCCGGGCCACGCTTTGCGGGTCGAGGTTGTAAGATTGCGGATCAATGTCAGCGAAAACCGGGGTCGCTCCCGCCCGCACGATCGCGCTCGCGGTAGCAACAAAGGTAAATGGCGTGGTAATTATTTCGTCCCCAGCCTTGATCCCTGCCGCCATAAGCGCCAGAATCAGGGCGTCAGTTCCGGATGCGCAAGCCACGGCAAACCGGCAGCCCAAGTAATCGGCTATTTCCTCTTCCAGTTGCTCTACCTCAGGGCCGAGCACAAAACGCTGGGTTTCGAGAACCCTGGTTACAGCCTGAATGACTTCATGGCGAATCTGCTCAAACTGCAGTGTTAAATTGAGGAATTGCAGAGGTTCTGTTTTTTTCTGATTCTCAACTGCTGGCGTTACTAATGCTTCAGTTGTCACTTCCTGCTCCTTTTTCTGAATGGAAATATCAGTGTGGAACCGGAGGCTTGCAGAGAAGTAGCTCGTGTTCTATATCGGGAATTATGCCGCAGCGTCGCTGAACTGAACTGCCAGGCTGGCCCGGCAGCGACGGTAACGCGATATGGAATCGTGCCGGTCCACGTCGCAGAGCGCCAAAATCTCTTCGCTGGGAGAGTATTCGGGAACCAAAGAGTTCAGTGTCTTTACCAAACCGTGTACGTTTCTCGATTCCACAAGAGTCGCGAGTTCATCAAGCCAGCTACGCACCTCAAAGAAATCAACTCTGCCGCCTTGCAGCACACGGAGGATCTTTTCATGGGAAGTTGGCGTTAACCCCTCGGCCTGAAGGCGCAATTCTTCCACCAGCTTCTCGCCGGGGCGCAGACCGGTGTAAACGATCCCGATGTCCTTACCAGGTTCGAAGCCGGCGAGTCGGATCACGTTTCTGGCCAGATCATCTATCCTGACGTCCTCTCCCATATCGAGGATAAAAATCTCGCCACCTTGTCCCATAGTCGACGCCTGGAGCACTAACTGGACGGCTTCCGGAATGAGCATGAAATATCGTCTGGCTTCCGGGTGGGTGACCGTCACCGGTCCGCCATTTCGGATCTGCTCCTCAAATATGGGCAGCACGCTGCCGTTACTGCCGAGAACATTGCCGAAACGTACAGCTACAAAGCGTGTACGCTGACGCTGCAAGCCAAGGATAATGAGTTCGGCGATTCGCTTGGTCACTCCCATGATGTTGGTTGGTTTTACGGCTTTGTCGGTGGAGATCATTACAAAATCTTTCACCTCGAATTGTCGCGCCACCAGCGCCACATTGTATGTGCCAAAAATGTTATTGGTTACCGCCTGGAAGCAATTCGTCTCCATCATGGGAACGTGTTTGTAGGCGGCGGCGTGAAAAACCGAATGGGGCCTGTGGGCCGCAAATACTTCCCGCAGCAGCCCTACGTCGAGGATATCCCCGACCACCGGAATGTAGTGCAGCATAGGGAAATTACGGCGAAGTTCACAGCAAAGACGGAACAGATCATTTTCCGAGCGTTCCAGCAGCACCACCTTTTCCGGGCTAAACTGAGAGACCTGCCGGGTCAGTTCTGAGCCAATGGAGCCTCCGGCTCCGGTAATCAGGACTGACTCGCCCTGCAGCTTTTTCTGAATGTTGCCGAGATCCAGGCGAACGGGTGCTCGACCCAGCAGATCTTCCAGGCGGACCTGCCGTATTTGGCTAATGCGTGACTGACCCTCAATGCGCTTGCCAACTCCATTGAGGATTTTGAATTCCACTTTGGCCTGCGAGCATTTGTTTATGATCTCGTCGATCTTTTTACCTTTGGCGGAGGGAATTGCGATCAAAACGCACTTCACGCCGTGTTTCGCCACCAATGTGGTGATGTCATTGATTGTGCCCAGCACCCGCTTCCCGTGGATCCTGATACCCAGCTTGGTTACATCATCATCGACGAACCCGATAGGCTTGTAATCCAAATCCGGATTTTGTTTCAATTCCCGCACAATGGTGCTGCCGGCCACGCCGGCCCCCACCACAAGAGTTTCCTTTCTGGCAACGCAGGTTTGCAGGGTTTCGGTATAAGCGCGAACCAGAAACCTGACTCCTCCAATGCACAAAATTGTAAGCACCAGATCAATGAACACAACCGATCTTGGGTATCCGGGCTGGGGCCAAAACCTGAGCCACAGGGCAGCGTATATCAACACGCTGCTGATTACGCTTGCTCTGGTTATATCCACCAGGTCGCTCATTCCTGTATATCTCCACCATCCCTGCTGGAGTCCAAAGCTGCGAAAAATCACCAGCTTGATGACTAACACCCAGGGCAGCGATATGAAAAATACTGTTCGATATGTGGCATCTACAGAAAAGTCCAGCCTTAGAACAAAGGCGCTGTAATAAGTCACCGTGATCAGAAAGGCCTGGAAAGCAATAATCAGGACTTTTCGCCAATTCAAAAAACTCTGCATATGACTGGTTTCCTTGTCATGAGTGGAATCAGGGTATGAAGAAAGATTAGTTACGTTTGCCGGGATAGTAGTAGTAGCCCTGCCGGGGAAAATTATGGGCGTTCAGCACGACCTTGACGATTTGCGGCGATTTAACCTCACACAGCAATTCCAGGCTGCGAGCCATCACGGGGCCGGGAGTCACGCCAGAGCGGGTCACAAAAATGATGCCGTCAGTCATCGTGGCCAATGCGCGTCCTTCGGCGTAGGGAATAAGGGGAGAGGAGTCGATTACGATGAAGTCAAAGCGATCGCGCAGTAATTCCATAACCGACCTCATGGGCATGCCGGCGATCAGGTGGGCGCGCTCGTCGCTCGCCTTGCCTCCTGGAAGCACCATCAGGTTTGGTGAATCCGGCACGGCCACCAGAGCGTCAGGTAATGTGACAGATCCAAGCAGTACATCTCCCAGTCCTGCGTCAGACCGCACGCCGCATGCGGCGGCTACGCACGGGCGGCGAAGGTCGGCATCTATCAGGCAGGTTGTATGGTATTGAGATAGGGCCAGCGCCAGATTTACCGCTATTGTCGTCTTTCCCTCGCCAGCTATCGAGGAAGTGACCAGGACAGCCTGTGGCTGTTCATCTTTGGCCAGTACAATGTTCGTGTGGAGTGAGCGCACTGCCTCCGATTCAGGAGAATGCGGACGCTCCAGTAAAAACTTCGCTGGTCCCGTGGAATTGCCCGACTTCAATTTATTCCAGTGGAATCCATTACCGGCAAATTCAGGAATTAAGGAAACAGAGGGAATACCGGTCCAGTCGCGAATGTCCTGCGCTGTGCGCAGCGGGTGGTCTGCCTTTTCTCGCAGGAATGCAAGCACGATTCCGCCGATAAGTCCGGCTACAAGACCAAACGCCAAATAGCGGAAGCGCTGGGGGCGTGTGGGCTGGTCCAGGATGCGGGCCAAATCTGCTATATGAATGTTGCTGGACTGTGATGCCGCCGCGATGCCTGCTTCTTCGATCCGGCCCAGCAGAGTATTGTACAAAGCAGACTGGGCCTGCGCCTGCTTTCTGAGGATGTTGTATTCCGCCATGTCACTGATGGTTTTGCTGGCGTCTTTCTTTTGCGCAGCCATCAGCCTTTCACGCGCGCGTGCGGCGGCATAGCTGATACGAAGCTGGTCGAGAGCTTCCTTCCTTTGTATACCGAGCTGTTTTTCCAGTTCAGCCGCCTGGTTCTGCAGTTTTTTCGTGTTTGGGTGGTTGATCCCGTAAATAACCATATTCTGTGAGAGCTGAGCTCGCACTTCAGCCAGGTTCTGAGTGAGCTTTTGCACTACCGGGTTTTCGCGTACCTGGGGCAGGGAATCAACGTCCCCTTCGCGGGCTTTTTGAAGGTACGATTCAAGCTGAATGCGTTCTGACTGGATCTGCGTTGTCTGTCGATTCAGGTCCGTCATGAGATCGCCGAATGTGTTTCTTTGTTCGTCGATGTCGGCAACTCCAGTCTGCTTCTGGAAGGCGGCAAGGTCGCGGTTGGATTGTTCCGCTTTGGCGCGAACGTCATTGAGCTGGTCCTGCAGCCATGCCCTGGAACTGGCAATGGCGTCATGTTTCATCTTTACCGTGCGGTCGACGAAAGTTTGCATGAGCGTGTTAGTAACGTCGGCAGCAAGTTGGGGATCATGAGCAGTCATGCTGACTTTGATCATGTGACTGTTGGGATCGTGCAGGACTTTTAGACGCATCCGGAAGGTTCGCAAGGCGGCATTCTCCGCTGCCGTAAGTCTGAGCGCATTGGCGGGAGCATTCGAGGGTGGGACCTTTGCATTGAAGTCGGGGTTGTGGTCGAGGCCCAGTTTGCGGATTACAGCAACGGCCAGGTCGTCGGTTTGCAGGTTCTGCGCCTGAGTTTCGAGATATTGGGTTTCGCTCAAAGAACTTCCGCTGGCCTGCATCGTAAACGTTTCTGATCCGGGGGGGCCGATCTCAAGCTGGCCGGAAGGTTGATATTCCGGCTTGATCCAGAACGCAATAAAAGCAGCCGCGCTTACGGTTATGGCGGCAAAGATCACCGCAAGACGCCATCTTTTTCGAACAACTTCCAGCGCTTTTACCCAATCTGGTTCGCGTGTGCCTGCTCCTCCGGCCATGATGGCGGAGGGATGCGATTCGGTAATCTCTGGGGGACGCAGGAATTCAGATTGAAATGCCCGGCGCGGAATACGGGCGATACCTTTCGATGGCTGTTCCGCTTTTCGCAATAATTCGAAATCTCTACTCATAGGTCGACCTGTTTGAGAAAAGTTGGTTCAAAATCGACTGGTGGCGCGCAGCTGTCATTTCCTGGCCTCTGAATCCAGCTTGAAAGTGAACCGTACCCGAGTGACAGCGGGAGTCGGGAGTTGGTCCTCGGGATAGGGCGGATACCGCCATTGCCGCACGGCTTCTTCCGCAGCATCGCTCAGCAGAGAATTGCCGCTTATGGTTCGTACCTGCTGGACCTTGCCCTGCGAATCGACGCGCAATTCGAGCAGCACGTCGCCCTCAATGTGTCTCAATTCCGCGAGCTTCGGGTATTTCGGCTCAACAACTCTGGTGGGTTGCCGAAGAAAGATCCGACTTTCATGGGGCGGTTGTTTTGCCGCTGTGGGGGCTGCATCTGTCACTCGCGCGCCCGACGCCGGTAACAATGTGGGCCCAGTCGCCAGGGGTGTTGTCAGATTGTCAGGTACGCCGGAGATATTTGGGGTGGCAGGTGGTGCTGCTTCAACAGCGGGAGCAGGCTGTGCGTTAATCTTTGATGGGAGCAGGCTTTGCTGCAGAGTATGGACTGCTGGCACATGGGTTTTGCTGGCGGTTTCGGGTTTGTTATTGCCAATGGGGTTGCGGCCTGAGGCTGATTTCTCATCTGCAATTTGCGAATCGGGCATCCTGGGAGAAGAAGAAGTCGTTAGCTGGCTCTGAGCTGGGTCGGTGATCGGTTTTGCCTCCGTCTGCATCTCCTTCGTGGCGCGAGGCTGATTGCGCAGCTCATACCCCCATAAGCCTAATGCAACTACTATGAGAGCAATCAGCACCAGGGCAGAACGGTCGTTCTTTAAGCCGCTCGATTTCAATCTGTGAGTTTCAGTAATGGCGGCGTATTGGGGCGAGTAGCGGCGCGTCCCAACTGGTGCAGACGTGCAGGTGTCACCCATCTGAGTTTCGGGAATGGCTTTGTCCTGCGCGGGTAAAGAAGGAGCCTGCGGAATGGTGTTCATCGCAGTCGGCATTGCAACCGGACGAAACGGAATATCCTTTTTGGTCGCTGGATCAGGTTTGGTCGCTGGCTCAGGCAAATCCTGGCCCGATTTTGCCGGTACAATCGCTGCATGTTTTTCTCTTGAAACGACAGGAGCAGGGAACGAACTGGTTTTCGACAGATTGTCCGCGGCATTGAAATTCAGGGCGGCGGAGTGAGCCAAATCAAGATCTCGGGCAGCATGGCGCACCAGCATGCTGCTGATACGGTGCTCCCCAATGGCATATGCGAGCGAAAGTGAGCGGTAACAGAGGGAATTTACCATTCTCGGAACGCCTTCACTCTGATCAGCAATTTCAGAGAGCGCGTCGGCTGAAAAAAGGCTTTCAGCAACCCTGCATTCCGCAGTCCTAAGACGGAAAATCACGTAGCCCTTTACTTCTTCAGGGAGCAAGGGTGCCAGACGGCAGATGGTTGAGATTCGCTGTGCCAATTGTGAAAGTTCAGGGGCAAGCAGCGTCTCACCCAGCCTGGAGGAGCCGGCCATAATAATATGCAGCAGCTTGGCCCGGGGAGTTTCAAAATCAGAAAGCAACCGAATCGCTTCCAGTGACGTGTGGTGCAGGTTTTGCCCCTCGTCAATAAAGATAAGAACCTTTCGTCCAGCGCGGGCTTCGTTCACCAGCATTTCCTTGAGTCTCTGGTGCAGAGAAACTTCGTCATGCTTCATGACAGACAACTCAAGTTCCGAGGCAAGATAGCGGAGCAGTTCGTATCGTTTGCACTGTGTCTGAAAAATGAATGCCGTGCGGGCTGAATCGCGGTATTGCGACAAGAGCTGAAACAGCAGGGTGGTCTTTCCCATCCCAGGATCTCCAAGAAGGACGGTAAATCCCAGGTTCGACTCGATCGATTGAATCATCGATTGCAAGGCATTCAGGTGCATCCGCGAGGAGAATAGGAATGCTGGATTTGGCGTAACCCCAAAGGGCGTCTCACGAAAACCGAAGTGCTTTAGAAGCCCTTCGCAGTGATTTCCAGCACTGAAAGCGCCCGAAGGCAATACTGGAATCTGAATGGGGCTGGTATCTGTAGAAATCGGATACATCAGGCACACTACTGAAAATCACAAACTTAGCGAATGGACTCCACATCCGTGGCATCAAGTGATATCGCCACTGATCGGGCCATCCATTCAAAAGAAACAATTACCTGCACTCTGTTTTTAATCTGAATCACGATGCCTTCCAGACCAGCGAGCGGGCCGGACGTGACCCTAACCCGCCTCCCGGAATGAAGATAAACATAAGGTTCGGCCCTGCCCAGAGTTGTTGCTTGCTTCAGACATTCGATCTGGGCTTCCGGCACCATTACCGGGGTATTATTAAAAGAAACCAGGGAAAGAATGCCGGGCATACCCAGAATGCGAAGACGGTCCCGGAGAGCAATGTGAACAAAAAGATAAGACGGAAACAGTGGTAAAGAAACTTCAGCCCGACGCTGTTTCCATCGACGTTGCACATTGTACAGGGGAAGAAAAGCTGTTACGCCGCGTTGTCCACAATGATCAGCGACAGATTTTTCATGGCGGGAACGAGTGTATACGGCATACCAGCACTCTTTATGCAACTGCTTCAGTAAATGAGCGGAGTTGTCGCCATTAACCATTTTTAACTTACTTGCAGTGCTCTGTGCACGGCTTCGCCTGTCTCAACTACATTGAGAGTTTCTGTCTGTACAGGCGGTACCCACTCACCAGCAGCCTGCTCTATCTAAAAAATCGTAGTTTGTGATGAGGTAAGGCGCAAGGAGTAGGCTGCTGTGCTCTGAATGAGAAGAAAACCTCCATTGAAGATGAGCACTTCAGATGACGAAAGCTCAGAGTACGGAATCTCAGGAATCCTGCATTTATGGGTACTATCGTACCAGTTAGTTATAGCGGGTTCGATGGATGCTGTATATCAAAACACCTGTCAATCAAAGTTATGTAATCGCGGCAAACTACATGGCATAGATTGCATCTTTGTGAGGACAGTCTTAATGCAAGTTGAACAGACTCTTACAGGCCTGTCGCATGAACGGCTTGTTGTTCCTCGGCGCGCTTGACCCTTGAGACCAGTCTGCTGCACCAATCTGCATCGCAGGAGCCAGTGATTCAGGACGCGCAAAGTGTGTCGACGTATGAGTATTCAGCAGGAGTATTGCTTATGAGAATCCGAGTACAGACCGCCGAAAGTGTTCGTCCGGAAAAGGGATACGAAACAGGACGAGTATCTGTTTGCTCTGGAGAACATGAGCTCACAGATCGAGTATCCACCCGAGATTCAAGAATATCTATTGTCGTAAGTGATGCAAGCTTTATGACTTCCGAATTGCTGGCTCGAGCACTCGGGCGAGTGAAGACATTCAGTATTCTGAAATGTGCGGTTACGTTCGAGGAAACACTTAAGGCCATTGTGGAGAATGTTCCCGATGTTGCTATTGTCGGCACTCATCTGGCGGATGGCCCGTACAAAGGACTGGAAGTTGTTCGTCAGGCTCGCCAGCTCTCCGTGAAAAGCCGGTGTGTACTACTGATGGACGACTCGGATCACGGGGTGGTCACGGATGCATTTCGGGCAGGCGCGCGCGGTATCTTCAAGCGGTCTGCCTCCATGCAGCTTTTGGGAAGATGTATTTCGGCCGTGCACGGCGGGCAGATTTGGGCGAGCAGCGCAGACTTGCAGCAGGTGCTCGGAGCGCTGGAAATGGCCGTTCCATTTCGATGTATCAATTCGATGGGCGAGGTATTGCTCACGAAGCGCGAACAGGAGATCGTGCCGCTTGTCGCGCAGGGTTTCACGAACAACGAGATTTCATCACGTCTTGGCGTGAGCGAACATACCATTAAGAACCATTTGTTTCGCATCTATGAAAAACTCGGGATTTCAAGCCGTGTTGAACTGATCCTTTACGCGGTTTCGGAACATGAAGCTTCGTGACGTTTTCAATGCATTTGTTATGTTTTTCTCCTTCGTCATCGAGGCCTCTTTGAGTGTGGAACACGCTCTTAGCTTAGTGTGACCAGAACTTCGCTGCCTTTATCGGCACCCGCCAGGCGAGCGGCTGAACTGCGGTTCGTGGAAATTTCAAGAAAGCCAGTGCTGCCGAGAATGGCAAAAACTTCACCAGGCGCGCCCTGAACATAACTACTCTGGATTTTAGTAACCTCTGCTTTACCCACGGTAATCCGGAATGCTGGCGGAACAGACTGGAAGAGCTGGGGCATATCGCCTGGAGTGATGTTCGTGATCAGGTTCCCAAACTTATCGGTTTTCATGACAATGGCTTTCCACGAGCCGGGACTTACGGCTTTGGGTTTGGGGGCAAGAAAGCGAACATAATCGGTAATCTCGTCGCCGAACTTCTCCGGCTCCACTCCCTTGCCCAGCCAGGCAGCGACTGGCGCAAAGATGTCGCGTCCATGAAAGGTATTGCTGACTGGCTGACGGAAGTAGTGGCTTGCCGTAATATGACGGACCAGCACGCGTTCCTCCCGGGCGTACACCAGCGAGAGCACTCCGTTGTCCGGGGCCACAAAAAAGTAGTCGCCGGCTGTTACCAGAATCGGCCTGCGGTCGCCTCCTACGCCAGGGTCGACGACCACGATATGGACTGTATCTTTAGGAAACAAGCTGTAAGTCTGGGAAATGGCAATAGCGCCATCCAAAAGATCGAAACTTTGTATCCCGTTGGTGATGTCCACGGTACGGGCGAGTGGTGCGACACTGCAAATGACTCCTTTCATCGCGCCAACATAATGTTCGGTCGTTCCAAAATCAGTGGTGAAAGTGATGAGGCGCTGTACGGTCACCGGCATGTTCTCCTGGACGGGAAGTTTAATTGGGGAACTTACAGTACGAGTTGCAGGAAATCAGGTTTTGCCCCGGATTTCCGGTCATTTTCCGGAAAACGGAATTTTTTAATATTTTCGTTAACAAAATAATAATTTCGTGTCTAATAGCGCCACGTCGGCTCGGGATAGAAGGCTGCTGCCCCGAGATGCCGGCCTGCACAAATGTGTCCATTCGAGCCGTCGGCAGCGCAGACCATTTTTGCAAGGAGTACAGGTCAATGTCGAGCATCTTGCAGATTTTACCCGAGAAGACTGAGTATTCCGCTTCTCACTATATATCGCTGCTGATAGTCGCCTCGGAGCGCGCCGTCCGGGAGTGCTGTAAAGAGGTGGCGGAGGACCTGCGCTTTCGAGTGCACATGGCTGACAATGCTGCGGCGGCGTTGCGCGCTCTGGATTCGCGCGCGATTGATCTTGTACTTCTGGATTCAGTTCTGGGCGGGCGTTACGGCCTGGAACTGCTG
>Ga0070730_10001261_pt1 | contig 24768 bp, 18 predicted proteins | sample Coa_R1_3_FD_66447 | JGI IMG/M metagenome (GOLD analysis project Ga0070730, IMG submission 66447) | Surface soil microbial communities from Centralia Pennsylvania, which are recovering from an underground coalmine fire - Coalmine... | ecosystem: Environmental > Terrestrial > Soil > Unclassified ... | reverse complement strand
AGCTCAAGTCGCCCTCCCTGGCGAGCCCCGGCGCGACGATCGACAAAGAAGGCTCCGTCATCCACCACAACCCGTGATCACCCATGTCCTCCGGCCCTGACACACTGGACGTGCTCTTCACCTGCGAGGGAGTGGACCTCGGCGTGCTCCATCCGCGTCGCGTCTCGGCGATCGAGGAGATCTCGCGGGGCATCCGGGTCGACGTCGACCTGGTGCTGCCCGACGGCAAGCTGAACGCCCCTGCGCTCCGGAGGAAGGGCGCCGAGGTCGTCTTCCAGACGCGCGAGACGAGCTCGGTCGTCCGGCGGTTCGGCGGCATCGTGACGTCCGTCCGGGAGACGGCCAAGGCCGAGCACCGAGGCATGGAGCTCTCCGTGACGATCGAGGCGCCGATGGCGATCCTCGAGCGCTCCGCCGACTTCGTGATTCACCAGAAGGAGTCGACCAAGGACATCGTCGCCTCGCTGTGCGACATGCTCGGCGTCAAGAAGGTCGAGTGGAGCCTCTCGGCGGACCCGCCCAAGCGCGAGGTGTGCACGCAGTTCGGCGAGACGATGGCCGCGTTCGCCGCGCGACTGCTCGAAGAGGACGGCATCTTCTGGTTCGTGAAGCAGGGCGACGACGGCCCCACCATCGTCTTCGGCGATCAGACCGCGGCGTACGCGCCGACGAGCCCTGCCGAGATCCCGTTCGCCGAGGGCCAGGTCTCGAACGAGCAGCGCATCACGGGGATCGTCGAGCGCGCACGCGTGCGGCCCGCGAAGGTCACGTTCCGTGATCACGACTTCAAGAATCCGCCCTTGGACCCGAAGCTCGAGGTCCACGCCACCAAGGCGTCCCCCTTCGACCGGGAGGACTACTCGTACCCCGGCCGGTACACGACGCCGACGGACGGCGAGCGCCTCGCCAAGGTCCGGCTGGGCGCCCTCGACGCCGAGGCGACGAACCTCGAGGTGATCGGGTTCGCACCGTCGCTCTCCGCCGGCCACGCCTTCAAGCTCGTGCACACCCCGCTGGGGGCCTTCGACAGCGAGTGGCTCGTGGTCCGCGTCGTGCAGACGTGGAGCGTCGACGAGCCGGTCGCCACCCAGGCGACGCTGATCCCCAAGACGCAGGTGTTCCGGCCGCTGCAGGTCACGCCGAAGCCCGTGGCGCTCCCGTGCACGGCGCTCGTGAGCGTGCCCGCGGGCGAGGAGATCCACTGCGACGAATTCGGGCGGCTGCGCCTGCGCTTCATGTGGGACCGGTACGGCGCGGCCGACGAGAAGACGAGCGGCTGGGCGCGCGTCGGCCAGATGCACACGAGCGGCTCGGTCCTCATCCCGCGCGGCGGCTGGGAGGTGCTCGTCGACTTCGAGGACGGGGACCCCGACAAGCCGGTCGTGCTCGGGCGCCTGTACAACGGCAAGGACGGGCCCGCGCAGCCGCTCCCCGCGAACAAGACGCAGTCGATGCTCCGGAGCTTCAGCACGCCCGGCGGCGGGGGCCACAACGAGATCAAGATCGAGGACGCCGGCGGCAAGGAGCAGATCCACGTCCACGCGCAGAAGCTGCAGAATCTCGTGGTCGCGAACGACAAGTCGAAGAAGGTGACGACGAACGCCACCTTCGGCGTGGTGGCCGACGAGAAACGGACGGTGGGCGCCAACGAGACGCACAAGGTCGGCGCGAAGGACTCGAACAAGGTCGGCGGCTCGCAGAAGTGGTCCGTCGGCGCCGTGCGCACGAAGACCACCAGCGGCACCGAGGGCTACGAGGTCAAGGGCAGCCGCTCGCAGTCGATCGGCGCCGCCCACATCACGACGACGCCGAAGTCGGAGACGACGACCACCTCCGGAAGCATGTCCGAGACCGTGGGCGGCGTGTACCTCGCGGCGGCCGGCCTGGGGACGAGCATCGCCACGGCGGGCGCGACTTCGCTGCTCGTCGGGGCGGCGAAGATCGAAGCCGTGGCGGCGGGCAAGGCCGACATCACGATCGGCGCGCGGGCGTCCACGATCGGCGGGGCGCAGATCAACCTGGGAGGAAAGGACGTCGCGACCAACGCCAGCGCCGTGAAATCGTGCTCGGTCGGCGGGGCGTGGATGACGAATGCCGGTGGAAAAGGGGAGCTCACCGCGAAGAGCACGCTCTCCATCAACGTCGGCGGGGCGGTGATCATGAACGGCACGACCATCGTCCTCAAGGTCGGCGGGTCGAACGTGACGGTCGCGGGCGGCGGCGTCACGCTCACGTCGCAGGAGATCAAGCTGACCGCGAGCGGCCCGAACGCGGAGTCGGCGCCGATGGTGGGCAGCAAGTAGCGCGGGCCCGATCGCCGAGCGCGACGAGCAGCGACTCAGTGCACGGGCGCCGAGGGGGCCGTCAGGTACGTCGCGCCTAGCGCCGCCGCCATTCGCGCGTGCGCGTCGCTCGTCCCCACGAGGACGCTCTTCTCGATCGCCACGCGGTGCTGCTTCGCCAGCGCGAGCACGAGCCCCGGCAGCGGCGGCCTGCACCAGCAGCGCGCGGGGCCCCCCGGATGCGTGCAGCACGCGACGGGCGCGCCCACCCGGTCCGCGAGCTTCGCGATCGCCTCCGCCGTCGCCCCCGGCGCCCATCCGAACACGAGCACGAGCTCTCCGGGCGCGGTGACGGCCACCCGCTCCGCGCTCGCCGCTGCCACCGTCTCGCCCGCCCCGATCGCGTCGATCGCCACGAACCGCGCCGCCCTCTCCGCGTCCTCGCTCGCCCGCCTGGCGAACGGCACGACCTCCAGGCTCGCGAACCCCTCGTCGTCCTCCGGCGGGTCCACCGCGCGCAGCAGGCGCCAGAGCGCCCCCGGTCCGATGGACGCCGCGTCGCGCGCGCGCTCCATCTCGCGCGGCTCGAGCAGGCGCCCGTGGACCTCGAGCATCCGCAGCACGACGTTGCGCTGCGCCTCGGCGACGGGCGTGTCGAGCCACACCCCGCGCACCGGGACGCCGTGCTCGCGCGCGATCGCGAGCGCGCCGTGCCGTGACGCGCGCGTCGTGTACGTGTTGTCCGCGACGATGCGCCACACGCCCGCGGAGAGCGCCGCGTCGATGGCCTCGTGCAGGGCCTTCATGGTGCCCCCGCGCTCGTCGCGGTTCATGCGGGCGTAGCCGCGCTCGACCCAGTCGCGGGCCAGGGTCGTCTTGCCGGACCCCTGCACGCCCATGACGAGCACGAGCTCGCCGTCGGCCGCGCCGCGGGGGTCGCTCGCGCCCCTCGCGACGCTGACGCCGCCGGCGTCGCTCGCGCCACCCGCACCGCCCGCGAGCGGCGCCCGCGGATACAGCGTCGCGCGCCACCGGGTCCGCGCCTCGATCGCGGCGCGCTCTTCCTCCGTCAGCGTCAGCGGCGCGACGCACGCGTGCACCGTCTCCGGCCGCCGCGCGCCCACCACCGGCACGATCCGCGCGTCCACCTCCGCCAGCGCCGCGAGCGCCACCCGCTGCGGGGTCACGCCGTGCCGCGCCGCGGCCGCCGCGAGCTCGGCGTGCTTGCCCAGCTTGCCCGCGCGCTGCGGGCCGCCGAGGGGCGAGTGCGCGAGCACCTCGATCCCGCGCTCGAGGCACCGCGCGACGACGCCGCCGCGCAGCGCCTCGTCCACGAAGGGGCTCCACGCGATCTCCACCGCCGCCACGGGCGCGATCGCGAGCGCCTCGTCGAGCTGCCGCCGCGTGACGTTGGAGACGCCCACGCTCCGCACCCGGCCCGTCTCGACGAGCTGCGCGAGCGCGCGCACCGTCGTCGCCCACGGGACGCGCGGATCGGGCGCGTGCACGAGGTACACGTCGATCGCGAGCCCGCCGAGCGCCTCGAGGCTCGCCTCGCAGTCCGCGCGCAGCGACTTCGCGCGTCCGTCGGGCTCCCAGCGTCCCCCGGGGCGCCGCATGCCGCCCTTGGTCACGATGCGCACCGGCGCCGCCGCCGACGTCGCCGCGGACGCCGCCGCCACGGCCGCGAGCCCCTGCCCGTGCGCCCGGACCGCCCGCGCCACGAGGCGCTCGTTGTGCCCGAGCTCGCCGTCGTCCCACGCGTATGCGCGCGCCGTGTCGAACGTGCGGAAGCCCGCCTCCAGCGCCGCCTTCAGCGTGGCGGCGGCGCGCTCCTCGTCGCGATCCGCGTCCGTCGACAGGCGCATGCAGCCGAGCGCGAGCGCGAGCGCGGGCACCGGCACCGGCGCGATGGGGGCTCCGATCATCGACGCTGCAATCGTACCGTCACGCGCTCGTGACTTCGCGGCGAACGCGGGCCCGCAAATGCGACATGGGCGGTGAAAAGATGAGCCCTCATCGGAAGAGACTCCCGCTGGGCGCCACGCTGCGCCGTCCCGTGGCGCGCACCCGGGCAAACTCCGCCGCAATCCTTCCGGAGACCTTGCCCATGCGAACGCGCCTCCGCCTCCTCTGCACCCTCTCCACCGTGCTCCTCGCCGCCGCCGCGTGCTCCGGCGGCCAGAAGGAGAGCGGCTTCACCGGCGGGGACGACGGCGGCGGCTCGCCCTCCAGCTCCGGCACCGCGTCGAGCTCGGGCAGCGGCTCCGGCTCCGGCGGCTCGAGCTCCGGCGGCACCCCGGGCTCCTTCGGCGACGGCGGCAGCAGCGGCGGCAGCCCCACGAACTGCCACGTCACCGATCCGAACGGCGACATGGACAAGGACGGCTGGACCCCCAGCGGCGGCGACTGCAACGACTGCGATCCCAACGTGAACCCCGGCGCCATCGACGTCCTGCACACGAGCGCCGACGGCGGCGCGCCCACCTGGGGCGACGAGGACTGCGACGGCAAGCCCGGCGACAGCGCGATGCCGTGCGACACCGGGCTCGCGCTCGACGACGTCGTCGCCGCCGACGGGGCGAAGGCCATCGAACTCTGCCAGACGGCCACCGCCACCGACAAGCGCTACGGCGTCCTCTCCGCCGCGTACCTGCGCGCCGACGGGACGCCGTTCGCGAGCCCCGCCCTGCAGACGGGCATCGAGCCGTCGTGGGGCACGAACGTGAAGGTGCAGGGCGGCGCGAACATGCTCGTGCTCTCCAGCGGCCACTCGCGCACCGTCGGGCAGACGGGCGCCTGCAACGGCATCTCGTGCCAGACCAACGCGACGGGCACGCCGCCCACCGGCTTCCCGCAGGACGACCCCGCCTGCCCGCCCACGAAGGTCGTCGCCGACGACATCGCCCTCGAGCTGAAGATCCGCGTGCCGACGAACGCGACGGGCTACTCGTTCAACTTCAAGTTCTACTCGTTCGAGTATCCGGACTGGGTGTGCGACACGCACGGGTACAACGACCAGTTCATCGCGCTCGTGACGCCGCCGCCGACGGGCGCGTACGTGCCCGCGGGATCGACGGGCGGCAACATCTCGTTCGACAGCAACAATCACCCCGTGTCCGTCAACATGGGGTTCTTCGACGTGTGCGATCCCGGGAGCCCCACGCGCTTCGCCACGCACTGCAAGTCGGGCGGCGGCGCGTGCCCCGCCACGCCGAGCCCCTACTGTCCGCTCGGCATGAACGATCTCGCGGGCACCGGCTTCGACGTGTGGCACGGCACCGTGGGGCCCGCGGGCGCGACGCGCTGGCTCAAGACGCAGGCGCCCGCGACGCCCGGCTCGGAGATGACGATCCGCTTTGCCATGTGGGACGCGGGCAACGCGCAGTTCGACTCGACGGTGCTCATCGACAACTTCCAGTGGGTGGCCACCGGAGGCACGGTCGCGGTGGGGACGACGCCGGCGCAATGAGGCGGGCGCTGCGCCGTCCCCGCTGCCTCGTCACGGGCAGCTGACGCCGTTGACGGCCGACTTCGTCCAGCACGTCCCGCTGCTCGTGTAGAGCGGCGACGTCTTGACGGGCAGGTTGGGCGGCGGGTTGACCACCACCTGGCCGACGCCGCCGTACGGGTTGCCGACGGTGGAGTTGTCCTCGCAGTTGTTCAGCGTCGAGGCGTTCTGCTGGAACGCGGGGCCCATCCAGAAGTCGATGTGCAGGTTCGTGCCCGCCTTGCAGCCGGACGGCGGGTTCGGATCGTCGGTGTCGGCGGACGAGAGGTGGCACTTCCACTCGTCGCCGCACTCGAGGCACGAGTCCTCCATGATGAAGTACTTCTGCACCTCGGGGTTGTAGATGAGGGTGCCGGGGCTGAGCGTCGCGCCGCCCGCGCTCTCCCAGCCCTGGTCGGACGAGGCCGCGGTGATCGGATCGTCGTAGGTGCCGGTGCCTTCGGTGGCGCCGGCGTGCTTCTGCGGGCCGAGGCCGGGGAACGCGATGTCGTTGCAGCTGTGCTGGCTCTCGACGGTGCACGAGTTGTCGTTGAAGCCGTACCAGGTGATGTAGACGTTCTGCCACACCGCGCACCCGGACTTGCCGTTGCAGCCGCACGTCGTCGTGCCGCCGCTGCTGCTCCCGGAGCTGCTCCCGCTGCTGCTGCCGGAGCTGCTGCCCGAGCTACCGCCGGAGCTGCTGCCGCTGCCCGAGCTGCTCCCGCTGCTCCCGCCGCTGCTGCTGCCGGAGCCCGCGTCGGCGCCGCCGCAGCTCGCGCTCGTGGCCTTCGCGTTGCTCGCCGCGCTGAAGCTCGTCGAGTCCGTCGAGTAGTTGAACGTCTTGCTCGCGCCCGCCGCGAGCTTCGCGCTCGCCCACGTGAAGACGCAGTGGTTGCTCTTGGTCGCGGCCGACGTGCCGCTGCCGCTCAGCGGCGACAGGGTCGCGCCCGACGGGACGGTGTCGTTGGTGCAGTGCACGCCGCTCGGGACGTCGAAGGCGACCGCGAAGCCCGTCGCGGCGGACGGCCCCGCGTTCTTGACGGTGACCGTGCCCCAGTAGTTGGGGCCGTCGTACGTGTTCTGCGTCACCTGCAGCGTGCAGCTCCCACCGAGCGCCTCGGTGGTGTCGCCCGGGCTCTCCCCCGGCGCGCCGCTGCACGCGGAGACGAGGGCGGTGGCGACGGCGGCGACCGCGGCCGGCACGAAGGCGAACGAAGGGGCTCTTGTCATGGGGGCCCATAGAGCGACAAGCGTGCCGCCGCGCCGGAGACGTCTCCGCGCCGTCCACGCTGCAAAGGGCGCCGCGGCAGCGGACGGATCGCCCGCCCGACCGTGACGCCCGTTCGTCACGGTGTTCCGCCTGCCGTTCGCCTGGGGAAACGGTGCACCAGGCCGTCGTCAGGCCACGCAGATCCCGTACTCGGGCAAGATGTTGTGGATGACGTCGAAGCGGTGCGCCTGCAGCGCGTCGTGGAACAGCTTCCAGTTCGAGCGCAAGAATTCGGGCCGGTACGGCATCCCGTCCGCGCTCTCCTTCGCCTCCGCCAGCGCCTCGGCCTTCCACGAGCCCGGGCCCTCGCCCGCGTACGTCACGCGCTCCGCGCCGAAGCTGAAGACGCCGAGCGCGATCTGCGCGAGCCACACCGCGTGGCGCTCCTTCTCGTCGGCGTTGCGGATGCCGACGAGGAACTGCTCGATGAGCACGCGATCGGCCGCGGGGATGCCCGGCGCCGCCGCGTCCGCGTCGCCCGCGCGGAAGCGCTGCATCGCGCGCGTCATGTGGTCGGCGGCGTCGAGGAAGTCGCGCGGGTTGTCGCGCTGCACGCGCTCGCCGAGGCCGTTGACGTACGACCACACGTGGTACGGCTTGTCCGGGTTCGAGAGCACCGTGCCGTGCCCGAGCGGTAGCGCGGCGTTGACGAAGTAGTTGCGCAGCTTGTCGGCGAGCTTCTGATCGGGCTCGCCGTCGGCGCTGCGGATGTCGGTCGCGTGGTTCACCTCGTGCGCGAAGCCGCAGAAGCCCTGGTGTGCCCACGTGTCCGCGTACGTGTGCATCGTGATGCCGAGGCGGTGCAGCGCGTGCTTGCGGCTGCGCTGCTCGATGACCATCCGCACCAGGTCCCGCGCGGGCGGGCTGTCGGGCCGGCACACGAGCTTCTTCACGAAGGGGCCGGGCGGGTCCTCCCCCGCGGGCGCGCCGCCGTTGCCGGGCAGGAAGTGAAACGGCACCCACACCAGGTGATCGGCGAGCGCCTCGAAGTTCCGGTAGTCGAGCATCTTGTGCGCGCTGCTGATGCGCTCGTACATCGCGCCGTTGAGGAACGAGATCGTCCCCCCGTCGACCGCGTCGTCCACGTACTGCGACGCGTACGCGACGACGTTCGCCTCCTCGCGCGGAAAGCCCGCGATGCGCGCGAGGACGTAGGTGACCGCGTGGTGGAAGTCGATCTGCATCGGGCGCGATCGTACCAGCGCGCGGGAAAAGAAACGGGGGACGCCCCTCGCGAGGCGCCCCCCGGTCCCCGGCTAGCGGCCGTTCGGCGCCGTGGCTCCCGCGGTGGGCGCGGGGGTCGCCGCCGTCGAAGGCTCCGCAGGAGGCGCCCCGGGCGTCACGACGAGCTTCGCCGTGACGTTCCCCTTGATGCCTTGCTTCGCCTTCTTGGTGGTGATGCCCCTCGCCTCGCGCGTCGCCTGGCGCTTGGCAGCCGCGACGGCCTTCGCCTCGGCGGTCATCGGCGTCCGCGCCTTGGGGGGCGGGATGCCGAAGTCTCCGAGGGCGTCGGCCGCGGTGCCGAACGTGGTGCGGAGGAACTTCACGAACTCGTCGATGTAGGCGAGTAGTGAAGCGAGATCCGCGCGTTCGGCGTCGACCTTCGCCTTTGCGCTGGCCTTCGCCGTGTCCACGGCGGTGCGATTGTCGACGAACTTTTGAAGGTTCGTGTTGACCTCGTCCACCGTGTGGTCCGCTCCCCCGAACGTGAGCTTTTGACTCCCGTTGGGGTAGCGCTTCTTGGTCCCGGCAAGCAGCTTCGTCACCTGGACCACTCTCTTGTTCAATGCTGTCGTTCCCATGGTTCACCTTTTCTTTCCGGGGGCGCTTTTTGCCCCCTTCATCTGGAAGAGTCGTCAGGTGGGTCCCGGATCCGTCGGTTTGTTTTCGAGGCCGTTTACTTTTCCTGAAAAACCAAGCAACGGCACGCGGTTGCATGCGCGGCGGAAGGTCGCATCCGCCGGACCGGCGGGAGCGCGCGACTCGCTCTCGCCCCCGTTCACGTCGCGGTCGGATGCACCCGACTCGCGGTTGACCGCGTCCGACTCGCGGTCGGACGCACCCGACTCGCGGTTGACTGCGTCCAACTCGTGGTCGGATGCACCCGACCGGCGGTTGACCGCGTCCGACTCGCGGTTGGATGCACCCGACTCGCGGTTGACTGCGTCCAACTCGTGGTCGGATGCATCCGACCGGCGGTTGACCGCGTCCGACTCGTGGTCGGACGCAGCCGACTCGCGGTTGACCGCGCCCGACCGGTGGTTGGATGCACTCGACCGGCGGTTGACCGCGTCCGACTCGTGGTCGGATGCACCCGACCCGCGGTCGACCGCGTCCGTCCGCCGGACTTGAAACGCCGTCGCGTGTCCGCGAGCATGCGTCGCGCACGCGACCATGCCCGACGACCCCCGCCGCCCGCCCGACGACGACGACGACGGGGGACCTCCCGACGACGACGACGGACCCCTCGAGGGCGACGATCCCTCGGCACCTCCGCTCGACGCGAAGATCGTGCGCGCGTTCCTCGGCACGAAGAAGGCGCGCGAGGTGGCCACGGCCGCCATCGTGAAGAAGGTGCCCGCGCAGGTGGTGGAGGAGCTCGTCAACGAGGCGCTCGCGGACGCCCTCGAGGCGCCGCCGCCGTGCGCGGAGGCGGCGCTCGTCGCGTGGCTGCATCGCATCGCGCGTCGCCGCGCCGCCGACTGGCTGAGAAGGCGCAAGCGCCGCAGCAAGTACGAGGGCCCGATGCCCACGCGCGCCGCGCGCGAGGACGCGTACACCGGCGCGCCGGTGGACGAGGACGCCGCCGGCCCGCCCTCCCGCGCCGAGGCGACCTACGACCCCGAGCAGGACGACGAGGCCGAGGACCTGCTCGGCGACCACCTGGAGCGGCTCGTCGGCGGCAACGCGAAGGACCGCGAGGTGCTCGGCTGGATCCGCCGGCACGGCGGCGGCACGGCGTACAAGGCCATCGCCGCCGAGATCGGCCTCACCGAGGACCAGATCGCGAGCCGCATCTACCGCTTCAAGCAGAAGTACTACGCGCCCGTGAAGCGCCGCCGCCAGCGCATGCTGCTCTTGTGGCTCTTCGGCGCGGGCGCCGCGGTGCTCGCCGCCGTCGCCGTGCTCTGGTGGCTCCTCCACCGCGAGGAGCGGCCCCGCTTCAAGGCGCTGCCGGCGCCCGCCGCGACGTCCAGCCTGCCCTCGCTGGGCGGCGGCATGCCGGTGAGCCACCCGGCTCCGGGCGAGCCCGGCGGAGGGCCTGCCGCGGGCGACGCGGCGCCCTCCGATCGCGACGCGGGTCCGTAGCCTCCTTACAGCGTGTACCCCCCATCCAGCATCAGCCGCTGCCCCGTGACGTAGCTCGCGCGGCTCGACGCGAGGAACGCGACGGCCTCGCCGACCTCCTCGGCGGTGCCGAAGCGGCGCAGCGCGATGTTGCGCTTCGCGGCGGCGAGCCACGCTTCGTCGAGCTCGCCCTGCGCGACGAGGCGCGGGAACATGCCCGCGTCGACGACGCCGAGGGCGACGACGTTGGCGCGGATGCCGTGGCGCCCCTCTTCGCGCGCGACCGCGCGCACCAGCGCCTCGACGGCGCCCTTGGGCGCGACCGAGAGCACGTCGCCCGGCGGGTGGCGCGCGAGGCCCGCGCTGCTCACGTACACGAGCGAGCCGCCGCCGCCCTTGCGCAGGAGCGGCAGCGCCGCGTGCACCACGTGGAAGAAGCCGTGCACGTCGGCGTCGACGACGCGCCGCCACTCCTCGGGCGTGACCTCGCTGACGTACGGCTGGCGGATGTTCGACCCGGCGGCGCACGCGATCGTGTGCACGCGCCCGTGCGCGGCGTCGAGCTCGCCGAGCAGCGCCGTCACGGCCGCCGCGTCGTCGAGCCAGATCCGGTGGACGCTGGCGCGCCGCCCGTGGCCGCGCACGCGCGCCGCCGCCTGCTCCGCGGCCTGCGCGTTGCCGCGGTAGGTGAGCGCGACGTCCGCCCCGTGCGCCGCGAGGCGCTCGCACACGGCGGCGCCGACGCCCCCGCTGCCGCCGAAGACGACGGCCACGCCGTCGGGGAACTCGGCGACGTCGGGCGCGCGCGGCGGCGGCGGCGGGGCGTCGGTCATTGGATGACGTTCGGGTCGATGCCGCAGTACACGGTGGGCAAGATCCAGGTCGTCGCGCTCTTCACGGTCACGATGTTGATCGGGCAGCCCCAGTTCGCGCACTGCGCGTTGATGTTGTTCTGGTCGAGCGTGCAGGTACAGAAGCCATCGTTCGGCCCGGGGCCCGCGTAGTCTACCTGCACGAACGCGCCCTGCGGAACGGTCGGGAAGTTGGGGAAGTCGACCTGCCAGGTGCCGCCGCCGGTCGCGGTCGCCGTGTCGTGCGACTGGATGATCGACGCGCCCTGCTCGGTGAGGTTCAGCTTCACCGAGGGGCACGGGTTCTGCTCGAGCGCGAAGCCGTTCACGACGGTGACCTCGAGCATCCAGTTGCACGCGAAGGTGACCGTCGTGTCGGCGGTCATCGTGCCGGTCGTCGCCGTCTCGGCCTTGCACGTCTGGCCGAGGGGCTGCGTGTCCATGCCGACGCCCCACGACTGCCCTTGCTGGATCTGCACGCTGACCGAGCCGGTGGTCACGGGGTAGATCCCGGTGTTGATGTCGACGGCGGCGTTGCCACCGCCGCTCTGCAGCGTCTTGAGCTGCACCGTCAGCGTGAAGAGGATGGGCGAGCACGTCACGCTGACCGTGACGTCGGCCGCGCCGATGGTGCCGCTCGAGGGCGACGAGAGCGTGCAGCTCTGGTTGGCGGGCTGCGACTTGAAGCCGACCGACCAGCCGCTCCCGCTCGCGACGGCGGTGGCGAACGTGAGCGTCGTGTTGCCGCTCACCGTGAGATCGTCGCCGCCGTTGTCCTGCAGGACGAAGCTCGTGTTCGCCTGCAGCCCGGTGACCGCGGCGTGCACCTTGAAGGTCGTCGTCGTGCAGGTGATCTGCACGGTGTTGACGTTGCCGCTGCCGACGGTGCCGGTGTTGGCCGTTGCGACGCAGCTCTGCACGGGGCTCGTCGGCTGGCCGGTGACCTGCACGGCGTAGCTCGCGCCGCTCGCCACGGGGGTCGCGAAGGCGAAGGCGCCGGTCGACGTCGGGTGGATGGTCTCGTTGCCGTTGGTGAGCGCGAGGTTCGCGCCGAGGGCGCCGCCGCCGACGACGGTGATCGTGCCGCCGATGGTGTACGTCTGCGTCGCGCAGTTGACGGCGATGGTGCCGACGGCCGCGCCGCCGACGGTGCCCTGCTGGCCGGTGATCTTGCAGGCCTGCGTGGGGTTGCTCGGCTGGCCCGTGATGCTCGCGTCGAAGGTCTGGCCGCTGAGGACGGCGTTCGGGAAGGTGAACGAGGTGGCGCCGGCGGGGATGTTCACGACGTCGCCGTCGTCGGTGTTGGTGAGCTGCAGGCCGGTGCCCGCGAGGCCCGAGACGGTGCCGCCGACGGGGAACGCGCGGGTGACGCAGCTCACCTGCACGGTGATGTCGGCGCCACCGACGACGGTGCCCGGCGCGGTGACGGAGCACTTCTGCGTGGGGCTCGTGGGCTGGTTGGCGACGGTGACGGCGTAGCTCGTGCCGCTGGCGAGCTTCGCGCCCAGGGCATAGGTGCCGTCCTTGCCGACGGCGGTCGGCGTGCCGCCGTTGAGCGCGAGCGTCATCCCGCTGCCGAGCAGGCCGCTGACCGCGGCGCTCACCTGGTACGGGTTCGGCGTGCACGCGATCGCGACGTCGGTGACGGGGCCGGCGCCGACGGTGCCGCTGCCCGTGGTCCCCGTGGGCGCGCACGTCTGCCAGGGGCTCGTGGGCTGCGTCTTGACGGTGACCGCGTAGCCGGCGCCGCTCGCGACGGGCGTCTGGAAGGTGAAGCCGCCCGCGGCGCTCACGGTGAGGTCGTCGGCGAGGTTGTCCTCGAGCACGACGCTCGTGCCCAGCGCGAGGCCGCTCACGGTGCCGCCCACGGTGAACGACTGCGTCACGCACGCGACCTGCACGTCGGTGACGTCGGCGGCGCCGACGGCGCCGCTCGGGTGGGTGACCGTGCACACCTGACTGGGGCTCGCCGGCTGCGTGGCGACGGTGACGTCGTAGCTCGAGCCGCTCGCGATGGCGGGGAAGGCGAAGGTGCCGTCGGCGCTGACGGTGACCGTCGCCGCGCCGTTCTGCAGGACGACGCCGCTGCCCGCGACGCCGGTGACGGTGCCGCCGACGGTGTACGTGTTGGTGCCGCAGTTGACGACGACGCTCGTCACGCCGGAGGCGACGAGGGTGCCCTTGTTGCCGCTGACCTTGCAGGTCTGCGCGGGGTTGCTCGGCTGTGTGCCGATCTCGACGTCGTACGCGCTGGCGCTGGCGACGCCCGTCTTGAAGGTGAAGGTCGTGGCGCCGGGCGCGATCGGGAGCGCGTCGCCGCCGTTGTCGGTGAGCACGAGGCCCGTGCCGGTGAGCCCGGAGAGCGTGCCGCCGACCGGGTACGTGCTCGTCGCGCAGGTGACGGTGACGCCGTCGACGGGGGCGCCCCCGACGGTGCCGGTGCCGCCGGCCACGGTGCACACCTGCGTGGGCGTCGCGGGCTGCACGCTCACCTGCACGGCGTAGAAGGCGCCGCTGGCGAGCGGGGTCGCGAAGGTGTACGCGCCGGACGCGGGGACGCCGAGCGCGTCGCCGCCTTCGTCGGTGAGCACGAGGCCCTTGCCCGCGAGGCCGGCGACCGTCACGTGCACGGGGTACGTGTTGGCGACGCACGCGACCTGCACGTTGGTGACGTTCGCGCCGCCGACGATGCCCGCGCCGCCGGTGACGGTGCACGTCTGCCAGGGGCTCGTGGGCTGCGCGGCGACGGTGACGCCGTACTGCGCGCCGCTGGCGACGGGTGTCGGGAAGGTGAAGCTGCCGCTGGCGCCGACCGCGAGCGTCTCGCTCCCGTTCCGGAGCACGAGGCCGGCGCCCGACAGGCCCGCGACGTTGCCGCCGACGGTGTACGTGTTCGTGACGCACGCGACGGCGACGCTCGTGACGTCGGCGCCGGCGACGGTGCCGGCGCCGCCGGTGACGGTGCAGGTCTGGCTCGGGCCGCCGGGCTGCGCGGCGACGGTGACGGCGTACGCGGTGCCGCTGGGGATGGCCGCGGGGAAGGCGAACGAGCCGTTGGAGGAGATGGCGACCGTGGTCGCGCCGTTCTGCAGGACGAGCCCCTGGCCGGCGAGGCCGCTGACGGTGCCGCCGAGGACGTACGCGTTGGTGGCGCAGTTGACGACGACGCTCGTGACGGGGCCCGCGACGACGGTGCCGGAGCCGCCGCTGACGGCGCACGTCTGCGCGGGGGACGTGGGGCCGGCCTTGACGGCGACGGCGAAGGTGCTGCCGCTCGGGACCTTCTGCGCGAAGGTGAAGCTGCCGTTCTGGTCGACGGTGAGCGTGTCCGTGGCGCCGCCGGCGATCGTGTCGACGAGCTCGACGCCGCCCGTCGAGGCGGAGGACAGGCCGACGAGCGTGCCGCCGATCGCGTAGGCCTCGGTGGAGCACGCGACGGCGACGTCGGTGACGTCGGCGTGCGCGGTGCCGCTGCCGCCGGTCACGGTGCACGTCTGCGTGGGGCCGGTGGGCTGGCCCGCGACGGTGACCGCGTAGGCGCCGCCCGGCGCGACGCGGGTCTTGAAGGTGAACGCGCCGTCGGCGGTGACGGCGAGATCGTCGGCGCCGTCGTCGCGCAGGACGAGGCCCTTGCCGGTGAGCCCCGTGACCTTGCCGCCGATCGCGAAGCCGGCGGGCGCGCCGTCGCCGTCCGGGCCCGCGTCGAGGGACGCGCTCGCGTCGCCGGCGGTGGAGGCGTCGGGGTGGGCGTCGGGGACGGCGCTGTCGCCGAACGCGAACGCGGCGTCGGACGAGGCGTCGGCGCCCGGATCGCCGGAGCTGGATCCGAAGCAGCCGGCGAGCGCGAACGACACGCAGAGCAGGAGCCACGCACAGACGACGGTGAACGCGCGAGACGCGCGGACGCAGAGCAGCATCGAGTTCCCCCCCGGGCGAGATGTCCGACCCAGGCCTACCTCGACTCCTCGCTCGCGGCTGTCACCCGCATGATGTCACCCGAACGGGGGACACGGGGGGCACGCGCCGGCCCGGACGCCGTGCGCCGATGGCCCGTTCAGCCGGCCGACGGCAGCGGGCCGCGCGCGGCGGCGACCACCGGGAGCCCGGGTTTGCCGCTCTCGGCGTGCTGCACGAAGGCGACGATCGCGGCGTCCTCGCGGCGCAGCGCGGCGGGGACGGCGAGCGACACGTGGCCGGTCGCGGCGGCGGGCGCCGTGGCGAAGGCACGCACGACGTCGACGTGGCGCAGCGTGCGGCCCGCGTTCTCGCCGGCGCGCACCTGCGTCACCGCGGTCTTCTCGACGAGGGCCACGACGAGCGTCGACCCGGCGGGGACGCCCGGCGCCTCGACGTCGACCTCGAGCCGCGGGGCCGACGGGCCCGGCGCGGACGTGCGCGCGCGCAGGGTCAGCGGGAACGCGGGCGCGTGCGCGAGGGCACCGGCGAGATCGCCGACGGCGTGCGCGCGGTCGGAGCCGGTGAACGCGTCGGTGCCCTGGACGACGAGCTGCGGCGTGTAGAGGCCGCGCGTGCCGAAGGACGCGGCGTAGGCGTGCTGGCGCGCGGTGGCCTCGGGCGAGGCGAAGCGATCGGGCCACCCGAGCTCGTCCCAGTAGTCGACGTGGAAGGAGAGGGCGACGACGCGCGGATCGCGCGCCAGCTCGGCGAGCAGCGCGTCGGCGGGGGGGCAGCTGCTGCAGCCCTCGGAGGTGAAGAGCTCGACGACGGCGACCGCGTCCGCGGGGCCGGTGGGCAGCGCGCGCGCCGGCTCGTCGGCGTGGGCCTCGGGCACGGGGGAGGAGCCGGGCGAGCGGCACCCGGAGGACGCGGCGGCGAGCGAGGTCACGAGGAGCGCGAGGATCGCGGGGCGCACGGGACGGGTACGCGGACGGGGCGCTGCGGGTTTCGCGAACCTCTCCCAACCTCTCCACGACCTCGTGCGTCGGCTCGGGCGCCTTGGCGGCCTGGCGGCTCTCTTCAGCGGCCGCCGTGCGAGCACGTGCAGTCGACACAGCCGTGCGCCGCGCAGGCGCCGCACGTCGCGCGCAGGCGCTCGCCGAGGGCGCGCCGGCCGCGGTGCAGGCGGACGGCGGCGTTGTTCGGGGTGATCCCCGCGTCCGCGGCGAAGGCGCGCAGCGCGCGGCCGTCGACGTCGACGGCGCTCACGGCGTCGCGCTGGCCGGGCTCGAGCGTGGAGAGCACGCCGCTTACGCACGTGCACACGGCGCCCTGCGCCTCGTCGCCTCCCGGCCACCCGTCGGTGCCGCCCGGGTGAGCGGTCTCGAGCTCGCGCGCGAGGCGCTCGAGGGCGCGCGCGGCGGCGGCCTCGCGGCGGGCGCGCTCGACGACGGCGTTGCGCAGGATGCGGAAGAACCACGCGATCGCGGACTCGTCGTCGCGGAGCTGGCCTCCGCGCTCGACGGCCTTCGCGTACGCGTCCTGCAAGAGCTCCTCGGCCAGCTCGCGCGATCCCACGCGGTGCTGCAGGAACTCGCGAAAGCGCCCGCGCGCGGCGAGGAGCGTGCGCTCGGCCTCCGGCGCGAGCTTGCCTTGCGGCGTATCGCTCACGAGGGATGCTCTCCCGCGCCCGCGCCCGCGCCCGCGCCCGCGCCCGCGCCCGCGCCCGCGCCCGCGCCCGCGCCCGCGCCCGCGCGCCGCAGCCTCAGCGCGTTGCCGATGACCGACACGGAGCTCAGGCTCATCGCGGCGCTCGCGAACATGGGGCTGAGCAGCCACCCGAGCACCGGGTACAGCGCCCCCGCCGCGAGCGGGATGCCGAGCGTGTTGTAGAGGAAGGCGAGCCAGAGGTTCTGGCGCACGTTGCGCATCACGGCGCGGCTGAGCGCGCGGGCGCGCACGATGCCCCCGAGGTCGCCGCGCACGAGGACGACGCCGGCGGTCTGCATGGCCACGTCGGTGCCGGTGCCCATCGCGATGCCCACCTCGGCCTCGGCGAGCGCGGGCGCGTCGTTGATGCCGTCGCCCGCCATGGCGACGCGGCGTCCCGCAGTGCGCAGGCGCCGCACCAGCTCGCCCTTGCCGGCGGGCAAGAGCCCCGCCTCGACCTCGTCGATGCCCAACGTGCGCGCGACCGACGCGGCGCTCGTGCGCGCGTCGCCGGTGGCCAGCACCAGGCGCACGCCGTCGCGGCGGAGCGCGTCCACCGCCGCGCGCGCGCCCGGGCGGATGGGGTCCGCGACGCCCAGCGCGCCGGCGAGACGGCCGTCGACGACGACGAAGAGGACCGTCTGCCCGGCGGAGCGCAGCGTCTCGGCGTCCTCGAAGGCGCGCTCCGCGTCACCGGAGACGACGGTCGCACGTGCGAACTCGGCGCTGCCCACCGCCACCGCGCGCGCGCCCACGCGGCCGGCGATCCCCAGCCCCGTGGTCGACTGGACGTCGCGCGCCTCCTCGACGGCGACGCCGTCCGCCTGCGCGCGCGCCAGCACCGCGGAGGCGAGCGGGTGCTCGCTGCCCTTCTCCACGCTGGCCGCGAGCGCGACGACGTCCGTCGCCGTCCAGCCCTCGGCAGGCTGCACGGTCACGACGCGCGGCTTGCCCTCGGTCAGCGTCCCGGTCTTGTCCACGACCAGCGTGTCGATCGCGCGCAGCGTCTCGAGCGCCTGCGCGTCCTTGAAGAGGACGCCCATCGTCGCCGCGCGGCCGACGCCGACGAGGATCGACATCGGCGTCGCCAGGCCCAGCGCGCACGGACACGCGATGACCACGACGGCGACCGCGGCGACGAGCGCGTGCGCGAGGCGCGGCTCCGGCCCGAAGGCCGCCCACGCCACGAACGTGACGACGGCCGACACGACCACCGCCGGGACGAACCACGCGGACACCCGGTCGGCCAGGCGCGCGATCGCGGGCTGGCTGCGCTGCGCCTCGCCGACCAGGCGCACGATCTGCGCGAGCAGCGTGTCGGCGCCCACGCGCTCGGCGAGCATCACGAGCGCGCCCGTGCCGTTCACGGTGCCGCCCGTCACGCGGGCGCCGGCCTCCTTCTCCACGGGCACGGGCTCGCCCGTGATGGCCGACTCGTCGACGCTGCTGCGCCCCTCGAGCACGCGGCCGTCGCACGGGACGCGCTCGCCCGGGCGCACGCGCAGGCGGTCGCCCACGTGCACGTGCGCGAGCGGCACGTCCTCGTCCGTCCCGTCGGCGCGCACGCGGCGCGCCGTCTTCGGCGCGAGGTGCAAGAGAGCGCGGATGGCGCGGCCGGTGGCGCCGCGCGCGCGCAGCTCGAGCACCTGGCCGACGAGCGCGAGGACGGTGACCACGGCGGCCGCCTCGAAGTACACGCCCACGGTGCCGTCGGCCGCGCGGAACGTGGCCGGGAAGAGGCCCGGCGCCAGCGTCGCCACGACGCTGAAGAGGTACGCGGCGCCGATGCCCATCGCGAGGAGCGTGAACATGTTCAGGTGCAGGCTGCGGACGCTCGCGGCGCCGCGCTCGAAGAAGGGCAGGGCTCCCCACGCGACGACGGGCGTCGCGAGGACCAGCTGCGCCCAGGCCAGCGCGCGCGGCGAGGCGACGCCGTCGAGCGGGCGCCCCGGCAACCCGTCGGCCATCCCGAGCAGGAGCACGAGCGCGGCCGGGACGGCGGACAGCGCGAGGCGCCGCGTCATGTCGACGAGCTCGGGGTTCGGCGAGTCGTCGTCGGCGGCGGAGGCGACGCGCCGCTCGAGCGCCATGCCGCAGAGGGGGCAGGTGCCCGGGCCGTCGCGCACGATCTGCGGGTGCATCGGGCAGGTGTACTGACCCGGCTCGGCCATCGGGGCGGGGGGCCCGGCGTGCATGGGCTCAGGCGCGGGCGCGTGGCCCTCGTGATGGCAGCACGCGTGTCCCGACGAGGTGTCTCCCTGGCTCATGTCCCTGCTGACGCACCAACATTGCCACGATTACACGCGCTGCCCACCTCGGCCGGCGGGAGCGCCTCAGTCCGTGTGCCCTTCGGGCTGTCGGCCCGCCTTCGGCGGGACCTCAGTCCGTGTGCCCTTCGGGCCGTCGGCCCGCCTTCGGCGGGACCTCAGTCCGTGTGCCCTTCGGGCCGTCGGCCCGCCTTCGGCGGGACCTCAGGCGAACCGGGCCGGTGAGAACATTCCGAGGTCGAACGCGCTCCGCCCGGACACCACGAGGTCGGCGGCGATCTCGCCGACCACGGACGCCATCTTGTAGCCGTGCCCCGAGAAGCCGCCGAGGACCACGACGTGGGGCGCCCCGGGCAGCGTGCCGACCACGAAGTGCTCGTCCGGCGTGTTCGTGTACATGCACACGTGCGACCGCACCAGCGGCCCGTCCGCCGCGGGCAGGTGCTCGCGCACGTACCTGCGCACGTCCGCCTCGTCCGCGGGACGGAGCGCGCGATCGAGGGCGTCGGCGCTCGTCGCCTCGCCGCCGTGGTGGCGGCAGACCTTCACGGCGGGGGACGGGTGCGCGTCGTCCGGCGGGATGCCGTAGAAGGCTCCGCGCTCGGTGAAGTGGATGAACGCGGGCAGCTTCGGCGGGCGCGCCGCCTCGGGGGCCGCGGGCTCGAACCAGAGCTGCGCCTGGCGCCCGACCGCGAGGCGCAGCGCGCGGGCCACGCCGCGCAGCGCGGGGGCGCTCGCGAGCCACGGGCCCGCTGAGACGACCGCGTGATCCGCCTCGATCGCCGCCCCGTCGTCGAGGCGCGCCACCACGCTCGCCGCGCGCACGTCGAGCTCCGTCACGCGCGCGTGCGTCCGTAGCTCGGCCCCGCGCGACTGCGCCCAGCGCGCGTGCGCCGCGGTGCACGCGGAGGGGCGCAGGAAGCCCGCGTCCTGCTCGAAGACGCCCACGTCGCCCGCGCGCGGCACCACCGCGAAGCGCGCGCGCACGGCGTCCGCGTCGAGCACCTCGTGCGGCAGCCCGTGGCGGGCTACGCTCTCGCGGACGCCGCGGATGGCCGCGTGATCGACGGGGCCGAGGTTCAGGCAGCCGACGCGCTCGAAGAGGCGCTCTCCGCTGCGCGCCTCGAGCTCGCCCCAGAGCGCGTACGCCCGCACCAGCAGCGGCACGTAGCGAGGGTCCTCCGCGTACGCCTTGCGGATGACGCGTGTCTCGCCCGCCGAGCTGCCGCGCGCGCTCGGCACGTCGTCCTGCTCGACGCCGACGACCTCGAGCCCGCGGTCTCGCGACGCGAGGTGAGCGAGCGCGGCGGCCCCCATGCCCCCCACGCCCACGACGAGCACGTCGCAGCGGCGGCGGGGGCTCGTGCTCATCGGGAGCGTGCTCCTCGCAGCCTTGCGCGCGTTGATTCGCGCGCCTGCGTGGTAGTCTCGTGGCTCCCTACGGAGGGACTCGCCATGGCCAAGGGTATCGAGAAGTCGCGCAAGGACAACAAGCCGAAGCTCTCCACCAAGGAGAAGCAAAAGAAGAAGAAGGAGAAGAAGGCGGCGCGCGGGGCGATGGGCTGAGACCCGGCCGGCGGCCCGAGGGGGGCACCGCCCGAGAGGCGCCAGGATCAGGGGTGGCGCACGGTGGCGCGGCGGCGGGCAGCCGTCACCCCGGCGTTCGCCCCCTGCTGATCGAGGCGGGCTGCTGGCCGGCATGTTGCTACGCGCGGGGGCCATGAAGAAGGCTCTGCTCGTGTCCACCGGGCTCGCGGTCGTGTGTGCCTGCGGGGGGACGACGTTCAGCACCACCGACGCGGGGAACGACGCGTCGAGCGGCGGCAGCTCCAGCGGGGGCAGCAGCGGCGGCTCGTCGGGCGGCAGCAGCGGGTCGTCGAGCGGCATCTCGAGCAGCAGCTCGGGCGGGAGTTCCGGCGGCAGCAGCGGGTCGTCGAGCGGCATCTCGAGCAGCTCGTCGGGCGGCTCCAGCGGGTCGTCGAGCGGCGCGGTGCCGGTCAACCACCGCACGGGCGACGGCGCGTGCCAGACCACGCCGCCCAAGGGCACGTGCAGCTTCGGCGGCGGCTCGTCGGCCGGCTCGTGCTACTCGGACACGCAGTGCACCGCGGGCACGAACGGCCGCTGCTACGAGGTCAACGGCGGCGTCGCGTACTGCACGTGCACCTACGACAAGTGCATGCACGACACCGACTGCGCCGGCGGCCAGACCTGCGCGTGCCACGGCTCGCCCTACGCCGGCGGCGAGGGCAACGCGTGCGTCAGCGGCAACTGCCGCGTCGACTCCGACTGCGGCCCCGGAGGCTACTGCTCGCCCACGTTCACGCCGAACAACTGCGGCTCGCTCGGCGGCTACTTCTGCCACACGCCGAAGGACACGTGCGTGAACGACACCGACTGCCCCGGCACCGGCGGCCCCGCCGCGTGCGCGTACTCGCCGACGGTGGGCCACTGGCAGTGCATGAACGTGCCGCTGTGCGGCTAGCCGAAGGGCGACGCTAGCGCGGCTTGACCGACGCGAGGAACGCGGCGAGGCGCCGCAGGACGTCGGCGTCCACCGCGGTGGGCCGCGTGGGCTTCACCACGTTCACGAGGTCGTGGCTCACGCCGGGGACGTAGTGCAGCTCGTGGTCGCGCGCGCCGAGCGCCGCGCCGATCGCGGGGATGGCGTGCGGATCGATGTTGCGGTCGACACTTCCTTGCAGCGCCATCACGGGCGAGCTGCCGTCGGCGAGCACCGCGGGCATCCGCGCCACGTACTCGATGTAGTCCCTGAGCGCGGCCTGCGTCACGCCGCCGCCGATGCACATCGCCTCCGGCTCGTCGTGCGACCGCAGCTTCGCGAAGCACGGCGCGTACTGGCCGGCCTGCTGGCGCACCTGCCACGCGCCCAGGGGATCCCACTGCGCGGAGCGGGCGCGCGCGAGGCGCTCGAGCTGCCCCATGAGGCCCACCTCGATGTCGTCGAGCGGGCCCGAGAGCATGATGACCGCCGCGACGTGCGGGTTGCCGTGCGCGACGTACGGCGCGAGCTGCCCTCCCTCGCTGTGGCCGGCCACGACGAGCGCGTCGGGGTCGACCTCGGGCCGGCTGCCGAGGTACGCGAGCGCGTCGCGCCCGTCGGCCTCGATGTCGGTCCAGCGGTACAGGCGCGCCTTGGAGCGATCGAGCTCCTTGTAGAACTGCGGGACGCGCTTGTCCCAGCGGAGCACGACGAGCCCCTGATGGACGAAGAAGTCCGCCAGCGCGCGGAACAGCTTGAAGGGCGGGTCGACCTTGCTCACCAGATCGCCGGCGACCTCCTCGTCGCGGCCGTTCGGGCCGCTGCCGTGGATGAGGATGATCGCGGGCCGCCGCCCCTCGAGGTCGCGGCCGAGCGGTACGCTGAGCGTGCCCTTGAGGCGTGCGATGCCCTTCTCCGGGATGCTCGAGGGGAAGGTCACCTCCTCGTTGCGCACGCCCGTGACGCTGCTCGACGCCGCGTGGCAAGCGCCGGGCGCGCCCACCTCGCTGAGCGCGCACCCGGCGCCGCCGGGCTTGCGCCCCGTGCGGTCCTCGATGGGCGGGTACTCGGCGCTCAGGCGCGCCACGTCCGTGGGCAGGGCCGACGTCACCGAGAGGCCGACGGCGGCGACGCCGAACAGCAGCCCGACGGGGATGAGGATCTTCGCCGCGAGGGGCACTCGCTTCTTCGCCGTGGCGCCGGTCGAGGGGAGCTTCGGGGACATCATGGAGACCGAACGGTCAGGGCGTGCCCTTGCGGCGCGCCGTGGACCGTGCGCGGCGCGCGGCCCGGGCCCGCTTGCCGGTCGCGGCGGCCATCCCCTCGAGCATCGTGCGCACGCGCGAGCCGCGGAGCTCCACGACGGGATCCACCGCGGCGAGGAGGTCCCGCACGCAGTCGTCGATCGCGACGGGATCCTCCCACTGGCCGAGGGCGGCGACGAGGCGCGTCAGGGCCGCGGGCGCGCGCTCGAGACCCCTTTCGATCTCCGCCACGAGGGCGAGCGCGCCCTGCTGGGTGCCGCACTGCACCATGATGGCGGCGAGCTCCTGACGGTTCATGTGGTTTGGAGAGCTCGAGGGGTGTGGCAGGCGTGCGGGGGCGGGCAGGACGCGGACGCGGCATGCGTACGCGAGAGTCCGTCTAGCGGGCCTCGATGATAGTGCGAATAGTTCTGGCAGGGGGCTCCGCGCGAGTCTTACGATCGACATATTGCCGTCGATGGGCCGGGTGCTCGGCGGGGGGCCGGCGGCGACTCCGTCTCGCGCAAAGGCAGGCCAGCCATGGCACGCACGAACACGGCCATTTTGGAGAGCCCGAGGAGCAACGCGGCGGGCGCGCGCACGGTGCTCGTCGTCGACGACGACGCGGTGCTCGCGCGCGCGGTGAGCCGCGTGCTCGAGAACGCGGGATACCGCGTGAAGACGGCGCGCGACGGCAACGCCGCGATGGACGCCATCAAGAGCGAGCCGTTCGACATCGTCGTGAGCGACATCCAGATGCCGGGGATGAGCGGCGTCGATCTGCTCCGCATCGTGAGAGCGTACGACCTCGACGTCCCCGTGATCCTGATGACCGGCGAGCCGACCGTGGAGACGGCGATGGAGGCCGTGGCGCTCGGCGCGCTCCAGTACCTGCCCAAGCCGACGCCGAACGACGTGCTGCTCGCCGCCGTCGAGCGCGCTTCGCGCCTTCACCGCATGGCGCAGATGAAGCGCGAGGCGCTGCGCATCGGCGGCGAGGACGACCGGCAGGCCGGCGATCGCGCCGGGCTCGAGGCGCGCCTCGGGCGGGCGCTCGACACGATGTGGATGGCGTTCCAGCCGATCGTCGAGCCCGCGCGCGGCCGCGTCTTCGGCTACGAGGCGCTGATGCGCGCGGAGGAGCCGTCGCTGCCGCACCCCGGTGCCATCCTCGAGGCGGCCGAGCGGCTCGATCGGCTGCCCGATCTCGGGCGGCGGGTGCGCGCGCTGTCGGCCAAGGCGTTCGAGCGGGCGCCGCGCAACGCGCTCCTCTTCGTGAACCTGCACACGCGCGACCTGCTCGACGAGTCTCTCTACGCGAAGGACGCGCCGCTCACGGCGCTCGCGGACCGCGTGGTGCTCGAGATCACCGAGAGGGCCACGATCGACCACGTGAAGGACATTCAGGCGCGCGTGAGCGACCTGCGCCTGCACGGCTTCCGCATCGCCATCGACGATCTGGGGGCCGGGTACGCGGGGCTGTCGAGCTTCGTCGCGCTCGAGCCGGACATCGTGAAGCTCGACATGTCGCTCGTGCGCGGGGCGCACGGGTCGGACATCCGCCGGCGCCTCATCGCGTCGATGACCGCGCTCTGCGCCGAGATGCACATGACGGTCATCGCCGAGGGCGTCGAGGTGCCCGAGGACCACGCGTGCGTGCGCGCGTGCGGCTGCACGCTGGAGCAGGGGTACCTCTTCGCGCGGCCCGGTCCCCCGTTCCCGCGAGCGGACATGCGGCCCTGAGGTCCGCCCACAGGGCGGCCGACAGCCTGAAAGGCGTGCGCGACCGAGCGCCTCCACGCAGAAACCCGGTCACAACCCGTCGCGGCGCCTTGTCCAACGGGACATGAAAGGCAAGGTGCCCATGAACCCGTTCGCTCTCCACACCGAGCACACCGCCCCCGCGGCGTCGCGCCCCGTCCTCGCCGCCGTCCAGAAGCAGTTCGGCTTCGTCCCGAACCTCGTG
>Ga0070730_10001260_pt1 | contig 24770 bp, 22 predicted proteins | sample Coa_R1_3_FD_66447 | JGI IMG/M metagenome (GOLD analysis project Ga0070730, IMG submission 66447) | Surface soil microbial communities from Centralia Pennsylvania, which are recovering from an underground coalmine fire - Coalmine... | ecosystem: Environmental > Terrestrial > Soil > Unclassified ... | reverse complement strand
TCACTCACATAGGGCAGGTAGAAAAAATGTAAACCGATGCCCCATCCCCTGGTTAGCCCATTCTCGATGAAGGCCAGCAGCAATAGGGCAATAGCCCAGGCCGCGCTGACCGCAACGATTGTTACCAGAGTGCCCAGGAAGTAATCCGTTCTCCGTACACTGAAGCCGAGCGCCAGAGGAAACGTCTCTCGCAAGGTGATGATGCCCAGAATAAACATATAAATGTAGATCGAGGCTATTGCGCCGGAATAAGTAGTCGCATCTCCACCGATAAGCAAGCCGATGAAAAGAGTAATGACGAAGCTGATGCACAGCATCATTGCCGGGGTGAAGAACCACGAGAGTCTATTTCGCAAATGCATGCGCACAATGCCTGTTATGCTGCTCATCGGACCGGTGCCGCCTTTCTTTCGATTGTTCCGCCTGTCAGATGGATGATGAGCTGCTGCAATGAGACAGGAGCCAGTTCCAGCCCTAACTCTTCAGCATGCACGCGCTCTGTGGAGTCGATCTTTCCTCTGATGGTCGCCGAAACCAATCCACCGAATGCTTCGCGAGAAAGTATGGCCTTATCTGCCGTAAACGTCTCGACCTTCGAGGCTGACCCGACGACAGTAAAGGCCTGTTCGCGCAAGGTGTCGGCCTCCTCGTTGAGCAAGAGGGCGCCGTTGTCGATGACGATAATGTGCTCCAGCAGACGGCTCACCTCGTCGATAAGATGCGTGGATAGGACGATTGTGCGCGGGTGTTCTGTGTAATCCTCGATCAGCCGGTTATAAAAGATGTCGCGGGCCACAACATCCAGACCCAGATGCGGCTCGTCGAGAAGGGTGAGCGGCGCGCGACTGGCAAGCCCGACGGTGATGCCCACAGCGGAAAGTGTACCTCTGGATAAGGCTTTCATTTTTCGTTTAAGTGGTAGCCGGAAATCCTCCACCAACGAAAAGGCGTACGCGCGGTCCCACTGGGGGAAAAACGACGCGGCAGTATCCAGTACATCGATGACGCTAAATTCACTGGGATACTTCTGGTTCTCCTTGGTGAAGCAGACCTGGCTGAGCACGCGATTATTCTCGTAGGGCACCTCGCCAAACACCTTCACCTCTCCGCTCGTGGCGAAGATTTGCGCAGTGATCAATTGCATGATCGTCGTTTTGCCCGCGCCATTTCTGCCGAGCAGCCCGTATATTTTTCCGGTTTCCAGGGAGAAGCTGATCTCATTGAGTGCGACAACCTGTCCGTAGCGTTTCGTTAGTCGCTGAATTTCGACAACAGTGTTCATCTTACTTTCTCCCCTCTGCGAATGAGATCCATCAATTGTTCCGCAGTAATCCCCAGCTTTTTGGCCTCCCGCATCATTGTTACCACATACTGCTCGAAGAACTGCTCCCTGCGCTTCTCCATGAGCTTCGCGCGCGCGCCTGTCGCGACAAACATGCCGACACCCCGCTTTTTATATAAAATCTCCTGGTCCACCAACAGATTGACGCCCTTCGCCGCAGTTGCCGGATTGATCTGATAAAAAGCGGCAAATTGATTCGTAGAAGGGACCTGCGTTTCTTCTGGCAGGGCGCCTTCAATAATATCGTTTTCGATCCGCTCGGCAATTTGTACGAAGATCGGACGGCTGTCATCTATCAAGAAGTCCATCTTTTTCCCATTCAGAGGTTAGTTACTTATGTAACTAACTATACAACCAATGAACCTCTTTGTCAAGGGGAAATTGAGTGTGTTATTCCAGCTTTCAAAGGAAAATGAGGGCGACCTGACATGAATGGATGAGGTAGTCGTGGTTTAGCTAAACCACGACTACCTCATCCATTCATGTCAGGTCGAAAGTGAGATGTGCAGGGGACTGCTTTATGATGGCTTTTTCAGGGCGTATTCTGCTGGAGCAAAGAAGACCAGCACGCTCAGATCTTCGGTGATGCTGTGGAAGCGGTGCTCGACATTGGCGGCTACAAAGACGAGCGAGCCTGGAGCAACCGGGATCTGCTCGTGCGCGACCTGAAGCTGCGCCTGACCGCTCACAATATAATACAACTCGTCCTCGGTGTGTGGCTGCTGGGGATCAGCCTCTCCCGCCGCCAGCCGATATAATCCGGCGCTCATAGAAGGGACGCGCAAGAACTCGTGGTAGAGTTTGCCAGACTGCTCGCGCGCTGTGGCCAGATCCGGCAGGGTAAATGCTTGTGTGTGTGTCATAGATGCCTCACTTCTTCGATGGTTTTGTTGTGTTGTGGTTGGCCTCTCCCAAGGTCACCTGATGGCTCTCAGAGGCCAGCAGGGGCCTTCTACGCCTTGGGAGAGGTCCCAAGCTAAGAATGGTTCCTGCTGATCGTTATAGAAGTTATGTTACATGACGGCTAGCTTCTTTGAAAGATCCATTGCGCTATGAAATCAAAGGTCCATTCAAATGTGTGATATCATGGAGCCACGCTGTATGAATGGAGTTTTCAAAGAACAAAGTGACCCATAAACGAGAAATGCAGGAAGATCAGCCGTTATCCTCTGGTAAAACATCGTCTTCCTCTGCACAGGCAGATATGACCCTTACGCATGACCCCTATCAGGCTTTGCGCTTTCGAGATTTTCGCCTCCTATTGTTGGGGAATTTTATCGCGTCCCTGGGTTCGGAGATGGTCACGGTTGCGCTGGGATGGGAATTATATGAGCGTACCAGTTCGGCGCTTGTCCTGGGCATGGTCGGCCTGGTGCAGATCCTGCCTATGATCGCGCTCTCACTGTTCGCGGGCCACATAGCCGATCGTTTCAATCGTAAACGCATTCTGCTCATTGCCCAGATGCTGATGGTGCTGTGCTCTCTTGGCTTAACATGGCTCTCGTACACTCATGGCTTGCTGCTTTTTATTTATGGTTGTCTGTTCATCATGGGGGCTGCAAGGGCCTTCAAGGGTCCGGCAAGCGTGGCCCTGCTGGCCCAGACGATCCCGGAAGAGGCCTATAGCAATGCAGCCACCTGGGATAGCAGTTCCTGGCAAATGGCGTCCGTGCTGGGCCCGGCGCTGGGTGGAACCATTATCGCGGTTCTGCATGGATCAACGCCGGTCTATGCGCTGAATGCCGGATTTGCCCTGCTCTTTGTGCTCTTGCTGCTGCCAATTCGTGTAGGGCAAGCAAAGCCACAAACTACAGAGACAACAACGCTAGGTGCATTGGGAGAAGGGCTACATTTTCTCTGGCAAACGAAAATCATTCTGGCGGCGATTACGCTCGATCTGTTTGCCGTATTGCTGGGCGGGGCCGCGACCCTCCTGCCGATCTTTGCCAGGGACATCTTGCATGTTGGCCCCGCAGGTCTGGGGTGGTTGCGCGCTGCCCCCTCTATTGGCGCGATCTGTGTGATCTTCTTTCTGGCACACCGGCCTCCCTTCAAAAAAGCTGGTCGCGCGCTGCTGTGGACCGTTGCGGGCTTTGGCATTGCGACGTTGATCTTCGGGCTGTCGCGCTCATTCTGGCTCTCACTGCTGGCGCTCCTGCTGCTGGGTGGGCTGGATAGTATCAGTGTAGTTATTCGTGGCACCCTCCTGCTGACCCGTACTCCAGACGCCATGCGTGGACGCATCGCTGCCGTCGACTCGCTCTTCACTTCCGCCTCGAATGAGTTGGGTGGTTTTGAATCTGGCCTGATTGCTCAACTCTTCGGCCCCATCATCTCAGTTGTCAGCGGTGGCATAGGCACTATTCTCGTCGTCCTGCTGGTGGCATTGCTGCTGCCCGAATTGCGCCGCCTGGGAGCATTGAACGACTCTGAGAAAGCCGGTGTGTGACGCTATCCTGATCTCGTTCCGGAACTGGAAAATCTGCCTGGGTTTCCTTGTTCAACAAGAGATGCTCCTTCTTACGCGTCGTGTGGGCCATCTGTATCCAGGGAAGTTCGATGTATCGATAGAACAGGAATGAGCAGGGAATGATCAGGAAGAGCACGCAGATCCAGTAGAGCAGGTATGTCCAGCTCAATCTCTGTGTCAACGGATTGATGACTGTATCCCTGAAAAAGTGCAGAATAGGGAGATGCCAGATGTATAAGCTATAGGACAGAGTTCCGATCCAGCGCAGTGGTTCCCAGGAAAACAGCGCTTTGAGGGCGGGCGAACCAAAGAGGATGGCGGTTATGCAGAGCGCGAAGCCGAGCGCGTAGCCCAGTTCAGTGAGCCAGCTATGCGCGCCAATAAATGGCTGTAGGAAGATGAGTTGGGCATAATAGGTGCTCCAGGCCGCCATAAAGAAGAGGAGAGCAACACCAGCGCCCCAGAACCAGATATTATGTCGATATAGAAATGCGCTGATTTTATGGTCTTGAGCAGCGCGACGTGTGAAGATAAAGAGTGTACTGACCAGCATGCCAAGCGCGAAATCTTCAAAGTACTTGCCATCCGTCCCATATACGACGAGCAGGATAGCATTGAGGATCGGCCGTGGAACAAGCAGTGTTTCGCCGGGATGCATGCTATAATAGCGCCCCAGGTAGCGTGTCCCGAGACCCCAAAGGATCATCCCCAGCAGACAAGAGATCACCAGCCAGAGGCGCTGCCTATCTGATTTTCCGCGCCTGACCAGCCAACTGAATCCCCAGGCCAGCAGTGGCAGCAGCATATAGTATTGCCACTCAATCGCCAGCGTCCAGAAGGGGCCGTTGATCTGTTGATAGGTAGAGGGAGCATCCATGAGAAAGGTCAGGAAGAGTGCCAGGGCTTTTAAGTGATCCGCTTGCAGGTACTCAGGGTGCGTGAAGAGGATCAGGAGAGCCAGCGCGACATAGTAGCCTGGCAGGATACGTAGTGCGCGTCGCAGGTAAAAGGTGCGCGCCGAAGGCCATGTCTCTGCAAAGAGGAGGGATTTGGCGTAAGGGAGAAAGAGCAGAAAGCCGGATAGCACAAAGAAGAGGGTGACCCCGGACCACCCAGACATGACCAGCGAGTAGGGCAGCGCTCCCATCACCCCCGGCATATTGTAATTTTTCACCAGATAGTGAACGTGATAAGAAATAACACTCAAGCAAGCGATAGCCCGCACACCATCCAGCACCGGTATAGCATTTTTCTGAGTAATTGCGCGAATAAAAGAAAGCAAAAAGCGGCTCCTTGCCATTCTAAATCAGAGATAGACAACGCATAAAAAACTATTCTCTTGTGTCTATTCATCACACATATCTATTTCCACGTTCATTAAAACGATTTTGTATCTTCTCAAGTTCCTTTTTGGGAGGAGGTACTACCATCCTCCTAAATAAAAAGCCTCTTGCGCGCCTCTTCTAACGAGGCTGGACGCTGTGGCAAGCATCTGCAAGAGGTATTATTATACTTATCCTACTTTTGGAGTAGCCTCAACAAACTACCTCTCATAGGTACAAAAGTCATGATAAATTTTCTTAATTATCACCATAGTTTCTTTCCGATTTGCTGGTACTCTGTATATAGGTAGAATGCTATCAAAGCATATATGGCTTTGTAACGTTATATGCGATTTTTGATGCCCCATACAGATGAATGGGGAACTCTGCAAGGAGAAAAATCAGATGGGGAAAGAGACTGCTCGATATTGGGGACGAGGCAATCATTTAGAGAGATATGGCATCCTGATCTATGTAGCTGGCGTGGCGCTCAGTATGACTCTTGTCGCTGTCCTTATCTCAAGTTGTGTCCATACATTACCAGTCCATAGTCAATCTATGCCGTCCTCTCCAACCAACGTGGCTGTAGAGACAGAGATCCACGACTTTGCTCTGCATGGGAACGCACGACCAGCGCTGATTGTGCATAATAGCATTGGCTTTCTCCATGTGCGATCTGACCGTGATAGACACAACATGCATATCATGGTAGTGAAGACCGTTGGTTCATCTGGAGATGCCCCTGATAATATCAAGGTAAACTATAGCCAGAGCGACAATGTACTAACGATACTGGTGGTGCACACCCAAACAAACCTGTTTGCCGTAAATGATGCGAGGGCTGATATTGATGTGGTATTACCAGCTCAAAGTGATCTGCAATTGCAGACCGGGACAGGCAGTATCGAAGTAGCAAATATAGAGGGAACAATGAGCTTAAGAAGCGGGACAGGCACCATTCGCGCTACAGGAATCTCGCTCATGGGTAACTCTCAGTTGCGAACAAATATGGGAGGAGTGAGCTTTCAGGGCTCTATTCATGATGGGAGTTATCAGTTCCAGTCAGTTACTGGCAACGTCGATGTGACCCTACCGCCTGGTAGCTGTTTTCATACGGATATCAGGAGCACACTGGGCTTCTTCAGCAGTGATTTCCCCGGTATTGTAGAGAAGCCCATGCTCGTTGGCGCACGCGCGAGCGGTGATATTGGCGCTCATCCCTCAGCCGTCGTGGTTCTGGTGAGCAATACGGGCGCCATCTCTCTCAGGCGTGCAAAATAGTGGAGACTATTGTACAATTGGCACATCCACACCTAACTGGTGCAGGATGCCTTTGATCCCCCCTTCCTTCACTGGCTCAACACTCATCACTTCTATCTTGCCATCTCTCAGCAAATATTCCACCTCTTCTGTGGGTAGAGAGACGCTGCGAGCCATTTGCGGGATAGGGGGTAGGCCCAGTGAAGGCAGAATAAAACTATCTGTCTGATAGCCTGCCACCTGGATAGTGCCGGTGACGCCGTTATCGGCTTCCTGCACATTGTGTAAATTGAACATTAGCCCTGGAAAGCCTTCTTTCAGCCCTTGTATTACCGCCATGAAGTCCTTTTTGTACAGCGGTAGTGGCGTCCAACCACTGAAGATGAAATTGTCGGCCAGATAGTCGGCTGCGACCTCAAAATCGTTTATCTCCAGGGCGTTCATAAAGAGTTTGACGATATCGCTATTGGTATCCATGATGTTATCGCTATTGGTATCCATCGTGCTGACTGCTCCTTCTATGACAGCTTATTATTTGCCTCTATGAGTAACACGCTTTTCCTATTGATGCCGTTGACTTTCTATCATTGTAGCAGGTCCCCTTTCGTTTCGTAGGGCCGTACCACATCTCCTGGGCGGTCTCCTCTATTGATTGGGGAGGAAGCGTTTAAACCAGGCCATCACCTGATGCCAGACCTGAGCCCAAATCTCTGCGGAAAGTTCATGATCGGCGTTGGTATATTCAATATAATGCAGTCGTTCGGGCGCGCTGGCGTAGTAGGGAGCCAGCCATTGATGAAAGTCTCTGACCAGGCTGGCAGGCACCTCACTATCGCGTCCGGCGTTTTGCGAGAGGAGCGCGGTGGGGAAGAAGGCCTCCGGATGCTGGTGGGGACTTTCCGCACGCGGCAGTAGCCATGTTGGCGAACCCAGGATAGGAGTGGCCGCGCAGAGTCGCTGCTTTTTATCGGCTACAATGGCTGCGTAAGTGATGAAGCCGCCCATTGAGATGCCTGCAATACCGATGCGGTCCTGCTGCGACCAGCCGCGACTAATGAGCGTGTCGATAACTGCAGGCACTTCGCTGGCCGTAGCATGAACGGCTGAGAGGAATTCGGCCTCCATCGAGTGCCCTGGGGCCGAGAAACGCCTGTCAGAGTCCGAATAGCGCCTCTCCCCATGTCCGACATTATCAAGGCCTACTGCCAGGAAGCCCGCCTGGGCAAAGCGAGCCAGGTCGGCCTCATTGTGCTCTTTAGAGGCTCCATGATCATGATAAAACAGGATCGTGCCATGGGTACCGCTCTCCGCGGGCGTCTGATGGGTATACATAACTAAGGCTGGCGCGGATGTGAGCCAGAGGCGTTGTTGTTGTATCGCCATGGATCGGGTCTCCTTATCTCATAAAGCCTTTTGAGTCGAGAGCCGCATGAGTAGATCATTCATCTCTTGTTGTGCCCGCGCTACATCTCCGGCAAAGATCAGGCCCATGGGATTTTTTGCCATGCGGCAAATAATTCTCGTTCCATTGTGCTTCAACACCGCATCCCTTTCTGCTATGCAGGCCCTCACCCCTTGCGGATCTATACCCTCCGGTAACGCGTGTTTATCGATGGTACAAATTCCTGCCTGAATGACCTCCCTCATGGTAGAAATGGTCTGCTCTTTGCGATTGGCTCCCAGCACTGTCATGATGGCGTCGGTGTAGTTTGTCCATCTGGGGTTACATTCGGCAAGATAATTCCCCTCTGGTTGTTTTCTTGCTCTCTGTAATCTTCTTTCCAGCTCTCCTGGAACCATGATATCCAGATTGGCCACTCCTCGAATAGAGGCGAAGTCTATGCCACACTTTTGGGCTGTGCTCCTTAATAAGGCTTCAAAGAAGGTCGCAGTCTGGCCTTCATAGGCTTGTTGCATGCGTTGCATATAGACAGTATTGGGAATATACGTACTCGTTCCAACGCACGCTTTGCTCCCTGGCTTCTGCAACTGACCATTCCACCCGAGGGACTCGACTTGATCATCCATAATCACCACAGACATGCCGGGAGAGTCCGCAAAATCTATATAGCGGCTAATCACCACGCGCATCTCTTTCTGTGTATTCATAGTAGAGCGAAGATGTGCTTGCGCGTTGGTTAATGCCTCGTGCCAATGCTTATAGTGATGGGCGTGGTCTGCGTCTCCATCCTGGATGACAGCGATGCTTCCGCCATTTTCATAGACGAGGCAACAGCCGTAATTTCCATCCTCTTCGGCGGCCCGCAAGACTACTCCTAATGGATATGCTCCCGCTACTCCTGTGGCTTTGTACAAGTCCTCTATGGAGCGGAGAAATTTTGTTGCCTCCTGGGCCACATCAAAGATAGTAGCGATAGCATAATCAGGAAGATAAAATCCTGGCAGGCCAATCTCATCAGCGAGTTGATAAAAGCTCGCTTTGTTTTTCAGTATATGAGTCATTACCCCTGGCAGGCCCCAGGACTCTGCCCCTAGTTCGTTGCGCAAGCGCACTTCGAGTTCGGGAAGATTGATGTAGGGCACAATACATGAGACCAAATCAATTGCTTGCTCTGTTTCCCCTTTGAGTTCATCAAACGTTACAGGAAGGACCTCTTTGCCGAAAAGCGTGCTAAGATAGATCATCTGGGTACGGGTGTCACTGGAGGTGAAGTCCACGAGGACCCGTAGATTGCTGGCATTGAGGGGAAGATGACCACACCTTTCTCCATAGTAATGTTGCACCTTCTTCACCATGGTCTCATTAGAGGCGCGCAGAACCCCCTCCTCGCCCACATTATGAAAGCCCACTCCAAGGGTTATAGGGGTAGGTGTCGCAAACAGTGATGTATGTAGGATGTCCATCGCTTATTCCACCATCATTTCATGCCAAATGCTGTTTTCCCTGCCGCTATTTTTTACCTGTTGCCATATCTCTTATTATAATGCCACTTTTGAGGAAAGTTTGTATGGGCCTGGGGATTTTGGGTGTCTAAGGGATTGTACTAGCGTTTAAGAACGAGCACTTTGAAGTTGCCCATGCCAGCAGGGTCGGTGAGGGCTGTGACCCGTTGGCGCAGATTATACCACTGGAATAGCGCCGCCTGACCCTGGTCGGTAGCGCGGGCAGTATCTATCACCGCGAAATCGCGAGCACGGATCTGCTCTAACTCTGCATAGATTCCCAGGTTGGTGAGCCACTCGCGTTGTGTCGTAAAACTGTTGAGGCGTAATCCGTGACGGCGTCCCGCGTCGATCAGCGCGCTGAAGTTGACGTGCGCGGTGATATCTTGCTCGCCGGGACGCAGCAGGGGTCGCTCTGTCAGTTGATGCTGGAAGTAACAGGCCAGAGTGCCACGTCGCCGATAGCGTGTATATAATGCGCGAGCCCTGTCGCCATAATCGATGGCGAGGATGAAGCCGTGCCTTTTGCGCTTGCTTAGCGGGCCCAGCAGCAGTTGAGCCGTGCGCTCCATCCAACGCAGCGCATCCAGGTTAATCTCGGCGCGCCAGCCATCGCCAAATGTGGTCCAGGGTATCTTATAGGTGTCGAGATAATTGGCGACCTCAGGCGTTGATGGCTCGTCCAGCACCTCGTATAGCCGACCCTCTCGCACATCGATATGCACTTCATAGAGGAATGAGTTGCGCACCTCGACGACATGCACCGGGAAGGCGTCGACCAGCTCATTGGAGAGGATCACAGCCGGTGAAGTCGATGTCCGATGCTCGTCCGCGCCACCGACCGCGTCCTGACCCGCATGTATATCTGCTGTGCGATAGTCCAGGGCCGCGGAGAAAGTAGGGGAGTCCTGTTCCGCCCAGGCGCGAACGCCCTGAGCAAGATGGCGGCGACCAGCTCCCTGCTCCAGAACAGGAAATGAGGCCGGACTGCCTAATTGCTCCCACATCTGCTTGAGCTGGCGTCCCATGCAGTTGGCGAAGAAGTGCGAAATATCCGTGCTGGTATAGTAGTCGCCCTCCCAGCCCATTTTTGCGGGACCAGTCACATAGTAGCCGTAGCCGGGCTCATAGAGGGCCATGCGCATATAGTCGGCGAAGGTGATCGGCCCCTCGCGCTGGATCCGCTCAATAATACGTTGTTGCAGGGAAATGGAGGTCAACGACACGTCTTTCATACCCCAACAGTTTCCTGGTGCACCTTTTCTTCCCGAGCGCATGCCTCGATAATTGTATCAAGGAGGCCAGGAAAGCGAAGATCTAAATCGTCACGCCGTAGCGATATAAAGCTTTGTGTCCCTTCCAGGCGTGTGCGTGTCAGGCCAGATTCTCGCAACACTTTGAAATGGTGCGACATGGTCGATTTAGCAACGCTCTGCCCAAAGGCTCCACAGGTCTTTTCTGTTATTGTAGCGAGGTCTTTGACAATGTCCTGCCGGGTCGGGTCGCTCAGAGCATAGAAGATCCCCGATAACGTGATGTCATCTCTGGCTGGATGATGGAGCATTCTCATGCTTGCATTCTGCCTCCTTCCATGGTATACTTTGCTTGTTCGATAGTCTTAGAACAATAGAAATTACTACTGGGAATGGTCTGTGGTTGCATCTTCCCCGTACCCGGTTGGATAATGAAGCAGTTCCACATCTTTCATTATAGCATTCTCTGGTCTTTAATTTCAATTGTTCGTAAATATTAGGATGATAGAATTATAGGCAGGAGAACAGTATGTGGTTTCGTATTCTGGTTCTGGCATTAGGCACCTTCGCATTAGGAACCGATGGATTTGTGATTGCTGGCATTTTGCCTGACATAGCGCATCAACTCAATATATCGGTCGATCTGGCGGGACAGCTAGTTACCGTATTTTCTTTAACGTATGCATTAGGATCGCCAATGTTGGCGGCTCTGGCTGGCAATATACCACGCAGGCGTTTGTTACTCATGAGCCTGGCTTTTTTTGTAGCAGCTAACCTGCTGGCAGCTGTAGCGACCAGTTTCGCAGTCTTGCTGGTCGCGCGCATTCTGGCTGCCGGAGGTGCTGCCTTGTATACACCCACTGCGGCTGCCGCAGCGGCGTCCCTGGTCCCCGCGGAAAAGCGTGGGCGGGCTCTATCACTGGTTACGGCAGGCATGACGCTTTCGCTTGTCCTCGGGGTGCCGTTGGGCATTTTTATCGGCTCGCAATTTAACTGGCAAATGACCTTTGTGTTGATCGCAGTGTTGAGCGCTATTGCTTTTGTGGGGGTGCTGATGCTCTTTCCTACCATCGCCAATCCGCCAACTGTGGCATTGCGTACACGCCTGGCTCTATTGCGCAGGCCAGCTCTGCTTCTAACCTTGTTGACTACAACGTTCGGGATGATCGGCGCTTTTACCGTATATACCTATCTTGGTCCCTTATTGCAGCAGATCACACACCTGAATGGGGCTGGTATCAGTGGTATGTTTCTGCTTTTCGGTCTGGCGAGCATGCTAGGGAATGTGATTGGTGGGTATAGTGCTGATCGCTGGGGAACTGTACGCACTGTCGTGCTTGGTGTGTTACTACTCGGGCTGGCGCTGTTCATGCTCCCATTCGCCGCCACTTTGTTTCTGGGCGCCGCTCTAGCTATCGCGGTCTGGGGTGTTGCTGGCTGGATGTTGACCCCTCCTCAGCAATCTCGTCTGATTGCCCAGGCGCCGGACGTACCTGGAGTGGTTCTCTCGCTCAATGGCTCGGCGATCTACCTTGGTAGTGCTACCGGCGCTGCTCTAGGTGGGGTGGTGTTACACTTTGCCCCTATAGCCGCGCTTGGGTGGGTGGGGAGTGCCTGGGAACTTATTGCGTTGGGAGCAGTGCTCTGGAGCGCATATCTGGTGAGCAAGGCATCTCAACGTTCTGCTCAAGAAAAATGCGTGGTTGGTGCCGTATGCCCCGCTCAGGAAATAGAGAGCACGAGCGTTGCTTAAGCGTGTGGGGACAATGCCGTCCCCATATTCTCTTATTTGGGCCACAGTTCTTCTAGAAATCCTTACGCGCCAAATTGAACTACAAGCAGGTCAAGAGCCATCTCCGGGGTCAGGCGACTGCGTTTGAGGGCGGCATCGGTTTCCAGCAGTTGACGGTAAGTGCTCTCCAACTGGGCGGGGGTGAAATTGCCTACCTGGCGCAAAGACTTTTCCGCGACAAAAGGCGCAATGCCCAACGTTGAGACGACCTGCGCCGAGCGCATCCCTTTCTGCGCGAGTTCTTTGACGAGTAGGAGGGTGCGCACCTGCGTGGTGATGGTGCTGATCAGTTTGAGAGGGGGCTCGCCATCGGAGAGCAGATCGTGCAAAATATTCAGGGCCTGCTTGCGATTGCGCTGCGCCAGGGCATCGGTCAGATCAAAGATGCGCGCCTCCTGGACCTGGGCCGATAATTGCCGGACATCCTCTGCGCTAATGGTTGCATCTTTGCCTACATAGGTTGCCAGCTTGTCCAGTTCATTAGCGAGCAGGCGCAGATTGTTGCCCATAAAATCGGCCAGGAGTTTGGTGGCCTCGCCCGTGATCTTCACATTGATGCTTTTCGCGCGCTTGTTAATCCAGCTTTCCAGTGCCGCTCCTTTCGGTAAGGCGCATTGGATCACCTTACCGTGCTGCTCAGCGGCCTTGACCAGCGGGTTGCTGGCCTCTAAAGCCTCATCGAGCAGCAGGATCAGCACCGTGCTCTCCGGCATGAGCGCGACGTATTCAGCCAGCTCTTTTTCAAAACCAGCACGTGTGAGTACATTGCTCTTCGCGCTTTTTTTGCCTTTGCGGGCCTTGCCACCTTTGGTAGTGCCAACGCTCTCAGTGGTACTTGCGGCTGGTTCGGCAGAGGCGGCTTTATCCTGTCCGGCGCCGCGTTTCTTTTTGGGTAGTCCTTCGACAACTACCAGGCGCTGGTCAGTCAGAAAGGGCAGGGTATCAGCGGCGAGAAGGATAGTCTTGAGATCGACCTCAGCGCCATTGAAACGATCCTGATTAAACTGGAAATCGCCCTGTTGTCGCAGCTTTTTTAGCTGCTCCCGACTGGTGAACTCGTCTTCGCCATGCAGAAGATAGAACATCGTTTTTCGATTCGCTATTCGTGCTCGTGAGCAGTTCGGCGGTAATCACGGTTATTGATACGGGCGAGCAGCAGATCGGAGAGGATGCCCCCAATCAGTCCCATGATAGAGCAGAACATCACTGAGCCGAAGAAGACTGCGGCTCCATTCGCCCCCGGTGCTGTGAGACTACTGGCCCAGCCATACAGAACTACAAAACCGATGATTGCGCTTACCAATGCCCCAATCACCACAGCCCAGTGGTTCTTCACCGAACTGAGCCAGTAGGCCAGAAAGAGCGCAATCGGGAGCGCCAGAATCAAACCAAATATATCGCCAATAAGAATACCATCCACTGTAATATGAGCCTCCTGAAAGATCAATCGTAGGGACCGATTTACTATAGTCCCCTTGCGGGATCGTGTCCGCTACGTCATTTGTAATTATACGGCAGTGTAGATGGTTGTGGCAACACAGCCGTTGCTGGTTTGCTGCTAGGCGCGTAATGTCTCCAACTGGCCTGTTCTGGTGTGGCATTCCTGACGATTAGTGCGCCATTCTTCCAGCGATGTGCGCAGAGTGCCCAGGGGCGAGGCATCATGATGATGGGCATGGTAGATAGCCCAGCCGATCCTGGGCAGGTTCAGCGGATCCGAGTAGACGAGGTAACGACTCTCCCATGTTGGCTGAAACTTTTTCTTGAAATTGAAAAGCGACTGATTCTTGCTGGGATTGCCAAAGCGATAGGTCAGGGAATCAATGCTGTTCTCCAGGAAGCTCTCATTCTCATCATTCGCGTTGCTGAGGGGAGCCAATCCCAGACTGACCATCTCAGAGCCAGCATTTTTGATATACTCAATGGTGCGTGCCAGCAGGAGTTCCATCGTCCCGGGCGCAGACTGCTCGGCACGGCGCATCAGATCGAGTCCCCATCCGCTGCGACCATAGATCGGCACGAAGCTCACAAAGGCATGGACTTTGCCCACGTCATCCATTGCCAGCGCGTATAACTGTTCGCTCTCTTCATGCGGCTTGAAACGACCCATGCTGAAGCCCATCTCCGCGCGGCCCTTGAGCCACTGGTGCGATATGCGCTCCATTTGGATGATAGCACTGGGATCTGTCACCTGACTGCGGTAGAAGACAACGCGCAGACCTTCCTTCTCAGCTCGTTTGGCGCTGGTACGTACATTTGCTATTGCGCCACCCTTGAGCGTAAATGTCTGGGTGTTAATGATGGCATCTTCGCCGATTTTGAGCAGATGCAGACCCATTTGACGGTACAGGTCAGCTATTTCTGAGCGTACCTGCCAGAAAACAATCGCCCAATCCTGCTCAGCACAGAACGTCACAAAGGCTTTAATGACCGCCTCTGTCTCGTGCTCAGGGCCTATCGGATCACCTGCCACGACCGCCGTGCTGCCCTCTAACACATAGCTGATGACCGACTTGCCCGTAAAAAAGTACGATTTGTCCTCTTCAAGCGCAAAGTAGGAAATGGAGTTCTTCCCATAGAGGCGCAGCAACGTTTTGACGCGCTGGCGTTCCTCATTATCTGGCAGGAGTACAGCGGCCACCGGTCGGAAGAGTTGGATCATCCCATAGACCACTGCACTGATGCAGAGCACAGGGAAGGCCTCTCCAAAGAAAAAGGCCTGCGTATTATGTGGCAGGCTGCGCAGGTGCATAAAGGTGAGCAAGCGTAAAACCACACCATCTATACCGATATGGTCGATGAGAGGCTCAAACTGATTATAGAGGGCCAGGAAGCCTCCAATCGCGTAGAAAGTGACGATGCCCAATCCCAGGAAGAGGACGATATAGCCGCGCCAGACTGAAGGTGGATCACTTTTAGCGCGGAAGAAACGGGAGAGCACGTAAAGTGCTATCGCTAACAGCAAGGCTACGATGGTTGCCAGCACTGAGCCTGCGCGTTGTATATGCAGCACCGCTGAAAGCAGCAGAAGTACAAGGGTAATACGCCATGCATGGCTTTTGCCTCGCGCCAGGCCATACGAGAGCATAATCAAGAAGAAACCCACCACCACGGTGAGCGTCTGAGCGTATGGTTTATGTACTACTATCGGCCATGCACCTAACAGGATATCCCAGTTCAGTTTAGGTACAATGGCCGATAGCATATCTGCCAGGCCTACCAGAGCGGTAATCAAACCTATACTATATCGAATTGTAGGGCGTACCCGACCAGTGTGGAGAAAACGGGTACATGGTGTTTCTTTTTTCATATATATCCTTCGTTTCTGACCCCTACGTTTCCCAACATATTATCTATGAATATAAGCAGATTAAATATATTCAGACAGACAAGTGCACAGGTTTTAACGGATTGATATGTTCGACTATGATAACGCTTCTAGTATATCAGGCGTGGCAACGTGATCAATACCACTGCAGATTGCCCCGAGTATTGTAACATCTTCATGGTATGTCGTCAGCGTGACGGGCAGAGGCCATACCTTTTCTCCTAATGGATGACCTCTCTACCCTCATCCACTAATAAAGACGCTGTAACCTGAAGATTTGTTGCATGGGTAGTACTAAGCTTTGCAACATGGAGCAGCATCTTGCGTATATATGTCAGTTTTAGATAATCAATGAAGACCACTGGCCTCTGCCGGGGAGGCCTGGCTGTGCGAGAAACAGTGAGGCATGGAATGATGCATAAAATGACCACTCTTGGACTTAATGAGCGCTTTGAGCGTGTTCTGGCCTATCTTTTTGGCTGGATGTCGGGCTTGCTGCTTTTTCTGTTCGAGAAAAATCGGAATGTACGTTGGCATGCAATTCAATCAATGATCACCTTCGGGACACTCTCATTACTCCTGTTTGGGGCGACGATGTTGCGGGCGATGCTCCACTGGATACCTTTGCTCCATGTGCTGACGGATGCTGGCCTGGGTCTGCTGATCTATGTTTTGTGGTGGACCTCAGTACTTCTGTGGGGCTGGCTGATGGTCATGGCCTGGCTACGACCCGACTATCGCCTCCCCGTCATCGGTGAGTGGGTACGTCACTTAGCATAGTGTGTACCCTTTTGTTGAGTTCTGTGAGCGACAATGCTCCAGATGTTGTGTAGTATCATGGCGGTTAGTCCTCCTACCAGCGTTGCCAGGAAGTTGACCATATCATTATTCATCCAGAAAAGGCCACGCAATGGTACTGTCCTGGTACTGCAAGTATGGATCAGGCGCTCCGTCTCTTTTTGACAGGTTGGGCAGTAGTAGATAGCCTGGATGCTCGCGCCAAGCCAGCTATCAAAAAAGCTCCCCGCCAGCCCGCTGATGAGCCCTATAAAGGGCAGGTGAGCCTCCATGCGGCGGAAGCGGTGGAGTAACCAGAAGCAGAGCCCCTGCGCGAAGGCTCCGGCAGCGGCGGCTCCTGTGCCTGTGAGTGTGATGCCGCCAGAGACGCCCGGAGTTGTTGGCTGCCAGGTGGTTATCAGGCGTGGGGGATGTTGCGCGAGTATTCCTAATTCGGTAGCCCAGGTATCAGCGGTCGCGGTGGCCAGTCCTCCTACATACCCAGCTTGAAGTGTGGCACGCAGCGCGGGGGAGTCAGTCAGACTATAGCCCAACGCCATAAGCGTGGCCAATCCTCCGTTGGCTGCCACCTGAGCGATATCACGTTGTGACCCCTTGCTAAATTTGTCTTCCGCTATGCTGGCTTTCTCTTTGGCGCGAAAGTGTGAGAAGAAACTGGATGAGATGAAAAAAAAGATCAGAGAAAGTCCCCAGGCCCATCCCCCCAGACCAAAGGTGGTTGTACCAGTAATGGTTGCTCCTACAATGCCACTGCGATTGAGCGAACGTCGCCGATAAGCAAGTAGCCCAATGGAACTACTCAAACATAATCCAAGCAGGAGCATGGGCTGGCGTGCTTTCAGGCGTTGTAGGCGCCCCGATTTTTGTGTAGCCATAAATATAGTAGTACCTCTGCGAGATTCTCAATTCTGCTGTTACAGATTGTAGGCGTTATCAGTTTTATTTTAAGGAAGGCACAGCATATCGGCAAGCTGGTGCGCTCAGGTAAGAAGAACGTACTCCTCGTCGAACTGCCAGTCGGGAATAGCTTCCAACTCAACGTCAAGGTGAGGATGCAGAGGGTCAATATGTTTAACCAGATGAATATCTACGACCCTGTTGTCATTCAGCCCCAGACCTTCGCAGAGAGCGTCCTGCGTAATTTTAAGACCGCCATCGAGGTCGCGCTTGAGTGGTGTAGTAAAATAGAAGTCTAAAAAGAGTGCCAGGTAGCTCTGGCGCAAATGAGTGCGTAATTCGTCGTGCAATGTACCCTGTCGTTCAAGTGAGCGTAGCGCTTCGCGTACCTGCTGCTTAAAGCGGCGGGCGACGGTGGTACTCACGCGGCGCCCATCGACAGTTGCATACTGTTCGTTAATGCTGGGAGGAAGTGGGAGGGTAAGACGCAGTAGAGAGGGCGTTTTGTTTAAGTGTTCTCTCTTATCCGATGGTTGTTCTCGCACGAATGTCTCCTCTATCCCTAGTACTTTTGGGTTCGGGTGCCGTGTGTATTGTATTATATCATCATGCCTTATTCTGTGAAGCTTATTGCGGTTGTCAAGCTCGCAAAAGAGTGGTACACTGCCAAAAATTGAGGTCTGGCGAAAGTGAGGATCAATAAGTGATTACGTGTAACCGTTGTGGGTATACAATGAACCCTGATGGCGTAGGGAACTGCCAGAGGTGTGGTACACCAGTCTCTAGCAAGGTTGAGGGCGGGTTCGGCCCACGAATGGGGTCCCAGGAACAGCCAGAGTTACCAGCCTGGTTGGAGTCATTGCGGGTTGGAGACCGATCAGCTGCACCTGTCAGCGACCCCACAAACCCGGCGAACTTCTCTCCTGCTGATCTCATTGATGAAGGAACCCTGCCGAGCTGGATGCGAGCAGAGCGCGCTGGGATGGCGAATAATCCTCCCTCTGATCCTTATAATAAGGCTTTGCGACCTGCCTCATCCCCTGCTCCTACTACTGATACAGGTTCTTCCCCTGCCAGAGGTCTGAATGCTCAATCACTCATTGACGAGCGCGCTCTCCCATCATGGATGCAGGAAGGCAAGAACTCGGCCACTTCGGCGCCACCGAGCGGCATTGAAGCCTCTAGCTTGATACAATCAGACGCTGTTCCCGAGTGGATGAAGACGATCCAGCAGTCCAATGCTTCCGGCGCTCGGCCCGCTCCTGTACCGCCCGTACAGCCTATGTCACCTGCGCGCAATGCGCAATCCATGGGTTCTGGTGTGCGTCCTGAGGGGAGTGATCTGGCGGCTTCATCGGCTCAGCCACTCAAGGGCTTCTCCCCCAAAGATCTTATTGATGAGAAGTCGTTGCCATCCTGGATGACGCAGCAGAATGGTGGCTCCTCTCCTTCAGGGGCTCCTGTCACGCAGTCAGGGGTGCCAGGGCAACCTGGTAGCCTATCGCCATCTTCGCTGCTCGATGTTAATGCGTTGCCACCCTGGCTGCGTGAGCAGGGTCAGCAGTCCCCCCCGCAGAATGGCATGGTCTCGCCTTCGCAATCTCAGCAACCGCCGCAAGCAGTACCCCCCTGGCAGGCGTCGCAGTCTTTCCCCCCCACAGGTCCAGTTCAATCTTATATGAATGGTGCAGGCACGGGGTTGCCCGCCTCATCTTTTGTGGACCCGAACGCGCTGCCCGAGTGGTTACGTGCCTCTGCTGGTCAATCTGCTCCCGGTGCTCAGATGTCGCCGCAGGGACCGATGGGCAATCAGCGACCCGCTCCTTATGCCGTCCCGCCTCGTGTGGAGAATGTGCGCGTGCCCAATCGTCCTCGCAGCGAACTGGCTGCCAATGAAAGTAGCGAAGTCGCGGCGAATGTCTTTGCTTCAATGCTGGGTGTGGCCTCGGCAGCTCCACATTTCCCTGGACCTCCCGCTGATCCATCCGCATCGTATGGGCAATCGTATTCGATGCCGCAGAATATGCCTCCAGCGGCGGGAATGTCCGGGCCGCCGGCAGGAATGGTCTATGGAACACCTGGGGCGATGTCGGGGCCAGCCTATGGGGCCCCTGGCCAGCCACCTCAGGCGTATAGTAATAGTTCATCAGCTGAGTATGGAATGGGGTCTTCTGGGGTCTATAATAGTGGATACCCGGGCGGTGGTCAGGGAAATTATCCTGGGGGACCACCTCCCAGCGGAGCGCCACCATATTCTAACTATCGAGCAGGGGGAGCGCCACCTCCAGGAGCGCCGGAGATGGCTGGCGAAGATAAGCGTAATAAAAAACGCAAAGGGGTGGCAGGCTTGATCGACTGGCTTTTCTCCCGTTAATCTCAGAGAGAGGGTATCAGAAATGTATCAACAACCCTATCCAGAGGGTGGACAGGGTCCAACACAACGCCACAATACAGCATCTATTAGCTCATTACTCGTGGCTGATTGTGGGGCCGTTTTTACCAAGGTCTCCCTGTTTGGTCTTGTGGAAGGACAATATCGTTTACTCGCACGCGGGGAAGCGCCAACCACGGCAACCCCTCCTCAAGGAGATATCACTTCGGGAGTTATCCAGGCGATCAACGAGATCGAGTTCATTACGGGGCGTCGTTTCGTTGAGGAGATGCGCCTCATCTCTCCTGAGCGACCAGATGGTAATGGCGCGGACGTTTTTATTACCACCGTGAGTGCGGGCGATCCTTTGCGCCTGATGGTGCTGGGAGCCGTCAGCCCTGAGCTGGAAAGCCTGGCCTCGCAGGCCGTCTCTGGCCTGTACGCGGAAGCGCAACCGCTTTCCGCCCCCTCTTTCCTGGCTGCTACGGCCCCTGCCCCCGTGCCTGTAAGCGCTGGTGTTGGTATGGGCACACCTCCCCCAGCAGGCGCATGGACCAGTGAACGCCTTGCTCTGGAGTGGGAGCGTCAGTTAGGGCTGTTACGCGAACTGCAGCCTCATGCTGCTCTGATTATTGGTATGGCTGATGGACCTGCGGGTCCCAACCCTCTGCAAGAGGCCTGTCAATTACTGGTAAATGCGGCCCGTGAACATGCTGAGCAGCAGGGAGGCGGCAATCCTTCACCTGAAGGGGTCGAGCGACAACTTTCTGTGCTCTACGCGGGCGCTCCCCAATATGTAGAGGCGGTGCGTCGTATGCTGGAGGGCGTTGCCGATGTCATCCGACTCGATCCCCTGGCTTCACAGGCGCAACTTGGTGCACTCAGTGTGGCGGTCGGAGCTTTGCATGAGCGGAGTGTGATCCAGCGCCTGCCAGGTTATGATCGTCTGCGTGCCTGGGCCGGCTCCGAGCCGGTTGCTACTGCCACATCTCTCAGCAGCCTGGTGCGCTTCCTGGCTCAGCATTATGCTATGAATGTAACGGCTGTTGATGTTGGCGGAGCGACGACGACGGTGATGCTGGCGGGAGAGCAGGGCGAGTTTATCCCTATGGTCAATGCGGGCATTGGGATGGGCCAGAATATCGGTGCGATTTTGCAGCAATTAGGCCTGCAACGTATTGCGCGCTGGCTCCCTTTTAGTGTGACTGAAGAAGAAGTACGACAATTTGTGCTCAACCGTATGTTGCATCCACAGGCGCTTCCCACAACGCCGCGTGAGTTGCAGATCAGCCAGGCTTTTGCTCGTGAAGCCATCTCCTTGACCGTTGAGGCCGCGCAAAAGCATTACGCGGAATGGCCTGACACCGATTTGATCCTTGCAACCGGGGGCGTGCTTTCGCATGCGCCAAAGTATGGGCAGGTTGCCATGATGTTGCTAGACGCGCTTCAGCCGCGAGGCGTTACCTCTCTCGTACTGGATCGCACGATGTTGATCTCGCAGCTTGGCGCGGTGGCGACTGTAGCCCCGATCACGGCTGTCCAGGTCAATGAGAATGATGCTGTAACCCATCGTCTCGGCACGTGTGTCATCCCCTTTGGAAACCTCCAGCCTGGACAGGTTGCTGTGCGCGTCGGTGTAGAATATACGAATGGGCGTGAGTTCAAGGTCGATGTCATGGCAGGCACAATAGAGGTTATTCCCCTGCGCATCAACGAGCAGGCCCTGCTGACGCTGTTCCCCGCGCCAGGGGTGGATGTTGGACTGGGGCCGGGCGAGCGGGCCAGAGCCGCGGAAGAGATCGATGGCGGACTGATAGGCTTGATTATTGATGCCCGTGGCCGACCTCTTCAATTGCCCCTGGATGAGACAGAACGTCATGCTCGCCTGCTACAGTGGGCGCAAGCACTCGGAGCATTGTAGGAACTACTTGACTATAGTCTCCTATACGGGATTGTGTTGGGAGGAAACTAGCAATCTTTTTATTGCTAGTTTCCTCCCAACACAATCCCGTATAGGAGACACTTCATCTTGCTCCTGGAAGCGCGCCCTTGTGGACCTCTGGTCGGATAGTCTATAATTGCTTTCCAGAGGCCCACAAGAGGTCCTCCTACGCGGGAAGGGGCAAAAGAACCCTTACGCGGAGTGTAATGGGTTCTTTGGATCTGCCCTCACGAGGAAGTCTGTTATGTCTCAGATAGTGGTAAAAAGAGAGCGTTGGCCCGGTGGTTATGGAGTGCAGGGCATCCCGCTGGTCTATCCCGGTCAAGAGGTCATACCAGATCAGCCGGTGTTGCGCCTGCAACCTATCGAACATGTTGAGCCGCTTGCCGCTCCCCATCTCTCACTGCCTTCTTCTTCGTCAGGGGAAAGGGCTGCCCTCATTGAAACTATTCCCGCAGGTCTGTATGGACGAGTCGTTGATATTACCCATCGCGGCGGTGTGGTGATTGAGAGCCAGGCTACAGTGGTACGTGGAGCCATTGGTGCTGGAAGGCAGGTCGCGGGCGTGCTGACGTTGTGGCAGCCTGTAGAGCAAGGTCGGCAGGCTATTCCTCCAGGCGCAATTCTGGTTGTGCCCGGGCCGCTCAATTTTACGTTGTTGCACCAGGCCCTCAGTTCCGGTGTGGTTGGTATTGTTGCCAGTAGTATCTCCCTGCGTGACTTCGAGGGCTTTTTGCGTACTGATCTGCTCCAACTATTGAACCAGCGCGATAGTGAGGGTTCGCTGAAACATCTGCCTCCGCTCACACTGGTGGTAACGGAAGGCCTGGGTATTGTGACGATGCCCTCACACACCATGAACTTGCTCAGCCAGCATCGTGGCTCGATTGCCCTGCTTTCAGGAGCAACTTCTCTCCGTCGCAGGGTGTTTCCTGAGTTGGTGATCTCGTCTCCTTTGCAGGCAGTTGAGCAAAATGACTCACCAGCACCTGCGGATCAGACGATGGTGCCTGGCGTGCAGGTGCGAGTTTGTGGAGGAGAACATGCGGGTGTGCTAGGTATCATTACTTACCTTTATGTTTACCAGCAAAGTTTCCCCTCCGGTATTCGGGCGCGGGCGGCATGTCTCTGCCTGGATGATGGCTCTTTCCTGACGGTGCCGCTGGCCCTGCTGGAATATGCTGACTGGTAAAGCCTGGGGCCGTAGGCCATCCCTTGCGGAGAGCGTGTCTTTAGCGCCTGTTTATCCACATTTATTGAAAGTTATCCACATACTATAGTGTAATATGTGGATAATTCTTTGTGCGTCTTTTGTTGTGCCAGGATTTTTCACCCTAAATAAATCGGCGAACTGTCTACGTAGACACCTTTCCCACGGCCCTCTTCTTCACTATCGTATCTCTTGTTTTTGTGCTAGCGACCTTCTGAGAGCAGCAAGGAGTGCCCCTGCATATCTTTGGGCTGCGGAATACCCATGATCTGCAAAATGGTTGGCGCCACGTCGGCCAGGATGCCATCGGTACGCAGGCGAGCCTGGGCCAGGCGCGGAACCACCAGGTAGAGGGGAACCGGGAAGGTGGTATGCGCTGTAAACGGTTTGCCTGTATCATACTCGATGAGCTGCTCAGCGTTTCCATGATCGGCGGTGATCAGTACACCTCCGCCCACAGCCAGCGCGGCCTCCACCACGCGACCCACGCCCGTATCGACGGCCTCAACGGCTTTGATGGCAGCTGGAATAACGCCTGTATGCCCAACCATATCCGCGTTGGCGTAGTTCATGATGACGAGATCATACTCTCTACTGCGAATATGCTCGACCGCGGTATCGGTGACGCCTGCCGCGCTCATCTCTGGCTGCAAGTCATAGGTGGGCACTTTGGGTGATGGGACCAGCAGACGATCTTCGCCAGGGAAGGGCGTTTCGCGCCGACCATTGATGAAGTAGGTCACGTGGGCGTATTTTTCGGTTTCTGCGGTATGGAACTGGCGCAGCCCGCACTCCGAGATCACGCGTGCCAGGGGCATGTCTACCTCGTCTGCCCGGTAAGCGACTGCGGCGTCGAGGCCCTCCTCGTATTCTGTCATCATCACATATGCCAGATCGGCCAGGCGCGGACCTCGATTGAATTTCCCCTCGGCCTGCGGAGGCATTTCAGGGAGTACAAAGGCCTTGGTTAGCTGGCGGGCCCGATCAGGGCGGAAGTTGTAGTGAATGATGGCATCGCCTGCCTGCACAACGGCAACAGGTTTTTGATCCTCTACGATAACGGTAGGGAGGATGAACTCGTCGGTAACGTTCTTGTCATAAGACTGTTGAATAGCCTCCAGAGCTGAGGCTGCTTTTTGCCCTTCCGCTCGGGTCATCGCGAAATACGTCAATCCTGTGCGATCCCAGCGGTTATCGCGATCCATCGCGTAGTAACGTCCGCTGACCGTGGCGACTCTGGCCGCGTGCTCTCCGCCAATTTCTTTGGCGCGGGTCTGCAGTCGCTGCATAAACTCCACCCCTCCGGTTGGCGAAGTGTCGCGCCCATCAGTAAAGGCGTGAATATAGACTCGCTCTATGGAATGCATCTGTGCCAGCCTTAATAGAGCTTCCAGATGTGATTCGTGCGCGTGAACGCCCCCATTGCCAAGTAGCCCACAAATATGCAGTTGTGAGTGATTTTTTTTGACATGCTCAATGGCTTTCAGGAAGGCGGGATTCTGGTAAAAGCTGCCATCCTTAATGGACTCGCTCACACGTGTATAGTCTTGCAGAACACGCTTCCCCGCGCCGATATTCTGGTGCCCCACCTCAGAGTTGCCCATCTGGCCATCTGGCAGGCCGACCGCCTCGCCCGAAGTTTTGACGGCCGTATGGGGCCAGGTACGCGCGATTTTATCAATATTGGGGGTATTGGCGAGCGCAATGGCATTGCCCTCCTTGCGTGGGTTGATGCCCCAACCATCCATAATTATCAGAACAAAGGGCCTGGGACGCCCGGATGCTGTTGTACTCATCGAAACTCTACTCCACTCCTAAAAAATAGGTTGATTTGTCTCCCCATTGTAACATGCAGAGCGCGTAAAGAGTAGGGTCGCCCCC
>Ga0070730_10001259_pt1 | contig 24777 bp, 21 predicted proteins | sample Coa_R1_3_FD_66447 | JGI IMG/M metagenome (GOLD analysis project Ga0070730, IMG submission 66447) | Surface soil microbial communities from Centralia Pennsylvania, which are recovering from an underground coalmine fire - Coalmine... | ecosystem: Environmental > Terrestrial > Soil > Unclassified ... | reverse complement strand
TCGCGCCGGTCGCACTGCCGACGATCACTCCCCAGATCAGCGTCATCTGCCAAGCCGACGTCATCCTGCCCGAGAGCGCGACGGCCACCGCCAGAACCATCAGGGCGCAGATCACGGTACGCCGCATCCCGAAGCGTTGCATGGCGGCGGCCGCGAACGGTCCCATCAGTCCGAACAACGCAAGATTGACGGCCAGCGCCAGCGAGATGGCGGTGCGGGTCCACCCGAAGGTGCGCTCCAACGGCACCATCATGACGCTCGGCGTCGCGCGGATGCCGGCCGTCACCAACATGATCAAGAAGGTCACCACGATCACCAGCCAAGCATGGTGAAAGCGGCCTTTCGTCCAATTCGAGGTCGTGGTCATCGCGGAACCTTGGGTGCCGGCAAGCGGTCTGTTACGGCTCGGTAACAAGAGCTTGCATGTTAGTTACCACTCGGTCACAATGTCAACACCTTCGCTACCGGGATTCGAAACCATGGCCGTCCGCCGCAAGCGAGCTGCCCGCGCTTTCACCGCCGGCCCTGTCGCGCATGCACGGATCCTGGATGCGGCCGAGGATCTGTTCTATCGCGAAGGCGCGCGCAACATCGGCGTCGACGCAGTCGTGAGACGCGCGCGCGTCAACAAGATGAGCCTGTATCGACAGTTTGAGTCGAAGGAGGATCTGCTGCGGCACTACCTGCTGCGCAGGGACAAGAAATTCTGGGCTTATGTCGATGCCAGCGTCGCCAAACATCCGGGCGATCCACGGGCCCAGCTGCGTCAGTTGTTCGATGACCTCGCGCTGCGCACGTCCGCGGCGAATTACCGCGGCTGCCCATTCGTCAACATCGCGGTGGAGTTTCCCGATCGCTCGCATATCGCCCGCCGGATGGTGGCCGACAACAAGGCCCGCCTGCTGGGGCGTTTGGAGGAACTTGCGAAGGCCGCCGGCGCCCGCGACGCCTCGGATTTGGCCGGTGGGCTCGCGTTGCTGATCGAAGGCGCTTACACCGCCAGCCAGACCTACGCACCCGATAGCGTCGTGATGGCGGCCTTGCCCAAGGCGGCCGAGGTCTTGATCAACGCCGCCGTGGAGTCGACCCGGTCCCCTGAATGAAGAGGCGGCTCAGCGTTCTCAGCCCGGCCACGGACCAAACAAAGGCAAAATGGAATCTTCATTTGGACCGACGCCCGCTGAGCACGCACGGAGTTGGCAACCTGTGCGACCGTGACCGAGCCTGAACAGGGATGGCTATGGATGGGTTGAGCATGCTGATACGGGCCACTCTCGCGGCATTCCTTGCATTGCCGATCTGCTGGTCTGCGCATGCAGCGCAGGCGCCGCGGGTCACGATCACGCGCGATGATTGGGGCATCGCGCACGTCGAGGGCAAGACCGACGCCGATGCTGTGTTCGGCATGATCTACGCGCAGGCTGAAGACGACTTCAACCGCGTGGAGACCAACTACCTCACCAGCCTCGGACGGCTTGCCGAAGCCGACGGCGAGGAAGCGATCTGGAAAGACCTGCGCCAGCGGCTGTTCATCGACCCGCCCGTGCTGCAGGCGGACTATGCCGGCAGCCCGCCCTGGCTCCGGAAGCTGATGCAGGCCTGGGCGGAGGGCCTCAATTACTACCTGGCGACTCATCGAAGCGTCCATCCACGGGTGCTCACGAAATTCGAGCCCTGGATGGCGTTGAGTTTTACCGAAGGCAGCATCGGTGGCGACATCGAGCGCGTGCCGCTCACGCAACTGCAAGCCTTTTACGGCAAAAAACGCGTGGCGATGACAGCGGCTGAGAGGGGGCTGGTCTACCACGAGCCCCAAGGCTCGAATGGCTTTGCCATCGCCCCCGAGCGGACGAAGAACGGGCATGCGTTGTTGCTCATCAACCCGCATACCAGCTTCTTCTTCCGCTCGGAATTGCAGGTGACGAGCGGCGAAGGGCTGAACGCATACGGGGCGGTCACCTGGGGACAATTCTTCATCTACCAAGGATTCAACGCACGCGCCGGCTGGATGCACACCTCGAGTGGTGTCGACAATGTCGATGAGTTCGCGGAAGCCATTGTCGCGGGCCCCGGTTCATGCGGCAACACATCGGCACTCTGTACCAACGGTGTCCTGTCGTATCGTTATGGCAGCGAGTTGCGACCCGTGACCTCGAAGACCATCACGCTAGCCTATCGGGCCGCGGACGGATCATTGGCCAGACGTGATTTCGTGACCTTCGCCACCCATCATGGGCCGATTGTGCGCGAGGAAGGCGGCAGGTGGATCGCGTTCGCATTGATGAACCGCCCGGTGCCGGCGCTCGAGCAATCGTTTCTGCGCACCAAGGCCACGGACCTCGCAAGCTTCATGAAAGTCGCCCGCCTGCAGGCCAACTCTTCGAACAACACGCTGTTTGCCGACTCCAAGGGCGAGATCGCCTACCTGCATCCTCAATTCGTCCCGGTGCGCGACGACCGGTTCGACTATCGCAAGCCTGTCGATGGCAGTGATCCGGCGACCGACTGGAAGGGCTTGCATAGCCTCGAGAGTCTCCCGCAGGTGCTGACACCGGCCAACGGCTGGGCCATGAACACCAACAACTGGCCCTGGACGGCCGCCGGCGATGACAGCCCGCAGAAAGCCAACTTCCCGCGCTACATGGACCAGATCGGCGAGAACCCGCGAGGTATTCATGCGCTGCGCGTGTTGACTGCGAGCCGCGACTTCACGCCGCAGACATTGATCTCCGCCGCGTTCGATCCCTATCTGCCCGCGTTCGCCCGGCTGGTGCCCCTGCTGTTGGCATCCTACGACCGGTTACCGGAAGATGATGCGAACAAGGCAGCATTGCGTGCCGCAGTCGCACTTCTGCGTGACTGGGACTACCGCTGGGGGTTGAACTCGGCGCCCACATCGCTGGCCGTATTCTGGGGCGAAGCGTTATGGGCGGTCTCGGCTCAGCCCGCCGAGGCCGCGGATATGACGGTGTGGGACTACATGGCGGACCGGACGACCGACGCACAGCGGTTGGCGGCTCTCACGGACGCCTCAGAACGGCTCGCGAAGGATTTTGGAAGCATCTCGGTGCCCTGGGGCGAGATCAACCGATTCCAGCGCATCGACGACGCCCTCGTGCAGTCGTTCAGCGATACCAAGCCGAGTATCCCCATCGCCTTCACCTCATCGCAGTGGGGTTCCCTCGCCGCCTTCGGCGCGAAGCGCTACCCTGGAACCAGGTGTTACTACGGCACCCGCGGCAACAGCTTCATCGCCTCGGTCGAGTTCGGCCCGAAGGTCGAGGCGTGGGCGATCAATGTGGGCGGAGAGAGTGGCGATCCAGCCTCGCGGCACTTCTTCGATCAGGCACAACGCTATGCGGATGGCAAATTCCGCAAGGTGTATTTCTACCCGCCCGACCTCGAGGGGCATGTCGAGAGACTCGAGAGATTGAAATGAGGCGCGGCCGACACGGTGAGGAACCAATGATTGCCCGAGTGATTCTTCTTCTGCTGGGTCTGACTCTGATCACGGCGGCTACCGCCGCCGAGACGGTCTACATCTTGAAGCCTGCGCGAGTCTTCGACGGTGTCGATCCGAGGCCTCACGAGGGATGGGTGGTGCTCGTCCGAGGCGACAAGATCGAAGCGGCCGGTCCCGCCGTCGCCGCTCCGCCGGACGCAACCGTGGTGGAGCTGTCCGGCGATACGCTGCTGCCCGGCTTCATTGAAGGACATTCGCACTTGTTCCTCCATCCCTACGACGAAACGCCGTGGGACGACCAGGTGCTTCACGAGCCATTGGCGCTTAGAACAGCCAGAGCCACCGTCGCTGCAAAGGCAACCTTGATGGCGGGCTTCACGACGGTCCGGGACCTGGGCACTGAGGGTGCCGGTTACGCGGATGTCGGTCTCAAACAGGCCATTGAGCAGGGTATTATCCCCGGGCCGCGAATGTTGGTAGCGACTCGCGCGCTGGTCGCAACAGGTGCTTATGGACCGAAGGGATTCGAGGCCGGCGTTGTCATCCCGCAAGCCGCGGAAGAAGCGGATGGCGCCAACCTGGTACAGGCCGTGCGGCATCAGATAGGCGCCGGCGCCGACGTCGTCAAGTTGTATGCGGACTATCATTGGCGTCCCGGTGAGCCAAGTCGTCCGACATTCAGTGAGGACGAAATGCGTGCCGCGGTCGAGGCAGCACACAGTGCAGGGCGCACTGTTGCCGCTCACGCGAACACTGCGGAAGGCATGCGCAGGGCCATTCTGGCCGGTGTCGATTCCGTCGAGCACGGCGCCGAAGGCACACCGGAGGTCTTCAAACTGATGCGGGATCACGGCGTGACTTATTGTCCGACGCTTGCCGCATCCGACGCGGTTGCCCGATATCACGGGTGGAATGGCGCCGATCCTGCGCCACTCCCGGTCGCCCAGGCGCGTAAAGCTTTTGACATCGCCCGAAGGGCAGGCGTCACCCTGTGCGTGGGAGGGGATGTCGGCGTGTTCGCCCACGGCGGGAACGCGCGCGAGATGGAATTGATGGTGGCCGCGGGCATGCCCGCGGCTCAGGTGCTGATAGCCGCCACCTCGGCCAATGCCCGCTCGTTCCGCATGGGCGAGCAGGTTGGCACTATCAGGCCAGGGCTGCTGGCCGACCTGATCGCCTTGGAGGGTGATCCAATTCGAGACATCCATTCAGTGCGCGCCGTTCGCTTCGTGATGAAAGGCGGAGTGTTGTATGGCCGGTAAGGTGCCTCCGCGCCGAATTTAATCGCGAGGTGGATGCTTGGCCAGTCTGATGGCAGCGGACCAGCGCGCATTTCCGAGCCGCCGAGGGTCCGGCCCCGGTAGGAGCGAGAATGGACGAAGAAACCAGGGCAAGCGGTGCAGGCGGGCCGTCTCGACCACGAACGATTAAGACTTTGGGATTGTAGAGGATCTGTTGCGGCAGTTCGATCCTTGCGAGATGCGAGAGACAAGTTGAATTCAAAATGCGCCGGCCGACCCCGGAAATACCACGGGACAGGCAAATGCTCGCTGATGCCATTGTAATCGTTCATTTGTTGATCGTTCTCTTCATTCTGCTGGGCGTGCCGATCGTGTACTTGGGTGCCGCTCTGCACTGGACATGGGTGAGAGGCTGGCGCTGGCGCATACTGCACGTGGGCGCCATCCTCTTTGTGGCTGCCGAATCTCTGTTTGGAATCACGTGTCCCCTGACGTTATGGGAGGACACGTTGCGCGGCCGGCAGACCGCCGGCGGCTTCATCGAACGCTGGATCGACCGGGTCCTCTTTTACGACGCTCCGGCCTGGGTGTTTACCGTCGCTTACGTGGCATTCGCTGCGCTCGTCCTCGTTACCTGGATGATGATCCCGCCGACTCGACAGCGGCGCAGTAGAAGGTAAGCACCGCCACGCCGGGCGATGATCGCCGAAATCCCAAAACGGCTACTTGCGCCCGTCCCAGCAAGGGCAGCCGTCACACCGAGGCCGATGAACACGCCGCCGGTGATGTAACGTTCCCAACGCAAATAGCGGCCACTGCGTTTGACCCATCGCCCAGCCGTGCCCACGACCAGCGCGTAGAGACCGTCACTCGTCAGGCCCATCAACGTGAACAGCAGACCGAGGAAGGCGACCTTACCCGCCGGCGCGTCGAGGGCCGCTACGGCCCCGTGCCGTAGACGATCTTGCCGCCGAACATCGTCCACACAACTTTGGCGTCTTTCACCTCGGCCACGGGAACGGTGAGCACGTCGCGGTCCACGAGCACGAGGTCGGCTCGCTTGCCGGCGGCGATCGAGCCGATCTCATCGAGCTGATTGAGGACCGTTGCAGAATTTCGCGTATAGGCGAAGAGCATCGCCTCGCGGGGCATGCGCTGTCCGGCATCGAGCACGCCCTGGGGTCCGGTGCGCGTCTCTGCCTGATAGATGGCCTCGAAGGGATTGGCCGTGCTCACGGGCCAGTCGCTCGCCCCGGCGATGGTGGCCCCGGATTCCAGCAGCGACCGCGCGGGATACATCCGCGCGTGGATGGCCGGATCGATGTACGGTTTAACCTCCTCGTTGGTGCTCGGATCCGCGACGGCCCATAACAGCTGCAGCGCGGCGATGACGCGGTAGTCCGCGAAACGCGGGACGTCTTCGGTGTCGACGAACTGCAGATGCGTCATGGTGTGCGGCAGCCTGCCGGTGGGATTCGCCTGGCGTGCCGCGCCGAAGGCATCGAGCGACGCCTTGACGGCGAGGTCCCCGATCGCGTGGATGTGCACGATCATGCCGCGCCGGTCGGCTTCGACGACCAGATTGCTGAAGCGCTTCGGGTCGAACAGCACAGGCGCGGATTTGCCGGTGTTCCGGTACGGCTTGGTGAGCGCCGCGGTTTGAGAGGGATACTCGACCACGCCGTCGGCGAACACCTTGGGGCCGGGGATGGTCAGGTTGGGCACGTCGGCATACTGCTTGCGCAGCGCCTCGACGACATCGAGCTGCTGCACGCCGTCGTCGGGCCTGATCACCGGATAGGCCGCGACATGCGCGGTCAATTCACCGCGTCGGGCCAATTCCCGGTACACCGGCAGCGCGCCGGGGTCCTCGAGAGTGAGCGGCAGGTCGCCTCCAACTACGCCCGCTACAGCGGCATCGAGCCAGCCCGTGATGCCGAGCGCATTGAGATAATGAACCGCGGCCCGTCCGAAGGACAGCCGCGTCTCCATCGACGCCGGGGGCACGCTCATCCGCAGCCGCGTAAGCCCCACATCGACGACAAAGCCATTGGGTGAAAAACCCGGACTGAATCCGTAGTAGGCTCGCTGCGCGGGCGCCAGCGTACGCAAGTAGGCGGCGGTGATGCCCGCCCGCGCCCGGGCCTTTTTATTGGCCCAGCCCGTATGGCCATCCGTCCCGAACAGGACGATGGGCACTTCGGCAAACCGTCCGCTACTCAATGCCCGATCGATCTCGGCCGCGTGAGACCAGTAGCCGATGTCGAGCCCGTTGACGATGACGGTATCGCCCAACAGGCTGGTTCGGGAGGCGATCGTGCTGCCGACGAAGCTCACCAGATCCGGCAGCGAGTCGTTGGTATCCGGGAAGTTGGCCAGCACCAGGACGGCGCCGCCCCCCAGCACTCTCTGGCTGCCGATGGGGTGAGCGTGGGCATCGAGCATACCGGGCATTAGAAACCGGCCCCCGAGATCCACCCGCCGCGCATCCTGGCCGGCAGCCCTTTCGACCGAATCCAGCGCACCGACCGCCACGATGCGATCGCCCAGGATCGCCACCGCTTCGGCGTAGGGTGCATTCGGCTCGGCCGTGAATACACGAGCGTTGTAGAACACCATCGGCGAATCCGCTGCATTCGCTGCGAAACTCGAGAATGGGACGGTGAGCGCCAATACCTCGACGAACCGCGCAGCGGCGCGGATCACCGCGCGTGTGAAGCAAGTCTTGCCCAAACAGCACTCCTGTAAATGACGAGCGGATTTCGCTCAGTACCGGCGTCCGGGGCGCCCGCTTCCATGTCCATGTCCATCCCGCCCCACTGATCCTGCTCATTCGGATAGACGTGTGTCATCCAATTCAGGACCACCGGAATCCACATCCCCTGCGCCGCGCGGCAGGCCTCTTCAGTGTGGATGCTGCCTTGCGGCCCGAAGCGCGCGTTCGGGCCGAACCACTCGCCGGCCGGCAGATTTTTCTGCCCACCGCAAAAATCCACGTGCCGATGCCAGGTTGCAATGCTCAACGGTGCAATCGCATCGAGCCGCTCCGGCGACGCATCGGCCGGCGCAGTGTACATCACGCCGACCGCCTTCAATCCTTCCGCTGTGCGCTTGTAGAGAATCGATCCAGGTTGATCGTAGTCGACATGCAGCTGCTCCTTCCGCCGCACGCGGTAGTTGGTGTAGTGGATCTCTTCGCCCACCCGGCCGGTGGGGAAAAAGGGTTTGTAGCCGTCGCGCACCGCCGACTGAACGTCGCGGTACCGGGTGAGCACGGCGTCCGCGGCCGCAAGGATTGCCGCGGCGCGCGCGGGGTCGCCCGGGGCGGGATCGCCTTTCAGCGACATCTGCATGTGCCGGCCCATCTTCATCGAAGGCACCGGTGTCTCATCCGTCTTCCCGCTGTAGTGCTTGAGCAGGCGTTCCCATACCGGAAAATCCTGCGCCGAAACGCTATTGGCGCAGGCGGCCACCATCAGAATCAACGGTGCAGGTCGGATCATGGTTCGTGAGTCCTCGCGCAAACGGGCCCGGCGGCCATATTGTAATCGGCCATCGTGTCGGCCGAGCTGATATTTGGGCTTCGACCGGTTACAACACCGTCAGATGTCGTGGCATTGCCATGCATCCCGCGCTGTTGTTCCGCCGATAAGACAGGCCGTTGCGGCCCACGACGGCTTTGTTAGTGCGCGCGAATACAAAGTAACTTGCCAGGGTGAAATGGTACCGGTACCATTTTTTTTGGCAGTGGACGGAAGATGCAATGTCGATCAATGCAAAAATAACATCGCGCTTTCTCTCGTTATGTGGCCGCGCGTGCACGCGCGCCGCCCTGGTTTGCCTGCCGGCTTTTGCGGGCGCAGCGGCGACCGCGGCCGATTTACCGAAGCTGGTTACGCAGAACGGCCGTCATGCACTGATGGTCGACGGCGCGCCCTTCATCATGCTGGGCGCGCAGGCCAACAACTCCAGCAATTATCCGGCCATGTTGCCCAAAGTGTGGCCTGCAATCGAACAGCTGCACGCCAACACCCTGGAGATCCCGGTGGCGTGGGAACAGATTGAGCCGCAGGAAGGTAAGTTTGATTTTTCTTACGTCGACACCTTGCTCGCGCAAGCGCGCGAACATCAAATGCGCCTGGTGTTGCTGTGGTTCGGCACCTGGAAGAACAACGGACCCAGCTACACGCCGGAATGGGTGAAGCTCGACAACAAACGCTTTCCGCGCGTAATTACCGTCAACGCTGAAACTCGCGATTCCCTGTCGCCGCTGTTTCCGGCCACGCTGGAAGCGGATCGCAAAGCCTTCGTACGGCTGATGCAGCATCTGAAGCAAAGTGATCCGCGACACACGGTGATCATGGTGCAGGTGGAGAACGAGACCGGCACCTACGGTTCGGTGCGCGACTATTCGCCGACGGCGCAGAAGCTATTTGATGGCCCCGCGCCGGCCACGCTCGTCAAGGCGCTGAAGAAACAGCCCGGCACTTGGAGCCAGGCGTTCGGTCAGGACGCCGACGAATACTTCCATGCTTGGCACATCGCGCGCTTCGTCGAGCAGGTTGCGGCCGCCGGCAAGGCGGAATATCCGCTGCCGATGTCCGTCAACGTGGCGTTACGCGATCCATTCAAACCGCAGAATCCGCTCTCATACTCCGCGGGCGGCCCGACCTGGAACGTCCTCGACGTGTGGAAGGCCGGCGCGCCGACCATCGATGTGATCGCTCCCGACATTTACGACAGCCATTACGATTTCTATATGCGCACCATCGAACAGTACAGGCGCTCCGACAATGCACTGTTCATTCCGGAAACCGGCAACAAGCCGGAATTCTCGCGTTACTTCTTTGCCGCCTTGGGCGCGCGCGCCATCGGTTTCGCGCCCTTCGGACTGGATTTCACCGGCTACGCCAATTTTCCGCTGGGCGCGCCCACGGTGGACGCCGATCTCGTTGAAATGTTTGCGCCCAACTACCGCCTCGTGGCGCCCATGATGCGTGAACTCGCGGCCTTGAGTTTTGCCGGCAAGGTGTGGGGCGCGGCCGAACCCACCGAGACACACGAGAATTCGGTTCAGCTCGGCGAGCGCTGGAAGGTGATCGCCACCTATGGCCGCCCGCAGATGGGCAACGATCCACCCAAAGGCAATCCGCAGCCCTCGGGCGGCGTCTTGATCGCCGAACTCGGGCCCGACGAATTCCTCCTCACCGGCTTCCGTGTACGGGTGAATTTTGCACGAGCGCAGGGCGACGGACGCTTCATGATGGCGCGCGTCGAAGAAGGCCGCTATGAAAACGGCGGTTGGGTGTTCGATCGTGTGTGGAACGGCGATCAAACCGATTCGGGTCTGAACTTGACCTCGCTGCCGCAGGTACTTCGTGTGCGGCTGGCGAGTTACTGAGTCCGGCACATCGCAGACTACATCGGGGTAGTGCCTGAGGGCCTGGGTCGAATGACGGAGGCTGGCGACGCGCACTTCGAGCAAGCGTCCGCGATCATCCCGCTCCACCCGCCAGCAACTTGAATTCAAAATGCGCCGGCCGACCCCGGAAATACCACTGGACTCTCGAACCCCTCGGCCGAGACGCTGGCAACACCGAAGGCGAAGTCATCGATGGCGATGTTGTGCAACGTCAGCGAGTCGAGCTTGCCGGCATCGCGCGCGTGCGTCCATTGCGCTTCGGTGGTGTCGCGCCAATGCACGCGAAAGGACGCCGCGGGCGAACCCTCGCCCGCCGTCCAGGAAAGCTGGGTATCCGGGCTGACCGCGCCGGAGATTTTCACCGCAGCCGGCGGGGGCGGCGCCGAGGCCATGGCCGCGGCCGCGAGGATGTTGGTGGCGGTGACTTTGGCAAGATAGGGAAAATCCACATGCGCAATGGTATCGCCGTACTCGATGCCGCCCTCGGTGCGTAAATCCTGATGCTGATGCCGGTAGTCCTCGGCATTCTCAGTGAAGCGCACCGCCGGATATCCCAATGCGTTGAACGCCGAATGATCGCCGCCGCGGCCGAATCGGTCGAGACGATACACCAGCGCCACGGTCCAGTTCGGAAGGTATTGCTCGGCCAGAGATTTGGCGTAGCGCGCCACATTGCGCGAGGCCGAATCGTTCTCCCCGCCCTGTGAGCGGCGCTCCTGGGCAGCCTCGGCGGTCTCGGTGTCGCGCGTGCCTTCGGAAAATACCCGCAGGCGCGTGTTGTCGATGACGCCGTTCATGCCGTGCGTGCTGCCCACGATGTCGTTGTTGAGATCCGCCTCCACGTGCCAGCCCTGAGCACGGGCATATTCCGCCAGCACCTTGCCGCCGTACAGACCCTGCTCCTCGCCGGACAACACGCCGTACACAATCGTCGCCGCAAAGCGGTGCTTGCTCAGGATGCGTGCGGCCTCGATGACGGCGGCCACGCCGGAGGCATCATCGTCTGCGCCGGGCGCATCCGCCGTGGCATTCAAGGGATCGGTGACCCGCGAATCGATGTGCCCGGTGATCACTATGACGCGACTGGGATCGGCCGCGCCTTTTTGAATGGCGACCACATCGGCGATCACGGCGGCTTTCGGCAGGCGTGGACCCGTGAAGGTCTGCGACGGTGTCACCACCGAGAGGCATCCGCCGCATTCGCGGCCCAGTGACTCGAAACGCGACTGCACCCAGCGGCGTGCGGCCCCGATGCCGCGCTTGTTCGAGGTGGTCTCGGACAGAGAATGGCGCGTCCCGAAATCCACCAGGGATTGCACCGTGGATTGCAACTGCGCCGCCTCCGGCGCCTGCGCCAATTCCATAAGCAGCGCATGCTCCGGGACGGCCTCGGCACGGGCAGCGAGGCTCAAGGTTGCTGCCGCCACGCAGATCAGCAATCTTCCCATCGTCGCTCCTTTCAGGCATCACTCGCGGGTAGTGAATGATACGGCCTCAAACGGTCGAAGGGCGAAAGATTAACGGCCCAAAACGGCTACTTGCGCCCCCTCCCGGCAAAGGCAGCCGTCACACCGAGACCGATGAACACGCCGCCGGTGATGTAACGTTCCCAGCGCAAGTAGCGGCCATTGCGTTTGACCCATCGCCCAGCCGTGCCCGCGACCAGCGCGTAGAGACCATCACTCGTCAGGCCCATGAACGTGAACAGCAGACCGAGGAAGGCGATCTGGAATGCCAGCGCGCCGCGCGAGGGATCGACGAACTGCGGCAAGAATGCCAAGAAGAACAGCGCCGTTTTCGGATTCAGCAGATTGACGACGAAGCCGTCGCGATAGAGCCGTCCCAGGCTACGCCGCGGCAACGGTATGCGCGCGGCCGGCGTATCAGTCCGCATCAGAATCCGCCGCGCCCCGATATAGATCAGATAACCGGCGCCCGCATATTTGACGACGGCGAAGGCAAGCGCCGATGAGGCCAGCAGCGCCGACAGCCCCAGCGACGCCGCCAGCACATGTACAAGCGTTCCCGTCGTTACGCCGCAAACCGAGGCCAGCCCGGCAGTGCGGCCTTGCTCGACGCTGCGGGCGACGATGTAGAGAACGGCGGGACCCGGAGTCAGCAGTAGCAGGATCGCCGCCACGGAAAAAACTCCGATCGACGTCGCGTTTGGAATAACGATGTCCATGCAACGAAACTCCGTGAGTACGAATGTCGCCTACCCTAGCCGATGCAGGACGAACCTGCCAACTGCGCCCTCGGGTCCCAGGCGGAGGCTATTCCAAATCCAAGCCCATGGTTATCGAACTTTGCAACAGCCCAATGGTGGCATACTGTGGCTCCACTTTGCGAGAGCATCACTCGTTGTCACCGACCTCAACCAGGCAATTGCGCAGCAAGGCGATCGCGATCATCTCTCGCATCGTAGCGTTGTCGAGCCGTAGCTATACCGCCTGGCGCACGGAGCGTAGCGAGCATAATCGCACGAGGCGCCGTTGACGTCCCAGGCGAAAACGCAACCATCTTTTTCGCCGAGCTTGGTCAAGGCGCTGTTCTTCGACGTCTTTGGTACGCTGGTTGATTGGCGTACTGGGATATCCCGCGACGCGAAATCCATCTTGAGACCCCGCGGATACGCCATTGATTGGCAGGCGTTCGCAGACGCATGGCGTGACGAGTACCAGCCGGCAATGGAGGAGGTTCGCGCAGGCCGCACTCCCTATATGAAGCTCGACGTTTTGCATCGAAGGATGTTGCAGAAGATCCTGCCGCGCTTCGGGCTCGAGAAGGTCGATGCCGCCGCGCTCGATCAATTGACGCACGCATGGCATCGCCTCGACGCCTGGAAAGATGCTCCGACCGGTCTCGCGAAGCTTCGGGAGCGGTATCTCATTGCGCCAGTCTCGAATGGTAACGTGGCGCTCATCAGTGATCTTGCCCGGCGGAATAACATTCATTGGGATACCATCCTTGGCGCCGATTTGGCACGGGATTACAAACCGAAGGCAGCGGTCTACCGGACGTCGGTGGACGCTTTCAATCTCCAACCACATCAATGCATGATGTGCGCGGCCCACAGCGGCGATCTCAAAGCGGCCGTCGATAATGGCCTCAGAACAGCCTTCATCGCGCGGCCCGAAGAGCATCCAGGTGTCAGCGAGACTGCACCAAATGTGGCCGTTGATATCGTGGTGGGGTCTATTGAAGAGCTTGCGACCAAGTTGTGCGTCTAACCGTAGGCATCACTGTGATTCCAATCAGTCAAGCCCGATTATACTGTTCTCCGCCATGAGCGACCTCTTGGACAACGCGGCGAAACGCGCAAGCCGCTACCTCGAAACCATCGACGCACGCTCGGTTGCACCGGAGGAGGCAGCGCTCGCCGCGCTGGCCGGGTTCGATCAGGCCTTTCCAGAGCGGGCGTCCAGCGCGGAGGCCGTGCTCGCTGAGCTGGATGAAATCGGTTCACCGGCCACAATGGCGTCGGCCGGCGGGCGATTCTTCGGATTCGTGATTGGCGGGGCGCTGCCGGTGACGGTGGCCGCCAATTGGCTCGCCACCGCGTGGGATCAAAACGCCGGCCTTGTGGTGACTTCGCCCACCAACGCCGTGCTCGAGAACGTCTCGTTGCGATGGGTCAAGGATTTATTTCATCTGCCCGTGCAATGCGCAGGCGGGTTCGTCACCTGTGCAACGACGGCGAATTTCTCAGCGCTGGCGGCCGCTCGCCACGCACTGTTGGCTCGCGCCGGCTGGGATGTTGAGGCACGGGGACTGTTTGGGGCACCGGCTCTCACGGTCGTGGTCGGCGACGAAGTGCACGCGAGCGTGCAAAAAGCCCTGTCGCTGGTGGGATTTGGGCGCGACCGGGTGGTGCGTGTTCCCGTCGACGCCCAAGGACGGATGCGTCTCGACGCCTTTCCCGAGGTCGACGATCGCACGATTGTGTGCGTGCAGGCCGGCAATGTGAACAGCGGCGCCATCGATCCCGTCCCGGAGATTTGCGAGCGGGCTCACTCATCCGATGCGTGGGTTCACGTCGATGGCGCATTCGGGATGTGGGCTGCGGCCGCGCCTGCGCGAGCGCATCTCGTGCGCGGTGTCGAAGAGGCCGACTCCTGGGCAACCGACGCCCATAAATGGCTCAACGTCCCTTACGACAGCGGCCTCGTGTTCACGCGCGACGCCGACGCCTTGCGCACGGCGATGTCCGTCGGCGGCGCCTACCTTGCGCAGGACGAGGACCGCGTGCCATACCAATTTACGCCCGACTTCTCGCGCCGCGCGCGCGGCATCGAGGTTTGGGCGGCATTGCGCCAGCTTGGGCGCTCGGGCCTTGCCGATCTGATCGAACGCACGTGCCGCTTCGCAGGCCGATTCGCCGAAGGTTTCCGAGCGGCCGGATACCGGGTTCTGAACGACGTCGTGCTGAACCAAGTTCTGGTGTCGTTCGGGAGCTCGGATCGCACGCGCGAAGTGATTGCGCGCGTCCAGCAGGATGGTACGTGTTGGTGCGGGGGCACGGTCTGGCAGGGTCAGACAGCGATGCGCATCAGCGTTTCGTCTTGGGCGACGACCGAGGCGGACGTGGAGCGCAGTCTGGCCGCGATCATGCGTGCGGCCTCGGTTTGATGAGCGTGCAATCGGAGGATCGCCGACGTGGTGAGTTCGGGCCCCATAGGCGGCAATGAGGGCAGTTCAGGCAAATTCGTCAGGGCGCGGAACGGTCTACAATGGCCACCAACCGCCGGTGCTCGGGCCAACTCCGAGCGTCGAGATTATCCGCAGCCGGAATTTTATCAAAGGGATGGACTACTAAATGTCGGTGAGGTATGCGATGACGAGATGCTGGTTATTCGGGGTTGCAGCGATTGCTTTCGCGCAATGGAGCGTCGCGGATCCCATTGGCGCGAACCCCCGTCCCATCGTGCTGAAGGCCGAACGCCTGTTCGACGCCGCGTCCGGCAAGCTGGTGGAGCACGCTGTGGTGGTGGTGGCGGGCACCAAGATCCAGGCCGTGGGAAGCGAAGCCACGATACCCGACAACGCGCAGGTGATCGATCTCGGCGATGTCACCTTGTTGCCGGGCTTCATCGATGCCCATGTGCATTTGTCGCAAGAAATGGGTCCCAACTGGTATCACGATTGGTTCGACAGCATCATGCGTTTCCCCGCCGAACAGGCGCTGTATGGCGCGCACTACGCGAAGGTCACGCTTGAGGCGGGAGTCACCACCGTGCGCGACGTCGGGTCCGCCGACTACATTGCGCTCGGTTTGCGCAATGCCATCAATACCGGAGAGATCCCGGGCCCGCGCATGCTCGTTGCCAACTACGCGATCGGTTCGACGGCGGGCCATGCCGACCAGGACCCCGTGCCGCCACAGCGTATCGCCGTGGCAGGTCCCATTCAGGGCGTGTGCAACGGCGCTGAGCAGTGTCGCGCCGCCGTGCGCTATCAGATCAAGTACGGCGCCAATGTCATCAAGTTCATGCCCTCGGGCGGCGTGCTCTCGCTCTCCGATCCGGTGGACAACCCTCAACTGACCCAGGAAGAAATGAACGCCATCGTCTCCGAGGCGCACAACTGGGGCCGCAAAGCCGCCGCCCACTGCCATGGCGACCTGGCCGCCAAGATGGCGATCGCGGCGGGGGTCGATTCGATAGAGCACGGCACCTTTCTGCGGGACGATACCCTGCAGGAGATGAAGAAAAAGCACGTCTATTTGGTGGCGACGCTGTTTGCCGGCGCATGGGTCGGCGAGCACCTCGAGACGTTCCCCCCGGCCATCGCCGTGAAGGCGCGCGCCGCCGCGGCGCAGGCGCAGCTGATGTTCCAGCACGCCGTGAAAATCGGCGTGCCGCTGGCGATGGGCACGGACGCCGGAGTCGAGCCGCATGGATTGAACGCGCGCGAATTCTCGCTGATGACCAAGAATGGATTGGCTCCCGCCCAGGCGCTCGTCGCCGGTACGGCGAACGGCGCCGACCTGCTTGGGCTGGCCGATCAGACCGGGACACTCACGCCCGGCAAGTTCGCTGATATCGTAGCGGTGGCCGGGAATCCCCTGCTTGACATTGGAGTCACAGAACATCCGGTGTTCGTGATGAAGGAAGGGACCGTCTATGTGGGCGCCGCCGGCGCTCGCGGCGCTTCCGCGTCGCGCTGAGCCGGCGCCGTGGAGTTGCGTCGCACCAATGAAAAGACGTCGCGGGCGGACTCTCGCCCGCTGTCGCTGGGCGAAGGTTTAAGGGGTCAGTGACCTTGATTGACAACATTGCAGGATTTGAAGTCCACTGTGCTCCCGCCGGCATTGATCCGAACCGCTGGCCGGCGGATTGGAGTCGGAGATGATCGCGCGAATTTGGCATGGCGCCGTACCGGCTGCGAAAGGCGACTTGTATCTGGAGCGGATGCGCAAGGTGGCGCTGCCGGACTACAAGTCTACGGCCGGGAACCGGGGCGCCTTCTGTCTGCATCGTGTGGAGGGCGACGTTGCGCATTTCGAGATGTTGACTTTCTGGGACGACATCGACGCCATCAAACGATTCGCGGGCGACGACTATGCCGTCGCCAAGTACTATGACTTCGACCGCTCCTTCCTTATCGAGCTTGAGCCCTTCGTTCGTCACTATACCGTTCACGATGAGTGAGGGCACGCGTTCACGGCCATCGCCACTCATGCCGCGAAAGGATTCGCGCCAGTGTCACACTCCAGACTGAAGGCGCCGTCTCTAAACCAGCTCGTTGTGTTGATATCGGTAAACGATCCGGCCGCATCGCCAAGTTTCATGACCATCGAAATAACTCCCGATGACGGATAAGGTATTACCGGCAGCGCTTCGGGTCGCGCACCGGTACCGCGGAGGGCGTAACATTCTCTCAGAGCGTCAGACGACGCGCGATGACACGGAGGCGAATGTCGCCAGTGAGAAGCGGTTTCTGCCTTCGGTGTTACGTGGCGGGAGGGCTCTGCGCTCTTTTGCTTCTGTCCGGGTCGTCGTGGCCGGTATCCGGTGCCGAGACGAATCCGCTGAACGCAATCCTGATCGTCGCGCGACATGACCTGCCCGATTCCAGTTTCTCGGATTCGATTGTGCTCGTGATGAACAACCTCGGTCCCGCCCCGGTCGGCATCATCATCAACAGACCGATGCCGATTCCGGTCTCGCGTCTGTTTCCCGACATCGAGCGCCTCGCGCAGGTGCGAGACAAGGTGTACTTCGGTGGACCCATTGACTTCGGGACCGTGTGGTTTCTATTTCGCGCCGCCACGCCGCCCAAGCGCGCGATCCAAGCCTGTGATGGCGTCTACCTGAGCGCGGACCGTGAGTTGCTGCTCCAACTGCTCGGCCGCAAAAAGCCCATGGACAGCCTACGGATCTTCCTCGGCCACGCCGGCTGGGCACCGGGTCAGCTTGAAGCCGAGATCGAACGGCACGACTGGACGTCCAAGCGCGCGGAGATGGAGGCGATCTTCAGCCGCAAGTCCGAGCACCCATGGCCCGCGCCGCAGGATCCAACGAACAGCATTTAGCGACGCGGGCGCGACGGACATTTACTGAGTTCGCTCAACTCGATATTGTCTCCGCTAGCGCGGTGTCGAAATCTCGTCCACTCATTCGCAATTCGTCCATCTCGGACTTTCGCCACTCTCGGGTCAAGATCCCATCGAGTAACAGGCCGGCATGGTCTGCATAATGCTCAACGATATCGAGCGCATGCGTCGCAAGCAATAAACTAGCCCCGCGATCTTGAAGGCGCGACCGCAAGTGGCGCTTTAGGACCAACGAGCTTGCGGGATCTAAGCCGTTGAATGCCTCATCAAGAACAATCAGTTTGGGGTCTCCGACGAGGCAGAGAAGGACAGAAAGTTTTTGCCGTGTCCCAAGGGAAAGCGTGTCAACGAAGGATTCCAGATACGGCAAGAATTTGAGCTCCTCCGCGAGCTGCATCAGATCCATGTCGACGGTTGCCAGCCCCTTGGCACCGGCATGCACCTCCAAGCATTGTCGGGCGGTGAGAAGTGGGGGTAAATTCTCTGGGGCGCATGCATAGCCAAGCTGTCGTTTAGCGCTGGTGGAGTCGGCCGACAAAGAGTGGCCGGCAATCAGCACGTCGCCCGCCGTAGGGGTGAGCCTACCGACGACGCAGTCGAGTAGAGTGCTCTTTCCGCAGCCGTTCGGTCCCATCAAGGCGAACCATTCGCCGGATTGAAGACTAAGAGATATCTCCTTCAGAACCACGTGGCGCCCATATCCCGCGCTTAGGTTACGCACTTCCAAGTTTGGACCGCTCATCGGCCGCTTCTATGGTTTCTGGCAATCGTGAAAAGGCTTCCGCTGACGGCGAGAACCGTACTTGCAATTAGCGTCAAGGCTCCGCCCGTAATACATCGATTGACGGGCGTTCCCATCACCCAAAGCAGCCACGACCCGATTACAGTCGCGCACAGCATGACCGCGAGAGTACGCATCAATAGTCTCCGGGCAAGAAGACCCGAACCAACCGGCACAGGCCGGAGCCAACGAGCGGCTTTTGCGCTCACCGATATGGCCGATGTCCCCAAAAGAGCAAGCGCGCCAACGGCAACAAACAGTCCCATCACGAGCATGGCGACGTCCGCAGTGGATCCCATCGGCATGAGCACTATGATTGGTAAGCTTGCGCGCGCCACTGCCTTCGGTCGGGCGCTGGCAAACATCTGGCGTACCGGCCAAGATCCAAGCGCTGAGAGGGAACCAGTCGGAATAGGCGTCGCCGCTCGGCGCCGGTGTGGCACGTAGCGAGAGCCTTCATAACGTTCCTCTTCCTTAGGCGCTGGCATCAAATAGCTCAGTGCCGTGCCTAGCACTACACCTCCCGTCATTGCGCCCCAAGCGGATATTGGCGCCGGTATGTCAGGGCGAAAGAAGGCAATCACGCATAAGTCTCCGAATGCCGCAGCCAAGAGACCAACTATTGCGAGGGCTGGCGCGGATTCAATGGCGATCGCCTGCCATTTGGCCGTCGATCGCTTCATCGGCAGTGCGGCTGTCCAGGAACGTGATGCTTCCTTTTTGTTTAGGGCACGGCGACGCGAAACCAAGATACCAGCCGCAAAAGCGCTGATCCCGGCTAAAAAGAGTGTGTGTCGGTGTAACCACGCGAGCGTCGATAACGCAGCCGCCCTGTCGGTCTGCAAATATGCTGACGCCGCCAGCGTCCAAGCGATAAAAAATGTCAACGCGACCGTGTATGCGCGTCTCGCAGCAGGCCCCCCGCGATTTACCCACACTAGATACGCTGTCAGCAATTGAGGCGCCCGTGTCAGCCAGCGTCTATTTACTCGATCCACGTGAAGGGACTTCATCAGCAGCGGTCTGCCTCAGGAAACGGTTGGCACACGGTAGAAACCAGGGTTCTGTGCATCACAACTTTATCCGAGGTATCGCAAAGGCGCCGATTTTATTTTCGCTGTTCCTACAACAATAGTGCGCGGATGCGTAGGCGGCCTCGTTACCCGACGACCGAGGCTCGGTGTGTTGTAGCGGACCAGCCGCCGCGTCAACCCTGTAGCCGAGCGACCTATTACGTATTTCCTGCTCTCTTCGACGCAAAGTGCTTGATCGAAATGGCCTCCCATGGAGCGAACTCCCGTCTATCAAGCATTTGCTGGCGAATACGCCCCTACCCGCCCACGCGCCGTCGCCAAGCCGCCGCCAGCAGTCCCAGCGCCGCGGCGATCACCGGATAGTTGCCGAATCGCGCGTACGGAGTCAGCCCCGTCATCGGCTGCACGTCCGCGCGCAGCACGGCCTCCTGGAACTGCGGTAATTTCGCGGCCAGCTCGCCGTGCGGACCGATGACTGCCGTGATGCCGTCGTTCGCCGCACGAATCAGGTACCGGCCGGCTTCCAGCGCACGCATGCGCGCGATTTGCAGGTGCTGGTGCGGCGCCGTGGAGTCGCCGTACCAGGCATTGTTGGTGACGTTGATGAGCAAGGTCGCATCGCGCAGAACGGCGAGCTGGCTGCTGCCGAAAGCGTCCTCATAGCAGATCGTCAAGCCCAGGCTCTGTCCCGCGGCCCGGAGCGCCGGCTGATGCTCCGGGCCCGCGGAGATGTCGTCGTATGGCAGGTTCATGAGGCGCATCCACGACCGCACGAATCCGGGGACCGGGAAGTACTCTCCGAAGGGCACCAGGTGGCGCTTGTAATACCAGCCGTCGCCATCCTCGTTCATGATCAGCAGACCATTGAAATACCGGGCGGTCGCCGGCTCGTAGTTGACGAGGCCTATCGCGAAGTCGGCATCATGCGCCCGCGCCACGGTGCGCAGATTTTGCAGATAGTCGGGAATGTCGTTGGCGAGTACCGGTAACGCGGATTCCGGCCACACGATCAAACGCGCACCCCACGCCTGATCGGTGAGTGTTGCGTAGCGGGCCAACGTGGCATCGCGATTGTCGGCCTGCCATTTCCGGTCCTGCGAGACGGCGCCTTGCACGGCGGCAATGGGAATCTTTGCGCCCGCCGGGCGGGTCCACTGCCAGCGCCCCACGATCGCCGACGCCAGGAACACGGCGGCGATCAGGGCGAGAGGGGCCGCACGCCCCGTCAACGACGCCCGGGTTGTCTGGCGCGCTGCTGGAGTTCCGAGCGCTGCAGGAGTTGCAGGCGCTGCGGGCTGACCGAACGCGCCGAGGCCGGCGGCTGCAACCGCTGCGGCCCAGGTCACGCCGTAAACGCCGAGCACGGGAGCCCATCCGGCGAGCGGTGAGCCGATGAAGGCGTAACCCAGCGACAGCCACGGAAAACCGGAGAGCGCCCAGCCGCGCAACCACTCCAGCAACACCCATAGCGCCGGCAGAACCAGCCACTCACGCATGATTCCGGGCCTGAGCCAGAAGCGGTTCGCCACGAAGCACAGTGCGGCGGTGTAGGCAGCCATGATCGCCACCAGTGCCCCCTGGAGCAGCATCGTGAGCGGCACCGGAACCAAGCCGAAGACATGCAGGCAGGTGTACAGCCAGTAGGTACCCACCGCGAAAAGCCCCACCCCGAATGCTCCCCCCGCCCAGGCGGCCCGGCGCGGGGGCAGTCCCCGGATGAGCGCGAACAGCGCGGCCGGGGCGATCAGGCCGACCGGCCACCATGACAGAGGTGCAAACGCAAGATTGAGGAGCGCGCCGGCCGCGAACGCGGCCGCGAGGCGCAGGGCGGCGCGCCACGGCAATACGGCGCGCCACGACAATGCTGCCCGCCTCGACCATTCGGCCGGTCGCGATACGGCGGCACCGCGGCCGCGCAACGCATCGCTCAACGAGACGACTCGTCGACGGACGGCGGCTCCATGGCGGAAGGGGTAACGACACGCAGCAGATCGATTCGCCGCCGGTCGGCGCGCACCACCCGGAACTCCATCTCGCCCACTTGGATGGTCTCGCCGCGCCGCGGCAACCGGCCGAATTCCTGCATGAGCAATCCGCCGATCGTGTCGTATTCCTCGTCGGAAAATGCGGTACCGAAGTAGTCGTTGAAATCGGCGATCGGCGTGAGGGCACGGACCGTGAATTCGCGTTCGCTTTCGCGCCGGATCGTCTGGTCATCCTCGACGTCGTGTTCGTCGTCGATTTCCCCGACGATCTGCTCGATGACGTCTTCGATGGTCACCAAACCGCAGACGCCGCCGTATTCGTCCACCACCATGGCGATGTGATTGTGGCTCAAGCGAAACTCCTTGAGCAGGACATTGAGCCGTTTGCTTTCGGGGACGAAGACCACCGGGCGCATGTATTCGCGTATCTCGAACGGCTCGTCGCCGGCCGTCTGCAGCCGCAGTAAATCCTTGGCGAGAAGGATGCCGAGGATTTGATCGCGGTCTTCGCCGATGACGGGGAAGCGGGAGTGACCCGACTCGACCACCATCGCCACCAGCTTATCGGGCGGCTCATCGCGTTCCACGAAGACCATTTGCGAACGCGGCACCATGATGTCGCGCACCTGCATGTCCGCGACCGCGAGAACACCCTCCAGCATGACGAGCGCATCGCCGTCGAAAAGCCCGCGCATGCTGGCCTCGCGGAGATCCTCGATGAGTTCAGCGAGATCGCGCGGCTCGCCGGACATCGACTGAGTAATGCGCTTGAGCCAGCGGCCCGTGCTTCCTGGGGACTGATCGGACATGGGCCTCAAGGATACTCGATCAGACATACGGGTTTGAAAAACCAAGCCGATCAAGGATTTGAATCTCCCTCGCGGCCATTTTCGCCGCGTCCGCGGCGTGCTCGTGATCGAAACCGAGCAAGTGCAGCACTCCATGGACCGTCATGTGGGCCCAATGCGATTCACGTGATTTGCCCTGCGCGCGCGCTTCGCGCGCGACCACCGGCGCGCAAATCACGAGTTCACCGAGATAGTTGCGGCCGTCCGGGCTCGGTCCGGCACCGCGGAAGGACAGCACATTGGTTGACTTGTCTTTGCGACGGTACCGCGAATTCAAGCTGCGGCTGCGGGCTGTTCCGACCACCAGAACCGCAAGGACGCTGCGGCGGGAGATGCCGGCCAGCGCAGCGTGCGCCCAGATTTCGAATTGCGCCCGGCGCGGGACCCAGGGGCGCCGCGCCGCAAAGGTCACGTCCACTTCGAGTGCTTCCCGCATGGGCTTGAGTCGGACTTACGGCCCCTTATCGCCGTTGTCGGGATTATTCGCTTCGTAGGCCTGCACTATTCTTTGGACCAGCGGATGCCGCACGACGTCCCGCGACGTGAACATCGTGAAGGCGATGCCATGAACACCGCGGAGAATACTGATGACCGTGCGCAGCCCGGATTGCTTGGCGTTCGGCAGGTCCACCTGGGTGATGTCGCCGGTCACCACGGCCTTGGAGCCGAATCCGATCCGTGTCAGGAACATCTTCATCTGCTCGTTGGTGGTGTTTTGCGCCTCGTCGAGGATCACGAACGAATCATTGAGCGAACGGCCGCGCATGAACGCGAGCGGCGCCACCTCGATGACGTTGCGCTCGATGAGTTTGGCGACGCGCTCGAAGCCCATCATTTCGTACAGGGCGTCGTACATCGGCCGCAGATAGGGATCCACCTTTTGCGACAGGTCCCCCGGGAGGAATCCGAGCCGCTCGCCCGCCTCCACCGCCGGACGCACCAGAACGATCCTGCGCACGCTTTCCGACTGCAGCGCTTCCACGGCGCACGCCACCGCCAGGTAGGTCTTCCCGGTCCCTGCCGGACCGATACCGAAGGTCAGATCGTGCGTACGGACATTGTGCAGATAATCCGTCTGGTTGGCGCCGCGCGCACGCACCGCGCCGCGCGCCGTGCGGACCTTGAGTTCATCGGTGGAATCGTTGGTACTCGCATCCGGGCCGCCCGGTCCACGGTTGGCCGCGCTGCCTTCCGCGGGGCTGCGGTTGGCCGCGGCCGTGTCCGCCCGCCGCTCCGTCGGCCCCCGGTTGGCCGGCGGGCGGTCCGCCGCCCGCTCCATATCCAGTTCCTGCAGTGCGATGTGTACGCGCTCCGAGTCCACCGGCTCACGCTGCGCGCGCGTATACAGGTCCTGCAGCACCGCTTCGGCACGCTTGATGGCGGCGGGCATCCCGATGATCTGAAAGCGGTTTCCGCGTCTTTTCACTTCGACGCCGAGGCGTGCCTCGATCTGATGGAGATGCTGGTCGAGCGGGCCGCACAGTTCGACCAATCTGACGTTGTCCACCGGCGCGAGCACGAGATCGCGCGTCATGGGTACGGAACTCACGAGAATGATTCTTCCACGAGCCGGCCGCGCAGCGAATTGGGCATTGCCTCGGTGATGACGACGTCGGCGAAGTGGTTGATGAGCCGCCTCGGATCCTCCGCGGGACCGTCAAAATTGACCCAGCGATTATTGTCGGTGCGGCCGGCGAGTTGTTGCGGATTGCGCTTGGCAGGCCGCTCCACCAGCACCCGTTGCCGGCTGCCGACCATGCGTTGTGAAATGGCCCGTGCCTGGACGTTCAGGCGCGCCTGCAGCAATTCGAGCCGGCTCTGTTTGACGTCGTGCGGCACTTCGTCGGGCAGATTCGCCGCCGGAGTGCCGGGCCGGCGGCTGTAGAGGAAGCTGAATGATTGGTCGAAACCCGCATCGGCGATGAGATTCATGGTCGCCATGAAGTCCGCATCGGTCTCGCCCGGAAATCCGACGATGATGTCGGTGGAAATACAGATATCCGGGCGTACCGCTCTGAGCCTGCGCAGTTTTTGCTTGTACTCGAGTACGGTATGTCCGCGCTTCATGGCCGCGAGAATGCGGTCTGAACCGCTCTGCACCGGCAGGTGCAGAAAATTATTGAGCTTCGGAACGTTGGCATATGCTTCGATCAAACTATCATTGAAGTCGAGCGGATGAGAAGTGGTGAAACGGATGCGCTCCACGCCGTCGATGGCGGCGACGAAATGGATCAACGTCGCCAGATCCGCGAGCGTTCCATCATCCATGGGGCCGGCGTAGGCGTTCACATTCTGTCCGAGCAGCGTCACTTCGCGCACGCCCTGCAGCGCCAACGTGCGAACTTCGTGCAGCACCTGTTCGAAGGGCCGGCTGATTTCTTCGCCGCGCGTGTAGGGCACGACGCAGAACGTGCAGTACTTGCTGCAGCCTTCCATGATGGAGACGAA
>Ga0070730_10001258_pt1 | contig 24779 bp, 29 predicted proteins | sample Coa_R1_3_FD_66447 | JGI IMG/M metagenome (GOLD analysis project Ga0070730, IMG submission 66447) | Surface soil microbial communities from Centralia Pennsylvania, which are recovering from an underground coalmine fire - Coalmine... | ecosystem: Environmental > Terrestrial > Soil > Unclassified ... | reverse complement strand
GACCGGTACTGAACTCAGGTGAAAGGGGCAGGAGGCCGTGGCTCAGGGGAGCCGGGGCAGTTCAGTCACCACAAGCGGCCTGTTAGGCCCCAGGAGCACCAGGACGGGCCCTGGAGCTCCGATACCCAGTTAGAGCAGGGCGGGCGGCTCAGCGGCCACTACAGGCGGCTCTACGGGCCGGGAAGGGGAGTCCGCGAACGACTTCTGGACGGCCAGCCGCACGACGCCGGCGTCCATGTGGGCATACACCCGGGTCGTGTCTGCCTTGACGTGGCCCAGGGCGTCCTGGACCGCGGCCAGGTTCCCGGTGTCGCGGAGCAGCTTGGTCGCGAAGTAGTGCCTGAAGCTGTGGGGGGTGAAGTGCGCGACCCCCGCCTGCCGCCTGAGCTTGTCGATCGCGCCTCTCAGGCCGGTGATACCCATCATCTCGAGCTGCCGCTTGCCGGCGCCGTCATCATGCCGGGCGAAGGCCGGCGAGTCAGGCGACTGGTCACCGCGGGCCCGCCAGTAGGTGAGGCAGGCCTGCAGTGCCGGCGGCGATAGGTAGACCTGGCGCACCTTGTGGCCTTTTGCCAGGATCGTGGCCTGCCCGGTCGTCAGGTCGATATCGCCAACCCGTAAGCCGGCGACCTCGCTGATCCGGCAGCCGGTGCAGTAGAGGATCACCACCACGGCGATATTTCGTTCGCGCTGCGGGGACGGCAAGGCTTGCGCGTAGGCCGCGGCCATCAGGGCCTTCACTTCCAATTCACTGGGGACTTTTGGCTGGCGGGGCGGGCGCACCGAGCGGCAGGCCTCGAGCATGTAGTCCACCTTCACGAAGTCGCCGAACTCAAGATGGGTCAGATCTTCGCTCACCAAGTACTTCATGAAATTGCGGACGCAGGCGGCGTAAATCCCCATGGTGCTCTTGGCGTAGACCCCCCTGAGCACGGTGCTGATGAAGCCCGTGAAGTCTGCCTGGCGGAGCGCGCCGCAGTCAAGTTCCGGGGTGACAAACTTGACGAACGCCCCCAACGAGTGACGGTATGCGTCGGCAGTCAGATGCGAGTGGGTCTTTTGAACCTGATCAATATACCGGTGAGATGCTTCCAGCACGTTCACGTTGGCCTCCTGGACAAGACGCAAGGATCGGATACAACCAGCCCCGCCGCGGCACCCCGTGTTGGCGGCAGGCGACGGTCGTCCTTTTCTTCCACCTGGCCCAAAAGGAAACGTTCACTCTTCGATTCGGGCCTGGCTGAGCTGAGCCCGCCCTAACGCTCTCAGCCCCGGCCCACTTTACTTTCGGGCCTTACTCCTGCCGGCGCTGGCGGCAAAGGGCCGACCTGACGTTTTTCCGTGCGCACGGAAAAACGGGCAAGCCGTCTACCAATGGGGTGGGGCGCCACGGGGAGACGGCGACCAGCGTCCTGGTCCGGCACCTAACGGATCAGATCCTGATAAGCCCGCAGGCCCACGCCGCTCAGCCGGCCGTCTTCATAGTCTTTGGGCAACTGGTATTCCTGGCATTCCGGCGTGCAGATACCGGCGACGTCGCGCGCCAGCTGCTCCGCCGCCGCCCGGTCCATGGTGTGGCTGAAGACAATGAAGCTGTCGCTATCGCAGGCGCCGGCATTCTGAATGACGAAGAGCCTAAGTATCTGTCGCATTCTTTCCCTATTTCTAGCGCGTACGGTGATGGTGCCCAATTCCGGGCCCGCCCGCCGCAGCCCGAGTAGCGGTCGGCGCGGCCGCAGAGATAGCAGGTGAAGATGCAGGTGTACACGTGGCCGCCGCCCGTGTAGCGCGAGCAGGGGGTGTTATTGTCAAAACCACACGAGCGGGGTGCCGGTGAGATTGGCATCGTGCACTTCCGGCCAGGGCCACAGGTGATACAGGTTGTACGCCACCGGCGGCGGGCCGTAGTGCCAGAGCGTGATGCGCACCCGGGCCGCGCGGGTGTCTTCATAGTTGACGATGCGGCCGTTCAGCAGGTGGCTGCCGAACACCACCGGGATCGTTGGGTCGGTCATCTGGAGCAGATGACGCGGATCGGTCAGACGAGTAGCAGGATTGTAGACCTTGTATACAGCCCGTCGCAAACCAACATCGCCTGCAACCTCTTACGCTCTGCGTACCGCCCACGGTAGCCTCCCAATAACTAGGCCTAAGAACTTATGTTCTAATTATAGATCGCCTCGCGGTATGCTGCAATGCGGGCGGTTAGGCTTCGTTAGAGTCTTTGAGATTGACCACGCGCCATAGCACGTGCTCTTCGTCAACATCTTGCTGGTCGCTTTGCCCCATCGTGGAGTCAAGCGCCACTCCAACAGCCGCGATGGGATGGCAGCCACTGCCACTACTGATCATCGATGCTGGAACCTGGCCGTCCACATCCTGAAGCTGCCCGAGATGCCGAACGATAAAACGATTACGTGGTTCGGCCCCGGCGACATCTGCCAGGACACTGGCGTTGTTCAGCGCAATCTGAAGGTGATTGACGGCGTGGCGCTGGTGTGCGAGGTGGACAAGCCACGCTAGAAGTGCGTGGATCGGCGCGCGGACAGGTCATCGTCCTAGGAGCAATGTGAATGCAGGCATCAACCGCGATAGACGAAGATGCCGCCCGGATCACATGACCGCGGCCGAAGTGGCACGCGATCTGCGCCTGAGTGAATCGGCCTGCTACAAACTGGCCCCACGGCGGCGCGCTTCGCAATGGATCGTACCGAGCGCTCGTGCTCTTTGGGCTGGCAGGTCTGCTCTTGCGTTCATCTGTGTCTGTCTACTTTACCTGACCTGGCAGTGAGGACATGCAGAAGTTCGTGACAACTGTCTATAGACAGGGGCGTGCGTTGAAGCTAGACTGTTATTGGGTCTTAGCCGACAGCAGGTCCGACAAATAGTCAGGCCGCGACGCCTGTCGCGTAACCATCCACTCCAATCGCTCACGCGAACGCATTCGACAAAACCAATATCCCAGGAGCGCCGGCCATCTGGGCCGCCGCTACACGTGTGTCATGCTGGATTCGTGACATACGTCAGTGTCATGATTGGGGGCGCGGTCGTATCATGCACGAATTGGGGGAGTGAGTGTTGTTCCTCCCGTTTTGATCTGCACATCAAGTAAATTCATACAGCGCGGTTGACAACGGTCCGCTTCCGGACCAACTTATTCGCCGCGCCTGGTGGATGGCGCCCGGTGGTGTCGGCCGGCGACCGGGTGGCTTGCCGGGCACCTGGCGGCCTGTGACGCCTTTGAGACGCCGCCTGAATAGACTGGCTGATTAGGGGTTGTTTCTGTTTTTGGGCCGCTGGCGCATGCTATCAAGAGTAAGGCGCGCCGGAGCCCGCTCGCAACAACGCGAGCAGCTCGTAGCTGAACCAGGGGAATCGCATATCTGCTCCGGGCCCCCCCACACTTCAGCCACAACTGCCCAGCCACATCCCATCAATGCCCTAGACGCGTAGTCGTGTCGAAAGGGCGGAGCGGGCCACCCGCCTGCTGTATCTGTCTCATTTGCTAACCATAACCAAATAGACCTAACTGAACTGACTCCATCAGGGTGAAAGATCCCGGGAGCCGGTTTTCTCGTTACCGGGCCGAGCCAGGGGGCCTGGCAGTCGCGCGCCGAAAGGTGACTCCGAAGATGCTTACGAACGCACAACCCAGAAGTGAACGTACCGACGATCTGGCCGCGCGGCTGCGGGTGCTCACGGCGGCCCAGGTCCTGCGCATCGACGAGCTGCTCGACAGCGCCGGCGAATACGGCGAGGTGCACCTGGTGCTGCAGAAGAGCCAGCTCAGATACATCAACCAGGTGCGCAGCTACAAAGCCGACTGTGACGGGCTGCCCAAGAAATAGCCCGAGCCGCACCAGCCAGGGGGAACCATTGGCGATCATCGATCAGCATCCCATCATCCTCGTCATCGAGGGGGACCAGGCCACGCGCAACAGTCTGGTCGAAGCGCTCCACCGGGCGGGCTTCGCAGTCGTAGCCGTAACCACCGGCGCGCAAGCGCTGGCCACGGTCGAGAGCCGCAAAGTGAGCCTGGTGCTGGCGGGCTCGCACCTGCGCGGCCTTAGCGGCGCCGATGTGCTGCGGAAGCTCCGCGAGCACGAAGCTTACCAGCGGCTGCCGCCCATCCCGTTCATCACGCTCGCCAGCGAGAGTGACCTGGCGCCTACGGCCCAGCCCTCTCCAATGATCTCGCCCGTGACCCTGGGCGAACTGGTCTCGACCGTCAACGAGCTGCTCAATCGTCGGCCAGCCGTGCAGCCTTTGCCATGACATGCAACGCGGCGCTATCGGGGAAATCGTGAAAGACCATAAACAGCAGCTCCTGGACCGGATCGGTGATCGCTCGGCACAGGTGGCAATGGTCGAGCTAGTTTACGTCGGCCTGCCGATGGCGGTGGGATTTGCCGAGACGGACTTTCGAATGACGGGGATCGACCTGGGCCCGAAGAAAGTGGCCGCGATCAACACCGGCGAGAACTACATCGGCGACGTGGTCGGGGCGGACGTGGCCATTTGACCACCTACCTCGTGACCGGCGCCGCCGGCTTCATCGGTGCAAAAGTCGCCGAGCTGCTGCTGGACGACGGGCAGCGGGTGGTGGGCGTGGACAACCTGAACGACGCCTACGACGTGCGGCTGAAGGAGTGGCGGCTGGCGCGGCTGACGAAGCGCGATGGGTTCGTGTTCCAGCGGCTGGACATTACTCAGCGGCAGGCGCTGCGGGACCTGGCCGAAAGCGGCGACCTGGCCGGCGTGGAAGCCGTGTTCAACCTCGCGGCGCGGGCAGGGGTGCGGCAGAGCGTGGCGGACCCGTGGGCCTACGTGGACACCAACGTGACTGGCACGCTAAATCTGCTGGAGCTGTGCCGCGAGCGGGGCATCAAGAAGTTCATCCTGGCCTCCACCTCCAGCCTGTATGGGGCAGGCAACCCCATGCCCTACCGCGAAGACGCCGACACCAGCCGGCCGCTCTCGCCATACGCCGCGTCGAAGAAGGGCGCCGAAGCGCTGTGCCACAGCTACCACTATCTGCATGGCCTGGACGTGACCGTGTTCCGCTATTTCACCGTCTATGGACCCGCCGGGCGGCCCGACATGAGCCTGTTCCGCTTTGTGCAATGGGTGAGCGAGGGACGTCCAGTGCTGATATTTGGTGACGGGACGCAGAGCCGCGACTTTACCTACGTGGACGACATTGCCCGCGGCACGATCCTGGGGCTGAAGCCGCTAGGGTACGAAGTAATCAACCTGGGCAGCGACCGGCCGGTGGTGCTGCTGGACGCGCTCCGGCTGGTGGAGAAGCTGGTGGGCAAAGCGGCGCAGATCGACTTTCAGCCCGCGGCCCCGGCCGACGTGCCCGCGACCTGGGCCAACATTGACAAGGCGCGTGCAACGCTGGGCTGGGAGCCGCGCATGACCACCGAGCGAGGCGTGCGCAATTTGGTGGATTGGTACCAGGCCGAGCGGGCCTGGGCAAAGGCGTTGGCAACAGAGTGAACACGAAAGCCGCTCGGTCCGTGTCGCTGTCATTGCCATCGATTGAGATAGCTCGCCGCTGTTCGATATGCGAATCCTGGTAACGGGCGGTGCGGGCTACATTGGCTCGGTGTTGGTGCCAGCGCTGCTGGCCGATGGTCATGCGGTGACCGTGGTGGATAACATGCTCTACCGGCAGAACAGCCTGTTGGACTGCTGCTACTATGAGACTTTTAGGGCCGTGCGCGGCGACGTCCGGGACGAGTCACTGATGCGGGGGTTGTTGGCTAAGGCAGATGCGATCATCCCGTTAGCGGCCCTGGTGGGCGCGCCGCTGTGCAACCGCGACAAGTTCGCGGCGGAGACCACGAACCGGGATGCGGTGCGGCTGATCTGCAAGCTGGCCAGCCCGAGCCAGTGGATACTAATGCCGGCCACCAACAGCGGCTATGGCGTGGGAGCCGGCGAGCTGCTCACGGAAGACACTCCGCTGCACCCGGTGTCGGTGTATGGCGTCACCAAGGCGCAAGCGGAAGCCGCCGTGCTGGAGCGCGAGAACAGTGTGACCTTCCGGTTGGCAACCAATTTTGGCCTGGCGCCGCGCATGCGCTTGGACCTACTGGTGAACGACTTTGTCTACCGGGCCGTGACCGATCGGGCGGTGGTAGTCTTTGAAGGGCACTTCCGGCGCAATTACCTGCACGTGCGCGACACGATTCGGGTGTTTCAGCACGGGCTGGCCCACTTCGATTGCCTGCGCGGGCGGGCCTACAACGCCGGCCTGGACGACGCCAACCTCTCTAAGCTGGAGCTATGCGCGGAGATCAAGAAGCAGCTTCCGCTCTTCGCGTACCTGGAAGCGCCCATTGGCGAAGACCCCGACAAGCGCGACTACATCATCTCCAATGCGCGCCTGGCCGCCACGGGCTTCCAACCCAAATGGACGCTGGAGCAGGGGATCCGGGAGCTGATCAAGGCTTACACTTTGTTGAGCAATAGCCGGTTCGGGAATGCTTAGGAACCTGGACGGAGGTGCGATTATGACCAACGGGAATGGCGCTGCAAGGCTATGGCCGGATAGCCGCGAGTTTTGGAAGAACCGGCGCGTGGTGGTGACCGGGGGGGCAGGCTTCCTGGGCAGCTACGTAGTCGACAAGCTGTATCGCCGGGGCGCGGTCAATGTCTTTGTGCCGCGCTTCGAAGAGTATGACTTGACACAGCCCGACGCAATCCGGCGGATGTTGGCCCAGGCGCGTCCGGACATCGTGATCCACCTGGCGGCGAAGGTGGGCGGGATCGGGGCAAACCGTGAGCACCCGGCCGAGTTCTTTTACGACAACCTGATGATGGGCGTGCAGCTGCTGCACGAAAGCTGGAAAGCTGGAGTTGAAAAGTTCGTAGCGATCGGCACGGTTTGCGCGTATCCCAAACACACGCCTGTGCCCTTCCGGGAAGAGGACCTGTGGAATGGCTACCCAGAAGAGACCAACGCGCCCTACGGCTTGGCCAAGAAAATGCTCCTGGTGCAAAGCCAGGCCTACCGGCAGCAATACGGGTACGACAGCATCTTCTTGCTGCCGGTTAACCTGTATGGCCCGGGCGACAATTTTGACCCGGGCAGCTCACACGTGATTCCGGCCCTAATCCGCAAATGCCTGGAGGCCAAAACCGGCGGTCTGGATCACATTGAAGTGTGGGGCGACGGCAGCCCGACGCGGGAATTCCTATACGCCGAGGACGCCGCCGAAGGAATCGTGTTGGCCGCCGAACGCTACGGCGACAGCGAGCCGGTCAATCTGGGCAGCGCCTTCGAGATCAGCATCAAGGACCTGGTCGAGATCATCGCGCGACGATGTCATTTCGAAGGCCAGATCATTTGGGACACCACCCAACCCAACGGCCAGCCCCGGCGCAAGTTGGATATATCGCGAGCCTTAGCACGATTTGGCTTTGAAGCCACGACCTCCTTTGACCTTGGTATACACCGCACGATTGCATGGTACGAACACGCGTTGTTCGCCCCATCCGACGGTGCGCCTGCCTTGCATGAATTGGCTATTCAGTAGATTGATCAACCTGTCTGTAAGGCCTAATTGCAGTAAATAGCAAATTCACACGGCTTGATCGTCGTCTACAGTGGCATTGATGGAGCCCGCAAGCCAACGCAGATTGAGATGCTTATGGAGCATCTGCGTCATGAAAGTTGCCGGACGATGCGCGCCTGGACTGGCGGGCGCAGCACCGGGTGTATTTGATGGCGACCTGGGCCAAGATTGATACGGCCAAAGCCTGCGTGGCTTCGGGGCCGCGGGAAAGCACCGTGTAAGGAGTGCGCAAGCTCGCGGACTGGTATGGGACCGAGCGGGCATAGCAAGCAAACTTAGTGGCCGGATGGCAGTATGCCTCGAATAACATCTTTCTGTCGCCTGTGGTATCTATGAAACCCAATCGTCACAATCTCTGGACCATAGAATTGAAGGTCATCGAAGCACGCTCGACCTTCGAAATGGTTGAATGGCGCGAGCTGTGGCAATACAGGGATTTGTTTGCCTCGCTGGTCTGGCGCGACGTTAAGATTCGCTACGCTCAGTCCATTTTGGGAATCGGCTGGGCAGTCGTGCAACCCGTTTTCAACATGGTCGTTTTCACGATTATTTTCGGTAATCTAGCGAAAATGGATTCAGAGGGGGTACCGTACGCAATTTTCAGTTTTGCGGCCCTGGTGCCGTGGACGTATTTCTCAGGTGCATTGACAAGCGCTTCGGGTAGCTTAATTGCTGCCTCCGCCATGATTACCAAAGTTTATTTCCCTCGGCTGGTGGTTCCCGTGGCACCGGTATTGGGAAAGTTGGTTGATTTTGCAGTTGCGACTTTGCTTCTGTTTGGCATGATGTTGTGGTTTCACATTCCACCTACGTTTTGGGTCTTGACTTTGCCTTTTCTCGTCTTATTGATGGTTCTCACGGCTACGGGGCTAGGCATATGGCTTGCTGCTCTGTCAGTCCATTATCGGGACGTCAACTATGCCATGCAGTTTGCAATCCAGGCATTGATGTACGCCGCCCCAGTGGTTTACCCGGCGAGCAAGATTCCCGGACCATATCGCCTACTCTATGGGCTCAACCCTATGGCAGGAGTGATTGAGGGTTTCCGCTCCGCTTTCCTTGGGACCGCCCCAATGCCGTGGGACCTTCTAATCATGGGGACCATCACTGCTTTGATGATTACCATCAGCGGCATCATATACTTCCGCCACATGGAGCGGATTTTTGCGGACGTGATTTGATGGCTTCTGAAATTTCCCTTCGTGTCGTAAATCTGTCTAAGCGGTATCGGATTGGTTCACGTGAGAGGCAACATGACACTTTGATCGGGGCCGGTATGGCACTAATGCGCCGCCCTTTTGAAAATCTCAGAAGTCTGCGAAGCCTCTCCCAGTTCGATAGTAATGGGCATGACCCAATTGATGTCATCTGGGCATTGAAGGACGTTGCCTTTGAGGTGAAAAAGGGTGAAGTGGTAGGTGTAATTGGACGGAATGGTGCCGGAAAGAGCACCCTGTTAAGAATTCTCTCGCGGATCACCTATCCCACTTTCGGGCGGGTAGAAATTCGGGGTCGTGTTTCCAGTCTTCTAGAAGTCGGGACTGGCTTTCACCCCGAGTTGACGGGGCGGGAGAATGTCTACCTCAACGGCACCGTCTTGGGAATGACCAAGGCCGAGGTGCGTGAAAAGTTTGATGAGATCGTAGATTTTGCCGGCATTGAAAAATACATTGATACTCCAGTCAAGCGCTATTCCAGCGGCATGGGAGTTCGGCTGGCCTTTGCTGTGGCTGCTCACCTTGAGCCTGAAATCCTGCTGGTTGACGAAGTCCTCGCGGTCGGCGACGCCGCCTTCCAAAAAAAATGCCTGGGCAAGATGGAAGCCGTTGCGGGCGAGGGGCGGACGGTGGTCTTCATTAGTCACAACATGACCGCAGTAGCGGGATTGTGCAGTCGCGCATTTCTACTCGTCGATGGACACCTGGCGGCACAAGGCCCGACTGACGGCATCATCTCGCTGTACATGGAACAAGTGAAGTCTTTGAGCCAACTCGCATTAGTTGACCGGCGGGATCGTCGCGGTAATGGCTTGCTGCGGGTCACTGGGGTAACCCTTAAGAATGGAGAAGGGCAAACCGTGGATCAGGTGAGGATGGGTGACGACGTTGTATTAGAGTTGTCCTATGTCAGCGATTGCAGCCGCCCTCTGCAGCATGTCCAGTTCAGTCTTCACTTCTATACAATGTCTGATCAGCCTCTATTCAACCTTATGAACGAATTGGTGGGCGACGATCTCCCGACCATCCCTCCGAATGGGACGGTTCGATGTGTGGTCCCTCGTTGGCCATTAATGCCGGGACAATATAGCTTCAACGTATTCTGTCAGATAGGCATGGACACGGCCGACTGGATATTGAACGCTCGTTTGTTGGAGGTGGTGGAAGGAGACTTCTTCAAGACAGGGCGAACAGTGCCTGCCGGCTCTGGCGACATGTTTGTCTTGCCGCATCGGTGGGAGGCTTGCGCACCATAGGTTCTGTTCCGACGAGCCCATTGTTTGTTGAATCTGCGCGTGACATAAAGGCACAATGAAAGCTTGACATGGAATTTGAAATTGTCGAGAGAGTTGAGTGTCCGGTGTGCTCGAGCCGAGACCGAAGAAAGCTCTTCACAATCTACGATGACCGATACGGACAACCAGATCTGTATACAGTTCTGGAGTGCCAGCGATGCAAAGCCTGTTACCTGCGTGAGGCTATTGTCCCGGATCAAATTTCCGGATTATATGAGAAGTACTATGGTTATTCATCGAACGGCCCGTCCTCTACCATGCTACGGAGATCTTCATTCCCGTGGCATTCGCTCTCATTTGTGCGGCGATTAGAAATCGGAAAGCAGTGGGAGGCGTGGTACGGCTATTGGACCAGGAACAGAGCGCTCGACTGGCAAATAGTGAATGGAGAGCGCGTGCTGGACGTAGGATGTGGCTACGGCCATACGGCGAAGCATGTTGTGGCCCGCGGTGCTCACTGGACCGGCCTTGAAGTAGATATCGAAGCCTGCCAGGCCATTAGGGGGCGGGGTCTAGAGTGTATACACGGCTTAATTGAGACGGCAGATTTGCCAAACGAGGCATATGACGTCCTAATTGCGAGCCAGGTCATAGAGCATAGTTCGGAACCGCGGACGTTCATGAAGAATTGCGCGCGGGTACTCCGTCCGGGAGGGCGGCTGTTCTTGAATACTCCGAATTCATCCTCCCGTTATCGCTTGGCTTACGGGCAAGCTTGGATCCATTGGTTTGTACCATATCATCAAGTCCTATTCTCTCCGCAAAGTCTTGAGTGCCTCGGCCAGTCATGTGGTTTCCTGGTTCGAGCTTATCGTACGGAAACACCCACCCATTGGGCTAATCTCCAACGTGGTTATAGCCGCCCATTGCGGGGTGAAGCTGGTGCTTGGGCGAACAAGAATACGCCCGGCATGTTGCAGCCCAGCGTATCCTCTCTCAAATTGAGGTTGGGCGATCTGCGTGAAGGCAGTGGCGATGCCCTTGTGGCCGAGCTGGTTAGGCTGTAGCGCATACAAACCTTGATCACCATCTTCACCACTCCCAAGCCTTTCCGGGGTAGCACCGGAGTTTCGCAGATCAACGCGCTTTCAAGTTGGACCCGATTGCATCCAGACGTTGAAGTCATTGTCTTCGGGCAAGCCGAGGGCGCTAATGAAGTTTCCACTCGGCTTGGCTTGGAATATGTTCCTGATATAGAAACGAATGAGTTTGGGACTCCGCTTATCAGCGCGATGTTTGAGGTCGCCCAAGTGCGCGGAAAGCACCACCTGTTCGGCTATGTAAATTGCGACATTATCTTGCTAGATGATTTTACAGCCGCCATAAACCGTGTATGCCTTGATCGTTTTCTGGTTGTAGGCCAACGCTGGGATCTTGACTTGGGCGAACCGGTTGACTTTGGCGCCAATTGGGTAGCCTACCTACGGCGGCTGATCAAGCAAAAGGGGGTTATTCACCCGCCAGCAGGCAGCGACTATTTTGTGTTCCCGCGCGGGCTCTTCAGGCACATTCCTCCGTTTGCAGTGGGCCGAGTGGCCTGGGACAACTGGATGATTCAGTATTGTCTATCAACGAAGATACCAGTGGTTGATGCTACTCATGCCATTACTGTTATTCATCAGAACCATGAACCATATAGTCACACCCATTTTGTCGGTGGCAAGGTTGTTGGTCCGGAAAGTGAGCGCAACCTGACACTCGCGCCGTCTAGCAGGCGCATAACGCTTGTTCATGCAAATTGGCTTATGTTGCCAGCGGGCCTGCGCCCGAAGAAATCATTGCGCTACCACCTACAAACCTTCATCATCATGCCCGTTATCAATCCTCGCTTCTATGGTTGGTTGCGCCCACTGGCCTGGATTTTGCGCAAGTGCCTGGGACAAGCAGATCGACGACTCAATGGCCGACAGTGGATGCCAGATGAATGGACCGATTATCAGGCTCTTGTTTCTGCTGAGACAGATCCTGGAACCACATTATGACGCCGAATCTGTACTTCTGTACGCTCTTTGATTCTCATTACCTACCTCGTGGGCTGACGCTAATCGACTCAATTCTGAAGTTCGCGCCAACGAGCAGAATTTGGGTGCTGTGTATGGACGACGCGAGTTATCGTCTTTTGACGCGGCTGAACAACTCCTCAGTAATTCCAATACCATTTGACAGAGTTAATAATGATGAGCTGCGAAAAGCGAATTCCGATCGCACACATGAAGAGATCTGCTGGACAAGCACGCCCATTGTATGCGAACACGTGCTGAGGATACACCCTGAATTGCCTCACATGATTTATGTGGACGCTGATGTTCAGTTCCTGGGCAACCCATGCGATCTGTTAGCCGAGTTAGGAGACGGGTCGGTCCTAGTTTACGAGCACAGATTCCCGGCAGATCAACAGTCTCGAGCATTCGATGTTGGGCGATTCAACGTGGAGATAGTTGGGTTTCGGAACGATAGTCGTGGACGTGCATGCTTGGCTTGGTGGCGCGAGCGTTGCATCGAGTGGTGTTACCACCGTGCTGAACCGGGTCGCATGGGCGACCAGAAGTATCTCGACTACTGGCCTGGGCTCTTTGAAGGTGTCATCATTGCGAGTGAGAAAAGCGTAGGCCTTGCCCCGTGGAATTGGCCAACTTATGAGTTAGCGATAAGCCAGGATGGAACACCGTTGGCGAATGGATGGCCGGTTCTGTTCGTGCACTTTTCGAAACTTACCATGTACTGGAAAGGTCAATATCGGCAGAGTAGCGCTTACCGTGTTCCGCCCATCTTGGAGCGGCACGTCTACAAACCATATAAGGCGGCCCTGGATCGGCAATGGGACAGGCTCCGCTCCATTGACCCGACTTTTTCCGCAGGCCTGACGAGGCCTACCGTTGGAGACTGGGCCAGGGAGGGGTACCGGCTTTCTAAACGCTTTGCTTATGCAAAGATCGCAAAGTATCGCCAGACGTTTGCCTGGCTATTCAATGGCTCGCGCACATGAGTGCGAGACCCTGAAGAATGCCAAACCCGTTCCCGTTGCCGCGTGTCACTTTTGGAATGATTGTGCTGAACGGCGAGCCCTTCACACGTTACAATCTGCGTGCATTGTATCCTTTTGCACACCAAATCGTTGTCGTTGAAGGAGCCTGCCCCTCGGCCAAGAGCGTGGCCACCGAAGATGGGCATTCTCGCGACGAGACTCTGGAAGTGCTCCGGGGGTTCCAAGCAAGCGAGGATGCCGAGAACAAGCTGATAATTGTTACCGCAGAAGATGAAGGATATCCCGACGGCTTCTGGCCCGAAAAAGATGAAATGTCTCAAGCCTATGCGCGGCGGGCTACTGGCAACTATCTTTGGCAGATAGATGCGGACGAGTTCTACCGGCCACAGGACATGCAAGCAATTCTTGATATGCTCCGGCAGAATTCGGACATTATGGCCGTCACTTTTAGGGTATTGACTTTCTGGGGTGGGCTTGCTTACCGAACAGACGGGCTATTTCTCCGAGCTGGGGCGCAAGATTTCCATCGGCTTTTTGCTTGGCGCCATAACTATCGTTACCTAACTCATCGACCCCCGACCGTAGTAGATGAACGAGGTCTGGATCTTCGCAAGATCAAAGCGGTGAGTGGAGAGCAGCTGGCCCAAGCCGGCATATACATGTATCACTATGAACTACTGTTCCCCAAGCAAGTGTTGGAGAAAGTCAAATACTACGCAGGGGCGACATGGACTGATTTATTGCCCAATGCGGAAAAATGGGCCGAGAAATGCTACCTAGAACTCCAACAGCCTTACCATGTACACATGGTCTATAAATATGCAAGTTGGCTGGAGCGCTACAAAGGCGCTCACCCGCCCGAGGTGGTCAAGATGATCAATGCTGTTCAATCGGCAGAGCATTTGGGCGTGAGACTGCGGCGAACTGACGATATTGAATACCTGCTTGCTCGGCCGTCATACAGAGTTGGTCGCGTGTGGCTTAAAGTACGGTCACACGTTGAGGGGCCTGCAATGAAACTAAGAGGCACAATTCTCCAGAAGTTGCGTCGGACTCCCGTCTGGCCCTTCGTGCGGCGAGCCCGCTCACGGCTTATCCGCAAGGCGGTTGCAAAAGTTTCGAATGACTGAGTATCTGCGCGGATCATTCAAGTCTCTGACAGCAGACCATATCTTTGCCTCGTTGACGCACTCGGGTTTGGCGACGCCTGCTGACATTGTGGTTAGAAACCCCACACTGACCGGTCGCGATTTCGGCTACAACTGAATCGATCACTCAGAGCCCGTGATGGGAGACCGCCGCGGAAACTGAGTTTTACGAGAGGTGGAGCCCCATGTTTATCAGAAGGTACAGCCTGTTTTTGCCGGTAAGGAATGCCAATGAATCATAAATCATCATTCAACGGTGCGCGTGTGCTTATCACGGGCGGGTTGGGATTCATAGGGTCCAACTTAGCCCGACGACTCGTTGATCTGGGGGCAAGGGTCGTTTTGGTGGATAGCCTTATCCCGGAATACGGGGGGAATCTTTTCAATGTACGCGACTGCGAAGAGAAATTGACGATCAATATTTCAGATGTGCGGGATGAATATGGCATGAATCAATTGATCAAAAGACAAGATTTTCTTTTCAATCTCGCGGGACAAACCAGCCACGTTGACTCAATGGTCAATCCCTTCGCAGATCTGGAGATCAATTGTCGCAGCCAGCTTTCTATTCTAGAAGCCTGCCGGAAATACAACCCGGCCGTCAAAATTGTATTCGCGAGTACGCGGCAGGTCTACGGGAGGCCGCAGTACTTGCCGGTAAATGAAAAACACCCATTAGTGCCTGTGGACGTAAATGGTATCAACAAGATCGCGGGCGAGATGTACCACATCCTCTATAGCAACATCTATGGCACCCGCGCATGCGCGCTGCGCCTCACCAATACCTATGGACCTCGCATGAGAGTCAAAGACGCCCGTCAGACTTTCCTCGGCATCTGGATTCGTCTGCTAATTGAAGGAAAACCGTTTCAGTTATTTGGCGACGGCTTGCAGATCAGAGATTTCAATTATGTTGATGATGTCGTGGAAGCATTCCTCTTGGCCGCTGCCGGCGATGAATCGAATGGGAAGGTTTTCAATCTTGGAGGTGATGAGCACGTCAGCCTCAAGAGTCTGGCAGAGCTGATGATCGGATGCAATGACGGCGGCAAATACCAAATTGTGCCGTTTCCGGCAGAGCGCAAGAGCATTGATATTGGCGACTACTTTTCGGATTACAGCTGCTTTAGCGAGATCTTCGGATGGAAGCCGAAGGTGGAATTGAAGCAGGGGATTACATTGACCCTAAATTTCTTCCAAAAGTATGCCCAATACTACTGGGAATAGGAACTCACTCGGTAAGTCATCACAAATAATCCTGATGGTTAGTCTTGCCATGATCCGGGAGCTGTTTTTTTGAACAAGCCTCAGGCGTTGCATAGTTCTACTTTCTTGGAACAGATGAACCCTGTGGCGGATAAGTTTGCTGCAACCTGGTCCAACCTGAGATACCTTCTAATTGGCCTCGCTTTTCTGGGGGCAGGTCTGGCCATCTATGGGCTATGGCAAGGTCACTACACCGCAAAGATGATTGGCTTCGGGTTGATGGGAATTGCGGTCACGATCTGGTGGCCGGAATTCACGTTACTGGCCTTGCTCGGCGGCACCAACGAACACAGCTCGTTTCTTTTGAGCACGGCGCAGCTCGCATCTAGCGGCCCCATCTTGGTAGTCTTTGCCGGTTTGCTGGCAGCCGGCGCGACACCCCTACTTATTCGCCGCGGAGTGCTTCGGCTCCGACGTCCCGGACTCACTTGGCCACTCTTGCTCGTGTCAGTCATGAGCCTTTGGATTTTTCTGTACCTGGGCTTTGGGCGCACTTGGGCGAGTGACGGTATCATCCTGAATAATTACGTGTTTCAGGGCGTATTTGTAATGCTAGTTCTCTGGTATCTGGCATTCAGTCAATCAGCAAACATAGTTGCCACGGCAAAACGTTTGTTATGGGCTACAGTATTTGTCAACGCAGGCGGTTTTCTTGTGAATATGCTCGTGACCGCCGGCTCTTTTGCACCGCTTTTCGATCCTTCGTCTCATTATTGGTCTCTTGACACAGCCGGACTATTTGTCATAGCTGGGCAGAATCACATTTCTCTTGCCGTGGATATCTTCGCTCCGCCACTTCTGGCAGCGCTTGCGTTGATATTGTCATCTTCAGTCGGGCGCGCCGTCAAGATCTCCTTGGCGGGCTTGATATTGATATTTGGAACCCTGATACTAGCCTCGGGAACGCGGCAAGCCGTTGTCGCGGGCGTGTTAGCCCTTATCGTAATGTTATTGCTCACCAACTTTGGTTGGAAAGGACGATTTCAAGTTGTTGGCATTGTTGTCTTCATAATTCTCGTTTCGCGCCCTGCGTATGATGTGTTCGTCAGTACGTTTGGAAGTAATGGAATTGAGCACATTGCGACGCTGGCTGCACCAGGTGTGTTGGCCAGCGGAAATTATCGATTATCGGCCGCTCAACAAGATATTCAACTGTTTCTGCAGAATCCTTTCTTTGGTCAGGGTCTGGGCATTGGCTCTGTGGCCAACGGCGCTAGTGAGCTAATCTCTCACAACATACTTACTTCTATCGGAGCGGAAGTTGGAATTATCCCGCTACTTGCAACACTCGGTTTTCTGGCGGCGATTTTTCACTCGATATGGAACTTGGCCCGGTTTTCCGACCTTTCGCCTGCCGAGAGGGTAGGATTCCAAGGATTAGCCGGCCTATTTGTATTCAATCTTGCAGCTTCAATGATCAGCGGACGGATGGAGGGTGGGTTTGCGTTTTTTGGCTACGGCGCGGGACTATATTTCCTGTATCGATTCGCGCGTGATCAGAGAATGAAGACATCAAATGACGGACAGACGGCATTGGCCCCTTCAATCAATCCGATGTCCCGATGAACACGTCAAAGCGATGTGAGAGCTTGAAACGGGTCTTGCCAATACTGCGGCGCCACCTGACTGTAAACACCCTCCTCGTTGCCGGCGTGCTGGCGTTACTGTTGGCTGGACATGTTGCTCAAATGTCTCATGGGTGGCAGAGCAATCGGGCCATCGTACGGTTGACGCCAGTCTTGGTGATGTTACGCCCCCTGTCAAGCGCCGAGTTTGTGGCAGCGACTCCGCGGGTGGAGGTTGGCAGTGTAGGCGAAAGTCTAGACAAGGCACTGGCTGTCCAGGTTGATACATGGCTGCGGGCTGTTGAATCTCCCTATACGCGTGCGACTGGCTACTTGATAACTGGACAACCCCGAACGGCGCGCATGGCATTGCCGCTATCTGACGATAGCTTCAGGGCTCGTTGGCTATTGGCCTTGACCTACGCCCGACAAGGGCAGCTAGAGCGAGTGCCAGCTCTCTTCCTAGGAGTTCAAGGGGCCGAGCGGGCGTTATTCGAAGCGGGTATGTTCGAGCAAGATCATCACAATGAGTTGGCTGCCACGCAACTTCTTCAATTGGCAGAATCCGTTGGCCGGCCCGAAGAAGTGAACCTGTCGCGCCTCTACTCGACAGTGGTGGTCAACTATGCGAACATTGGCCAACTGGATTTGGCGCTCGTATGGTCTGAGCGATGGGTAACAGCGACGCATACTGATGTTGAAGCAATAGCCGGACTGGCAGGCGTGTACATTTGGCGTCACCAGCCCGATTTGGCCTACGCCACGTGGCAACGTGTCGATCCCATCGTCGCGCGCCAGGACCCATCATATGCCGGGGATATGGGGCAGATTTATGAGGCGTGGGGGCAATGGGACCTGGCATATGAGATGTATCAGGAGGCATGGCAACGTCACCCAGGTGACCCGAACTATGCCTGGTACCTTGGCCAGTTTCTCGCTAGGCAAGGCCGGGTCAGCGAAGCCCTCCCCTATCTCCAATTGGTCGCGCGAAATGGGCGCGAAGGACTGCGACAGGCTGCCGAACAACGATTGCTAGACCTTAAGGCGAAATAAGGACTTCAGATGGATTTGATTCGTCGCGCCCTGAGCGGAAGCGAGCCGAGACTTCGGTCGTTCTACAGAAAACTCTTGCAACCGCCGCCGCCCAATCTAGAGGGTGATCGCTACATAGAGTATTCTTGGGTGGCGGCCCAAGTGCCTGCTGGGCCCGGGCAAGCATTAGATTTCGGCTGTGGTTATAGTTGGATGGGATTGCTGGCAGCGCGACGCGGATATCATGTCACTGCCATAGACCTGCGAGACATTTCGTGGCCGTACTTTCATGCCGCTTTGGATTTTTCTAGATGTGATTTGTTCGAACTTCGTGACCGGTTACCTTCTTTGGATTTGATCATTTGTTGCTCGACGATTGAGCACGTCGGGCTATCTGACCGGTATGATGCTGGTCGGCCAAGGCGACAAACGGATCGGGATGCAATGGACCTCCTCCATCATCTTCTTAAGCCAGCGGGGATAATGTTGTTGACTCTTCCGGTGGGCCAGGATAAAGATGTCGTACCATTCCATCGTGTATACGGCGAACAGCGACTCCCACTATTGCTGGAGAGGTTCGATATTTTACAGAGAGAGTTTTGGGTCAAGAGCTCCGAAAACCGGTGGATCATCGCCGAAGAGCAGGAAGCCCTGCAGCAGGTTCCCTCAATGTCTTATTACGGATTAGGCCTCTTCAAACTCGGCCAGCGATGCTAACCATTTTTGCTTGCCCCAAGCCGTTCCGCAGCCATATAAGACATATCCAAGAGAATGCCATTCGTAGCTGGGTAGAGCTGAAACCTGCCGGCAAACTCCTGTTGTTCGGTGACGAGGAAGGCGCCGCGGAAATCGCTGGCAGGTATGGCCTTTGCCATATTCCAGGCGTAGCAAAAAACGAATTCGGCACGCCGTTGGTGAATTCCATGTTTGAAATGGCCGCGAATGCCACCGACACCGACTTGCTTTGCTATGTCAACGCCGACATCATCCTGATGAGCGACTTTATTGCTTGTGTGATGCAATTAGCAACGTCTCACCAGAGCTTTCTCATGGTTGGCCGGCGATGGGATCTAGATGTGAATGGTCTGCTCGACTTTTCAACTGGGTGGGAGGAAACACTTAGGCAAGAAGTCAGGGCGCATGGACGCCCCCACGCCTATACCGGCATAGACTTTATGGCATTCCGTCGAACAAGCTTCTTCGGCCTACCGCCCTTCCCGGTTGGCCGGCCGGGTTGGGACAACTACCTAATCTATTCGGCACGCATCAACGGCATGCCGGTTGTGGATGTTTCGTCAGCATGTATCGTGGTCCACCAAAACCACGATTATTCTCACAACCGGCAGGGTGTGAAAGGGATTCGAAACGGGCCCGAAGCGCAGCAAGCGTGGAAATTATCAGCCGGCGGCGCCCATTTGCTGGACATAAGGGACGCAAACTATCGCCTCGACGCGGGTGGTCACTTGAAAAAGACGCCACTATCGGCCTATCCAATACGGAAGCTGTTTACCCTGCCAATGCTATATATGCGCTGGGATTTTCCAGCGCGAATGATCCGTTCTGCGATTCGTCGGTCGCGGGGAAGGCAAAGCGAATTCAGCGCCTAGCCAGCAGCATGGGCGAATTCACAGATTATCTTGCGAATATGGCGATTGTGATTTCTTGCGATGAAGGCGCCTTGATCGAGCGCAGCCTCGTCGCCGCGCCGGCTCGGGGTTATGCTGCCGACTCCGTTGATATTTGGTGGGCGGAATCGTAGGTCGATAGCCACTTGCGCATTGTCTATCTGCACCAGTATTTCAACACACCAGGGCATGCAGGTGGCACCCGTTCCTATGAGATGGCCCGGCGACTAGTGGCCGCGGGGCACGTGGTAACTATGGTGACAACCTCAGCCGGCCTTGGGGACGACTGGGCGCCGTCGGGGGGGTGGCACATGCACAATGTCGAGGGAATCCGCGTCGACGTTCTGCGCGTGCCGTATAGTAACCTGATGCCTTTCGCGGAACGCTTAAGGGCGTTCTTTCGGTTTGCCCTGGCAGCCTCGTGGCACATCAAAGATATCAACGCAGATGTGGTCTTTGCCACGAGCACTCCGCTGACGATTATCCTTCCCGGGTTAGCTGCCAGGCTATGGCACCGTATCCCGTTGGTATTTGAAGTGCGCGACCTGTGGCCTGAACTCCCCATTGCGATCGGAGCATTGCGGAACCCATTGGCCAAGCTGGCAGCCTCATTGCTTGAGTGGGTCGCTTATCATGCTTCCGCCTATATCGTGGCATTGTCTCCGGGCATGGCCGCTGGTGTGATCCGGCGCGGCATTTGTGCTTCGAAAGTGACAGTCATTCCGAATAGCTGTGACGTTGATCTCTTTGACGTTCCCCCAGAGAACGGTAATTGGATACGTGAACGGCTCAAGTTGGTGCCAGGGCAACCGTTGGTTGTCTATACGGGCACATTTGGGCTCATAAATGGAGTCGGTTACCTGGTGGAAGTTGCGGCAGCCATGCGCACCATTGCCCCGGAGGTGGGCTTCTTGCTGGTGGGGACTGGGGCGGAGGTACCAAAGGTCACAGCGCTGGCCGAGCGACTAGGTGTATTGAACTACAACCTGTGGATCTGGCCGCCCATACCTAAAGCACAGGTCCCCGATCTGCTGGCTGCCGCGACGGTCGCGACCTCGGTATTCATTCCACTGGAGCCGATGTGGAACAACTCGGCAAACAAGTTGTTCGACGCTCTGGCGGCGGGCAAGCCGATTGCGATCAACCATGGCGGCTGGCAGGCCGAAATTTTGGAACGCACTGGAGCTGGCATTGTACTTCCGCCCGACGATCCCAAGAGCGCTGCCAGGAAACTCGCGGCGTATTTGCATGACCCGTTAACACTAAATACGGCCGGGGGGGCAGCGCTCAAGTTGGCTCACGAGGTGTTCAACCGCGACGACATGTACCAGCGGCTGGAGCTACTTTTGCGAGATGCCGTTCACAAGCACCAGATCGAGAAGTCGAATAACGTATATCGCCGCTGGGGTAAGCGCGCACTTGACATGGTTGCAGCAATCATTCTTCTGGTGCTGTTAGTGCCTGTGATTGCCGTATTGGCCATAGTCATTCGCACTGTCCTTGGATCGCCTGTTCTCTTTCGCCAGCAGCGGCCCGGTCTGCACGGCCACCCCTTCACCATTCTCAAGTACAGAACCATGGACAACGGACATGATGGGCAGGGTAGGCTCCTGCCCGATATCTTGCGGCTGACAACATTTGGCCGCTTCCTGCGCCGTACCAGCCTTGACGAATTACCGGAGCTCATCAATGTGCTCCGGGGCGAGATGAGCCTGGTGGGCCCACGGCCGCTGCTGCCACAATATTTACCGCGCTATACTCCTGAACAAACGCGCCGTCACGATGTTCGCCCGGGAATCACCGGCTGGGCGCAGATCAATGGACGACAAACCCTCAGGTTTAGCAGACGACTAGAAATGGACATCTGGTACGTCGATCATTTGAGTCTTGGACTTGATTTTAAGATTCTCTTGCTAACGATCCCACGGGCAATTCGGTCAGAGGGCGTTATTCCAGGTCAAGATGTAGCTGATATTGATGACCTTGGTTTGTCGCAAACATTTCAAGAGCAGTCGAGACCAAAGTGAATCATCAGATAGGCAATTTCGTCTTGCGGAGGCCCGAGCCCACTGATCTAGAGATACTTTACGGCATTAGGAACGACCCTCAAATCGCGCCTTTGTTAGGCGGGTTCTCAAACGGCTATTCTCGGGCTGATATGAAAGACTGGCTAGAATTTCATCGGCAGCGAAGTGATGAGGTCCTTTGGGTCATAGCAAAGCAGGTCGACGACGTATGTGTGGGTCATGTCGGCTTTTACCAGATCGATCATCGCATCAGGACAGCTGAATTCGCGATTGTCATCGGGGATCGTTCAGTGTGGAGCAAAGGTCTGGGGCGGGCCTGCACACGCTTCGCGATTGATTATGGCCTAAATGAACTGAATTTGAACCGGATTCATTTGAGTGTGTTGGCAACAAATGAGCGTGCCATCCATTTGTATCATTCGTTGGGTTTTCGTGACGAGGGGCGGTTGCGCGCGGCTCAATACAAGGGCGGCCAGTACATTGATATTGTCTTGATGAGCATATTGCGGACGGATTGTCTCACTAATGCCAGCACTTGATCGATGGGAGCAAGGCTCTGAATTCCACTGGCCGCAGTACGGCCGCACCGCCCCAGACATCACGTCGTGGTCGAACGCAAGTTGGTGGGGGTCGGGGCGAGACGCCTTTCGCGCCTTGCTCAGTTACGGGGAAATGACAAGGGGCTGGCGGCGTTTGTGGCTTCCGGCGTACTTTTGTCAGGAGATAGTGGCGGCCTTTGCTTCGACCGGTATTGCTCTTAAAGTCTATCCCGACGGACCACAGCAGGCTAGCCCTGATTTGGACCAGCTGAAATGGCAGACGGGCGATGTTATGCTGCGCTGCAATTACTTCGGTCTGCGGATGCTACCGTCGGCGCGCGGCCTGCAAACTAACGGCATTACGGTGATTGATGACCACACGCACGATCCATGGTCTGAATCAGCCCTAACGAGTGATGCAGATTGGTGTGTGGCGTCATTGCGCAAGACCCTGCCTGTCCCGGACGGCGGCATACTCTGGTCGCCTCTAAACCATGCCTCGCCGCCGGACATTTCACCAACTTCGGAACGTCAACGGGCCTCGCTCGAAAAAATGGCGGCGATGACACTCAAAGCACTTTATCTTAATCGCCATTGTATAGAAAAAGAGACATTTCGGCGTCTGGAATTTTCGGGCGAGTCGCACATCGCATCCGGCCATGTATCGGGCATGCCGGATTGGACGCGCAACCTAATCGAGACGTTTCCCATCCGGGCATGGCGCGATCACAGACGCCGCAATCATCAAGTGTTGACGATGGCGCTGAGCAATTCGCCATGGCTAACCGTGCTCAAACCTGATGGCCATGATAGTGTGCCATTCTCTGGAATCGTGGTGTTTGATACGCATGCACGCCGCGAATTTGTCCGCCGGATGCTCATCGAAAAATGTGTCTACCCGGCCGTCTTATGGCCGCTCGATTCGCCAGGCGTGCCTGATATTGATGCACGCTCGATCAATTTCAGTATGCGTATGCTGTCCATTCATTGCGACATGCGCTATGACGATTCGGATATGCTGCGAGTCGCATCTCTGATACGGCAGTTCGGAGACGAGTATGTTGGTTGAGCGCGTCTTGACCAGCATCGATCCGTCGCGACGGCTACTAATTTTGTCAGATCGAGAAATCTGTCGCCCAAACGCTGAGCTAGTCGCCATCTCACATAAAATGCAGGCGTAAATATCATAACAGATGGCTAGTTCTACGCTGCTTTCGATCAGCGAGCACGCTGCCTGGCTCAGCATACTTCAAGAAATTGGCCAATATGACTTTTACCACCTGCCAGGCTACCATGCAATGGCGGAATCGCGACGCGACGGGACCGCGCATCTGTACGTGTATCGAGACGCCCAGCATTTGATTGCATTGCCCTTTTTGTTGCGGCGAATCGACAGTGTGCCTGGGCTCGTCTGTGTGGGCAAACTCTTCGACGCGACATCGGTCTATGGCTATGCCGGCCCAATTGCCTCGAGTCTCGCGATCCCTGCGGACGTGGTCAGTGATTTCCAAGTTCAATTGGGAATCACTTTGAAGGACATTGGCGTCATCAGCGCGTTCTCCAGACTACATCCGCTCCTTGACCAATGCTCACTCTTGCGAGGCATGGGTGAGCAGTTGCCCATCGGCATGACAGTTAGCATCGACCTTACACTACCACCTGATGAGCAGCGAGCCGCATATCGAAAAGGTCATAGATACGACATCAATAAGCTGCTCCGCCTGGGCCTGGAGTGCAAGCTGGACTACGACTGCGACTACCTTGCCGACTTCGTGTTAATCTACCATGAGACAATGGCCCGCGTGAGTGCAACTGAAGGGTACTTCTTCGACGAATCCTACTTTAGACAATTGCTCATGGCCAGTGAAATAAACGCTAAGTTGTTTGTTTGTCTAAAAGATAGTGTGCTCGTGGCTGGCGGCATATTCACGCTGTGTAAGGGGATAGTGCAATATCACTTATCTGGCACCCGCAGCGCCTATCTCAGCCACGCGCCGACGAAGCTTCTTATCGATGCAGTGCGGCAATGGGCGAACCAGGAGGAAGCGTCTGTGTTGCACCTCGGAGGCGGAGTAGGTTCGCAGGAAGATAACCTGTTCCAATTCAAAGCTGGCTTCTCAAAACGCCGACATGAGTTCGCCGTTTGGCGGTGGATTGTGCAACCCGACCTTTACGCTCGGGTCACTGATGCAAAAGCGTGGTGGAATGTGCAGAACGGCGTACAATCGACAGAGCCCGCATACTTTCCTGCGTATCGCTCCCCAGTAGTTCCCCACACCTTTACGTCCGACATTTGAGTTGACTGCGGCAGATGGGCTGGACCGGCCAGAATACGCAGTCCGGAGCAAACATTCATTGCCTATAGTATCTATGTCGAGTCCCGATCTAGCCGCGACCGAATTGGATGCGGTCCAACAGGTCCTTGGCACTCCATACTTGAGCCTCGGCCCGCAGATCGACTGCTTCGAGCGCGAGCTGGCGGGCTGGGTCGGC
>Ga0070730_10001256_pt1 | contig 24782 bp, 25 predicted proteins | sample Coa_R1_3_FD_66447 | JGI IMG/M metagenome (GOLD analysis project Ga0070730, IMG submission 66447) | Surface soil microbial communities from Centralia Pennsylvania, which are recovering from an underground coalmine fire - Coalmine... | ecosystem: Environmental > Terrestrial > Soil > Unclassified ... | reverse complement strand
TGATCGAGCGCTTCGCTCCGGTCGCGAGCTACGTCACCATCAACATTTCGTCGCCGAACACGCCGGGCCTGCGCAATTTGCAGCAGGCCGCGGCGCTCGACGATCTGTTGGCGCGCGTCGTCGACGCGCGCGAGCGGGTTGCGCAGAACGCCGGCCCAACGCCGGTCTTGTTGAAGATCGCGCCCGATCTGTCGCTGGCCGATCTCGACGACGTCGTCGGCATCGCCCGCTCGCGCCGCGTCGACGGCATGATCGTCGGCAACACCACGGTCGCCCGGCCGCCGAACCTGCGCCAGACGGCACTCGCGGCGGAGGCCGGCGGGCTCTCCGGACGGCCGCTGCTGCCGCTTGCCAACCGCATGCTGGCCGAGACCTACGTGCGGGTCGAAGACGCCTTTGCGCTGATCGGCGCCGGCGGCATCGATTCGGGCGATAGCGCGCTCGCTAAAATCCGCGCCGGCGCGAGCCTCATTCAGGTTTATTCCGGACTGGTGTTCCGCGGCCTGGCGCTGATCGGCGAGATCAAGGCTGCACTCCTTGCCGCGCTCGACCACGAGCGGCAGGATAGCCTCAAGGAATTCATCGGCGCTGACGCCGCCTCGGTCACGGCCGAGGCATGGCCGGCCTAAGGTTGGCCGGCATGAGAGCGGAAGGCTTTTCGGGGAGGACGAGATGATCGATTGCTACACCTGGACCACCGACAATGGCTACAAGCCGCGCGTGATGCTGGAGGAGACCGGACTCGAGCATCGCATCGTGCCGGTGAATCTGCGCGAGAAGGCGCAGATGGCGCCCGACTTCATGAAGATCAGTCCCGGTCACAAGATCCCGGCCATTGTCGATCACGACGGCCCGGGCGGCGCCCGGGTGACGCTCTGCGAATCCGGCGCCATCCTCAAATATCTCGCGGAGAAGTCCGGAAAATTCTATTCAAGCGATCCGGCCAAGCGCGCCAAAGTCGATCAATGGCTGTTTTATGGCTCGGCGACCTTCACGACCTTGGCGCAACAGTTCGGGCATTGGACCATCCGCTCGCCCGTCAAGGCGCCGACCGCGCAGGCGCATTACGAGGCGAACCTGCGCGACATGCTCGGCATTCTCGATCGGCAGCTCGCCGATAACGAATACGTCGCCGGCGACTATTCGATCGCCGACATGACCATGTATTCGGATGTCCATCTGCATGGCGTCAACGACATCGGCTTGAAGGATTATTCGAACGTGCACCGCTGGCACGACGCGATCGCGGCGCGGCCAGCGGTGCAGCGGGCTTGGGGCCCCTTCCCTGCCTGACTTAATCACGAGCGATCGACATGATGACGTTCAACAAACTGGCGGCGGCGCTTATTTTCGGTTTGTTTTCGACGCAAGCGGACGCCGCCGAGCCCGCGTCGAAGCTGTTCACGTTGTCGTCACCGGCGTTCGCCGACGACGCCGTGCTGCCGCTCAAATATGCGGGCGGCACGCTGTGCGGCAAAGACAGCCGCGGCGGCAATGTCTCGCCGCCGCTGGCGTGGATCGATCCGCCGTCGGGAACGAAGAGCTTCGCGGTGGTGATGATCGATCCCGACGGGCGGCGCGGCCTCGGCTCGGTGCATTGGCTCGCTTACAACATTCCGGCGAGCCGCACGGCGTTACAGGAAGGCGAAGGCGGCAGCCCGCCGCCAGCCGACGTGACGCCGGGCAAGAATTCGCGCGGCACGCCGGGTTACACCGGGCCGTGCGGACCGCCGGCCGATGCGGCACACCATTACGTCATCGATGTGCTGGCACTCGATCTTGCGCCCGGCGCTCTGCCCGCGGACCTTGACCGCGATCAGCTGTTCCAGGCGCTTGCCGGCCACAGCCTTGGACCTGCGAGCCTCGTCGTGCGCTATCGCCGCGAGCCCTGACACGACAAACAAACTGCGCGGCATTCCACACGGGAACCCACGCCGCATCCTCCGCGTTCTCCATGGGACATAACAACGAATGGAGACCGTCGTGGGATTTGGCCGAGGTTTGTTGCTTTGGTTGATCGGGATTCCGCTCCCCATCATCATTCTTCTCGCGATTTTCATGCATCACTGATGCAGGAGCAAGCAGCGATCTAATGAGAAACGCCAGCGCCCGGGCGACATCTAGCGCAGCGCCGCTCCGGGCGCCGGCGTCAACGCCGGTTGCAGCACCGGTACGAACCGGCGCCGCTCGCGGCGCGCCGGAATGGCGCGATAGACCTGCTTGGTGGCTTCGACGATGTGAACGCCGTTGAACGGCGCCGACAGAGTCGCACCGGTGCGCTCCCAGGCCACCGAGGAGCGCAAAAACCAGCCGCGCGCGATCGGCGGCACGTACAGCGCCTCGCCCCAGCCGGTCGGCGTGAAGGACGTTTCGCGAAGGAGCTGCGTGATCTGCGAGCGCGAATAGGGCCGCCCGTGGCCGAACGGCGTCGTGTCCATACGCGCCCACAGACCGCGGCGGTTGGGTACGACGGCGAGCAGCCGCCCGCCCGGCGCCAGCACGCGCCAGACCTCGCGAAGGAGTTCGGACGCGTCGGGCAAAATTTCGAGCGCGTGCACCAACAACACGCGATCCACCGCCGAATCGCTCAGCGGCCACTCATCCTCCTCGACCAAAGCCGCCAGCGCCGGCCGCGTCGACGGCCAGCGCACCACGCCCTGCGAGGCCGGCATCAGCGCCAGGCATCGTTCGGCTTCTTCGCGGAACAAGCCAAGATAGGGCGTCGCGTAGCCGACGCCGAGCACGCGCTGGCCGCGGGTGTCCTTCCAGCGGGCGCGGATGCCGCGGCCGACAAAGCGCCGGGCGACGACGCCGAGCCGCTGGGCGTAAAAGTTGCGCAGGTCGACAACATCCATGGCTGTTAGATAGCACGGATCGGGCCGTTGTTCCGGGCTTCAGGCCTGCCAGATCGCCCTTGCGGGCTCCAGTTGGGAATGCCTACCTTGAACCACTGCGGTTAGGAATTCAGAGCTTGTGGGGTGCCATGTCCGCGCAAACGCATCTTTTCCCCTGTCTGAAGGATAATTTCGGCGTGCTGCTGCACGATCCGCAAAGCGGCGCGACGGCGGCCATCGACGCTCCCGAAGCGGCGCCGGTCGAGGCGGCGCTGCAAAAAACCGGCTGGCGGCTCACCGACATTCTGGTGACGCACCATCACAACGATCACACCGCCGGCATCGGGGCGCTCAAACAACATCACAAGTGTCGTGTCGTGGCGCCACGCAACGAGGCCCAGCGCATCGCCCATGTCGACGAGACCGTGGGCGAAGGCGACTCCGTCAAGATCGGCGCGCTCGAAGGCCGCGTCATCGACACGCCCGGCCATACCGCCGGCCACATCTCCTATTTCTTTCCCGCCGACAGGCTCGCTTTCGTCGGCGATACGCTGTTCTCGATCGGCTGCGGCCGCGTCATCGAGGGCGATCCCGAGATGATGTGGAAGTCGCTGCTCAAGCTGCGCAATCTGCCCGACGACACCAGCTTCTATTGCGGCCACGAATATACCGACGCCAACATCCGTTTTGCCAAGACCGTCGAGCCGAACAACAAGGCGCTCGCTGCGCGCGCCGAGGAAGTTGCGAAGCTCCTTGCCGCACATCAGTTCACGATCCCGGCGACCATCGGGGCGGAAAAAGCCGCCAATCCGTTCCTGCGCGCCGACAATCCCGAACTCGCCAAATCGCTGGGCCTTGCCGGCAACCCGGCCTGGAAAGTGTTCGCGGAAATCCGCGAGCGCAAGAATCGATTTTGATCTCAACGAACCTCACAGCCACCGACGTTATCCGGCTGCTCGACCTCAAGCCGCATCCGGAAGGCGGATATTTTCGCGAGACGTTTCGCGATACGCGGCTGGTCGAGACCACCCGCGCCGCTTCGACTTCCATTTATTTTCTGCTGAAGCACGGCGAGCGCACGCGCTGGCATCGCATCGATGCCGCCGAGGTGTACCACTGGTACGCGGGCGCGCTGCTCCGGCTCGACATCGCAGCGGAGAATGGCAACCGCCAATGCATAACGCTCGGTAGGAATCTAGCGGCCGGCGAGCGCCCTCAAGCCATCGTGCCGGCAGGGGCTTGGCAGTCGGCCGAATCGCTCGGCGATTGGACGCTGCTCGGCTGCACCGTGGCGCCCGGCTTTGAGTTTTCCAAATTCGAGCTGGCGCCGGACGGCTGGAAGCCGGGCAGTTAGGCGAAATACTGCCCGCCGTTCGCCGTCAACGTGGCACCGGTGATCAGACCGGCATCATCGGAGGCGAGAAACACGACGCAGCGGGCGATTTCCTCGGGCTCGCCGAGCCGGCCGATCGGGATTTGCGGCAGGATCGATTTTTCCAGCACGTCCTTCGGCACCGCCTGCACCATCTCGGTGTTGATGTAGCCCGGACAAATGGCATTGACGGTGATGCCGGCGCGCGCGCCCTCCTGGGCCAGCGCCTTGGTGAAGCCGAGCTCGCCGGCCTTGGCGGCCGAGTAATTGACCTGCCCCATCTGGCCCTTCTGGCCGTTGATCGACGAGATGTTGACGATACGGCCGAATTTGCGTTCGCGCATGCCGTCGATGACTTGCCGCGTCATGTTGAACAGCGAGCCGAGATTGGTGTTGATCACCGCGTTCCAGTTGTCGGCCGACATGCGGTGAAACATGCCGTCGCGGGTGATGCCGGCATTGTTGACCAGCACCTCGATCGGCCCGACCTCGGCCTCGACCTTTTTGACGCCGCCTGCGCAAGCGTCGAACGACGCCACGTCCCATTTGTAGACCGGGATGCCGGTCTCGGCTTTGAATTTATTTGCTGCTTCGTCGTTGCCGCTGTAGGTGGCCGCCACCTTGTAACCGGCTGCTTTGAGCGCCTTGGAAATCGCCGCGCCGATACCGCGCGTGCCGCCCGTCACCAACGCTACGCGGGGCATGGCTTCCTCCTCTTCGTCATGGGCCGGCCGGGTGCCGGGCATTCACGTCTGTGCAGCTAGCTTAGAGACGTGGATGGCCGGGACAAGCCCGGCCATGACGCAGGTCAATTTATTATGATGTTTGTCGCTTACCGCTCCAAACACATCGCGATGCCCATGCCGCCGCCGATGCACAGCGTGGCGAGGCCTTTCTTGGCGTTGCGCTTCTGCATTTCGTAGAGCAGCGTCACCAGCACGCGCGTGCCCGAGGCGCCGATCGGATGGCCGATGGCGATGGCACCACCGTTGACGTTGACCTTCTTGGTGTCCCAGCCGAGGTCCTTGTTGACCGCGCAAGCCTGCGCGGCGAACGCCTCGTTGGCCTCGATCAGGTCGAGGTCGGCCGCGTTCCAGCCGGCCTTCTTGAGCGCCGCGCGCGACGCCGGGATCGGTCCGGTGCCCATGATCTTCGGATCGACGCCGGCCTGCGCCCACGACACGATACGGGCGAGCGGCGTCTTGCCGAGCTTGGCGGCTTCGCTCGCCTTCATCAGCACCACCGCGCCGGCGCCATCGTTGATTCCCGAGGCATTGCCGGCGGTCACGGTGCCTTCCTTGTCGAAGGCCGGGCGCAGTTTTGCGATCGCATCGAGCGTCGTGCCGTGCTTGGGATATTCGTCGGTATCGACGACGATGTCGCCCTTGCGGCTCTTCACCGTCACCGGCGTGATCTCATCCTTGAACTTCCCGGCCTTCTGCGCCGCCTCGGCCTTGTTCTGCGAAGCGACCGCGAACTCGTCCTGCTGCTGGCGCGTGATCTGCCACTGCCGCGCGACGTTCTCGGCGGTGTTGCCCATGTGATAGCCGTTGAAGGCGTCCCACAGGCCGTCCCGGATCATCGTATCGATCATTTCGAAATTGCCCATCTTCACGCCGCCGCGCAGATGCGCGCAGTGTGGCGCGACGCTCATCGATTCCTGGCCGCCGGCGACCACGATCTCGGAATCGCCGTTGAGGATAGCCTGGTAGCCGAGCGCGACGGACCGGAGACCAGAACCGCACAGCTGGTTGACGCCCCAGGCCGGCACGTCGACCGGAACGCCGGCCGCGATCGACGCCTGCCGCGCCGGGTTCTGGCCCTGACCGGCGGTGAGGATCTGGCCCAGGATGACTTCGGAAACCCGCTGCGGCTCGACGCCAGCGCGGTCGAGCGCGGCCTTGATCGCCGTCTTGCCGAGCTCATGAGCCGGCAGCGCGGCGAAGGCGCCGTTGAATGCGCCGACCGGCGTGCGCGTTGCGCTGACGATGACGACGTCGTCTTTCATGACAGGGTCCTCCGGGCTTAGGGGGTTTGCGCCGGCCGCAGTCCATAGGCCGCAGCGCATCAGATAGGCTTGATTTATGTCATAGGGAGATGCGCCGCCGCTCACAAGGCGCCAAAGATCGCCCCGGCGTCGCCCCGATCCGTTGCCCTGTCACAAAACGGTAGCCGCGCCCCGGGAAACCGCCTATTTTGGCGGCAAGCCGCGGGGGTTCCGAGCGCATGTCCGACACCACCAGCAAGGCCAAAGAGCCGATCGAGATCAAGAAGTACGCCAACCGGCGGCTCTACAACACCGGCACCAGCACCTATGTGACGCTTGAAGACCTCGCCGCCATGGTCAAGAAAGGCGAGGATTTCATCGTCCATGACGCCAAGAGCGGTGAGGACATCACCCGCTCGGTGCTGACCCAGATCATTTTCGAGCAGGAGAACAAGGAAGGCCAGAATCTCCTGCCGATCGCGTTCCTGCGCCAGTTGATCCGCTTCTATGGCGACAGCATGCAGATGCTGGTGCCGCGTTACCTCGAAGTGTCCATCGAGTCGCTGACCCGCGAGCAGGAAAAATTCCGCCAGCAGATGGCGCAGGCGTTCGGGGTGAGCCCGTTCGGCGCATTGGAAGACCAGGTGCGCCGGAACATGGAAATGTTCGAGCGCGCCTTTGCGATGTTCACGCCGTTTGCGCGCCGTGAAGGCCAGGGCGGAGCGACGGCGCCGGGCGAAACCGAGAAATCCGGCTCAAAACCCGGCGACATCGACGAGCTCAAACGCCAGCTCGACGAGATGCAGCGCAAGATCGACCGCCTGGGCGATAAGGGCGGCGGGCAAAGCTAACCACCGCCACGGCACGCAGCTTGCGAGGCATCGGCCTGTGAGCCGGCGATGTCCCGTTGTGGGACAACCGGCGCAGGCGGCGCCAATGACCACAGCTTTGATTGCGATTTCGCGGGCGGTTCAGAACGAGCCTGCAGTCCTTCGCTGTTTCCGAAGTAACGCCAGTTTTGTCGCGCACCTGATCGCCACCGCCGCCCAACTGCCGCAGACGCGGGCCCGCCGCCGCGTCGAGCCTGACGCAGCGAGCACCGCCTACCGGGCGCTCGGCCAATGGCCGAGTGCCGCCGGGGAGGTGCTGTCGCGATCGTTGTGAGGCGCTGCGGCGCGCTGCAGGCAAGATGCCGCTCTCGACCGACGGCCTTACGCTTCCGCCTTTTTGGTCAGCACCTGCCGGCCGCGATACATGCCGGTCTTCAGGTCGATGTGGTGCGGGCGGCGCAATTCGCCGGAATCCTTGTCCTCGATGTAGGTGGGTGCCTTGAGCGCGTCGGCCGACCGGCGCATGCCGCGCCTGGAAGGCGATACTTTTCGTTTCGGCACGGCCATGGCGATGAACTCCTGCTCTGCGCTATTTGGGTTTGCCGGGCTTATAGAAGAACGCTGCCGCGGGCGCTAGTGGGCGCGCAGACAGGCATCGAACGACGGGTGCGCGGCGGCGCGGCGCAGGTGCACCGCAGCGAGCTGCCGCACCAGCACACTGGGATGGCGGGCGCTGCGCCGGATCGGATTCGGCAGGATCGAGGTGAGTTCCGCGGCCTGCACCGCGTCGAGGTTGCGCGCCGAGATGCCGAAGGCGTAGCGCGCGGCAGCCTCGGCGCCAAACTCGCCATTCGGGCCCCATTCGGCGATGTTGAGATAGATTTCCATAACGCGGCGCTTGGGCAGCACCAGGTTCAGCCACAGCGCCAACGGAATCTCCAGCACCTTGCGTACGGCGCTGCGCCCGGACCACAGGAACAGGTTCTTGGCGACCTGCTGGGTGACGGTGGAGGCGCCGCGCGATACTGCCAAGTCGTCCTCGGCGCGCTGCAAGACTTCACGGATGGCGCCGAGGTCGATGCCGCGATTGCGGCAGAACGTGCCGTCCTCGGCGAGGATGACCGTAAGCGGCAATATTGGGGCGATGCGGTCGAGCGGCACCACGATGCGCTCGACCCGCGCGCCGGTGGCCCAGCGCCACAGCATCGGCATCGAGACCGGGTCGACGAACCGGTACAACGGCGCAACCGCGTATGGCATGAGCAACAGCACGAGCACGACGATCGCCAAGCGGACAGCGATGCGTCGCCAGCGCGTCGGTTTGCGGGCTTGCGGCATGTCGGAAGCATTGTAGCGTCCGCCGGGCCGGCTGGCGCGGTCAAGCCGTCGCTGCTAGAGGTTTGGCGCGATTATAGGGAGAAAAACGTGGCCAAAGATGCCGTCGCTTCCAATGAATTGGCGGAAAAATTCAAGGTCGAAAAGGATTCGGCTTATCTGCGCTATGTGCGCAAGGACGGGCTCGACATCATCAGCGCGCATTACGTGCCCAATCTGCGTACCGTCGAGCTGAAACCTTGGCCGCGCCGCGGCGGCAGCGGCGTTTACATCAACCACGAGGCGTCGCGCTTCTCCAACGATTGCTACGTCTGCGAGATCCCGGCCGGCAAAAAGCTCGAGCCGGCGCATCATCTCTATGAGGAGATGCTGCTGATCCTCAACGGCCGCGGCTCCACGACGGTCTGGAACAATTCAGGCGCCCGCATCACCTTCGAGTGGAAGGAAGGTTCGATCTTCGCCATCCCGCTCAATTGCTGGTACCAGCACTTCAACGGTTCCGGCCGCGAGCCGGTGCGCTTCGTCGCCGTGACCAACGCGCCGACCGTCATCAATCGCTACGACGATCACGATTTCATCTTCAACTGCCCATACGACTTCAAGAACCGGTTCTCCGGCGAGCCCGATTATTTTTCCTCAAAGGGCGAGCAGGACGGCTTTCTGCTGCGCACCAATTTCGTGCCGGACGCCGTCAACCTGCCGCTCATTTCCGCCAAGGAGCGCGGGGCCGGCGGCGGCCATATCCGCTTCAACATGGCGCGCGGCACCATAGCCAGCCACATCTCGCAATTCCCGGTCGGCACCTACAAGAAGGCGCACGCCCACGGCCCGGGCGCCCACGTCATCATCCTGTCGGGCGAGGGCTACTCGCTGATGTGGCCGGAAGGCGAAGAGCCGCAGCGCTTCGAATGGCAGGTCGGCACGCTCGTGGTGCCGCCCAACATGTGGTTCCACCAGCACTTCAATTCCGGCCCGACGCCGGCGCGTTATCTCGCCTTCAAGCACTGGTCGCCGCGCAACATGCAGGGCGTGCCGATCTCCTGGATCAGCCGCCGGCTCGGCGGCACCCAGATCGATTACGCCGACGAACATCCGAAAGTGCGCGCGCTGTTCGCCGACGCGCTGGCGCGCCATGCTCTGGCGCCGCGCATGGACGACGTCTACGCCGCCGAAGTCGGGCAGCTGCCGCCGAAGGCGGCGTGATGAAGACCCCCGGCGCTATCGCCGGTTTCTGCGTCGCCGTCGCGGCCTCGCTCGCCATGGCGGCTTCCGCTCATGCGCAAAGCATGGCGGACATCGCGCATTATTCCGGGCCGGATCGCACCCAGCGGCTGATCGACGGCGCCAAGAAGGAAGGCGCGGTCACGCTCTACTCCTCCGCCCCGGTCGCCGACAGCAATGCGATCACCGAGGCGTTCACCAAAAAATACGGCGTGCCGGTGCGGCTGTGGCGCGGTAGTTCGGAAGACATTCTGCGCCGCGCCGTCACCGAGGCGCGCGGCGGCCGTTACGACGTCGATGTCGCCGAGACCGCCGGCACCGAGATGGAGGGCCTCGAGCGCGAGAAATTGCTGGCCGAAATTTCGTCGCCGGTCTTTGCGCAACTCGTGCCGCAGGCGGTGGCGCCGCATCGCGGCTGGGTGACGGACCGCCTGAGCATCTTCACCGCCGCCTACAACACGACGCTGATCCAGCCGGCCGACGTGCCCAAGAGCTACGAAGATCTCACCGATCCGAAATGGAAGGGCAAGCTCGGCATCGAGGCTGACGACGCCAACTGGTTCATGGCGGTCGCCGACCTGATGGGCGAGGCCAAGGCGCTGGCGCTGTTCCGCAAGATCGTCGCCACCAACGGCATGTCGTTGCGCAAGGGCCATACGCTCTTGGCAAACCTCGTCGTCGCCGGCGAGGTGCCGCTTGGCTTGACCGTGTACGGCTACCGCGTCACCGAGCTCAAGCGCCGGTCCGCGCCGATCGACGGCGTCGTTCTGCCGCCGGGCCTGGCACTGCCGACCGGCATCGCCGCCTTCAACAAGGCGTCGCACCCGAGCGCCGCGTTGTTATTCATGGATTTTTACCTGACCGAAGGCGAGCGCATTCTCGCCGAGCGCGGCAACGTGCCGACCAACCGCACCGTCCAGGAGCTGCCGCCCGGGCTCACCTTCGTCAACGTCGCGCAGTTCCTCGACCGTGAGGACAAGTGGACGAAGCTGTTCAAACAAACGTTCGCGGGCGGCGGGCCTTAAGATAAGAGCTACACCTCCGCGCGCGGCAGCGCCTGGTGGCCGCGGATGATGTCGGAGGCCTTGTCGGCCATCATGATCACGCAGGCGTTGATGTGCGCCGAGACGAGGTCCGGCATCGCCGAGGCGTCGCACACGCGCAAGCCCTCGATGCCGCGCACTTTCAGATCGGGATCGAGCACGCCGTCGGTGCCCATCGGGCAGGTGCCGGCCGGGTGATGCGCGGTGATGACGACCTTCTTCAGCCAGGCATCGATCTCGGCGTCGGTTTTCACCTGCAGCCCAGGGCCGATCTCCTCGCCGCGGAACGGATCCAGCGCCTTGTGGAAGGCAAGCTCGCGGGCCCGCTTAAATCCCTCGCGCAAGGTCGGCAGGTCGTTCGGCGCGGTGAAGAATTTGTAGACGATGCGCGGCGGCGCCATCGGGTCGGCGCTGTGCAGCAAAATCTCGCCGCGGCTGTCCGGATGCAGCAGCGTCGGCCGGATGCCATAGCCGTCGAGATACGGCGGGCGCACCAGCGGAAACCACAGCCGCGGATCGTGCGAGGTGCCGCGGAACATGAACTCGATGTCGGGCACGGCAAGTTCGGGCCGCGTCTTGACGAAGGCATGCAGCCCGCCCGGCACCACGGTCGCAGGCCCGGTGCCGAAGAAATACGCCCGCAGCATGCTCACCGCGATGCGGTCGAAGCGCATCTCGCGGTGAAACGTGCCTGGCCGCGGCCGCGTGTAGGTCATGTAGGCGCCGAGATGGTCCTGGAGATTTTTGCCGACCGGCAGATCGGCGGCGACCGCAACGCCCTGTTCGCGCAAGTGCTGCGCCGGGCCGATGCCGGACAGCATCAAAAGCTGCGGCGTGTTGAACGCGCCCGCGGCGAGGATCACCTCGCGCGTGGCCTGTGCGCGCACGGTCGCGCCGCCCTTGACGTATTCGATGCCCTTGGCGCGCGTGCCTTCGAGCACGACCCGCGTGGTGTGCGCGTTGGTGACGACGCTGAGATTCTTGCGCCCGCGCGCCGGCTTGAGGAACGCGTTGGCGGTGGACGAGCGGCGGCCATTGCGAATGGTGTACTGGCCGCGCCCAAAACCTTCCTGCTGCTTGCCGTTATAGTCGCCCGTCAGCGGATAGCCGCACGCCGCGGCGGCCGCGAGCCAGGCGTCGTACAGCGGGTCCCTGGTCTTGGCGAATTCGGTGCCGAGCGGGCCGTCGGCGCCGCGCCACGGATTTTCGCCGTTCTCCCAGGTCTCGCAGCGCCGGAAATACGGCAGCACGTCCGCATACGACCAGCCGCGCGCGCCCTTTTGCGCCCAGCGGTCGTAATCGCCGAGATTGCCGCGGGTGTAGGCCATGACGTTGATGGACGACGAGCCGCCCAATACTTTGCCGCGCATCGCTTCGATGCGCCGGCCGTTGAGGTTCGGCTCCGCGTCGGTTTCGTAGCCCCAGTCGAACATGCCGTAGTCGTGCATGCGGCCCATGCCGAGCGGAATGTGAATGTAGGGATGCCAGTCGTGGCCGCCGGCCTCCAGCAACAGCACGCTGGTGGCGCCGTCCTCGCTCAAACGATTGGCGAGCACGCAGCCGGCCGAGCCGGCGCCGACGATGATGTAATCGTAGCCGTTGGCGGCCATCGTGGTTTCACTCCCTCAACGCCTCGACCGACGCGCGCCTCAATCCCGCGCGTAGCCGATCAGCCTCTTCTTCTTGCGGCCGAGCATGACCAGGATCGCGCCGATCACGGCAAGCACCACCCAGCTCGGCAGATCGAAAAATCCTTGCACGTAGGGATCCCACGCCCACAACAGCTTGGCCTTGAACCAGTCCTGCACTGCATTGAGGCTGTGCTGATCGATGTCGGCCCAGAGCTCGCTCAGCTTGAGCGGAACGAACTGCTGATTGGCGATGGATTTCGTGCCGTCATAGACGAAAAACACGAAGGCGGTCGCCAACAGGCACAGGCCGATAAAACGAAGAACAAAGCGGATCATAGGGGTCCGGCGGGCTGCCGCGGGGCAGGAGAATGAGAGGCATTACTCTGCCTCGCGCCCTTGTTCAATGTGGGGCGCCGTTTTGAGCATTGACGCAACGCAAGGTTCCCAGCCGGCGTCGATGTGATGAAAGCCGTAGCGCGATCAGCTTCGCCGTATGGGTCAGCGCTCCCTTGCATGGGTGGGCGGGTTCGCTAAGGTCTTTTTTTCCGGCCGTCCGCCGGCGCGGCGTAGCAGGGACGAGAGCGATGGCTTCCCAAAAAGACGGCCGAAGCGGCGGGCGCGCCAACCGGCCGACCTTCACCGATCAGGAAGCCTTGCTGTTTCACAGCCAAGGCCGCCCCGGCAAGCTCGAAGTCGTCGCAACGAAGCCGATGGCGACGCAGCGCGACCTGTCGCTCGCCTATTCGCCGGGCGTGGCGGTGCCGGTTCTGGCCATCGCCGAGGACGAAGGCCGCGCCTACGATTACACCACCAAGGGCAATTTCGTTGCCGTGATCACCAACGGCACCGCGATTCTGGGCCTCGGCAATCGCGGCGCGCTGGCAGCCAAGCCGGTGATGGAAGGCAAGGCGGTGCTGTTCAAGCGTTTCGCCGATGTCGATTCCATCGACCTTGAAGTCTCGACCGAAGACCCGGACGAGTTCATCAATTGCGTCAAACTCCTTGGCAAGAGCTGGGGCGGCATCAATCTCGAAGACATCAAGGCGCCGGAATGCTTCATCATCGAGCAGAGGCTGCGCGAGCTGCTCGACATTCCGGTGTTTCACGACGACCAGCACGGCACCGCGATCATCGCCGCCGCCGGTCTGATCAACGCGCTGGAACTGACCGGCCGCGAGATCAAAAGCACCAAACTGGTCTGCAACGGCGCCGGCGCCGCCGGCATAGCCTGCCTCGAGCTGCTGCGCGCCATCGGCTTCCGCCCGGAGAATCTCATTCTCTGCGACACCAAGGGCGTGATCTACGAGGGCCGCACCGAGGGCATGAACCAGTGGAAGTCCGGGTTTGCGGTGAAGACCAAGGCGCGCACGCTGGCGGAGGCGCTCGCCGGCGCTGACGTGTTCTTCGGCCTCTCGGTCAAAGGCGCGGTGACCAAGGCCATGGTGAAATCCATGGCCGACAAGCCGATCATATTTGCCATGGCCAATCCCGACCCGGAGATCAGCGCCGAAGACGTCGCCGCCGTGCGTTCCGACGCCATCATGGCAACCGGCCGCTCCGACTACCCGAACCAGATCAACAACGTGCTCGGCTTTCCCTATATCTTCCGCGGCGCGCTCGACGTGCGCGCCCGCGCCATCAACATGGAGATGAAGATCGCGGCCGCGCATGCGCTCGCCGACCTCGCCCGCGAGGATGTGCCCGACGAGGTGGCGGCCGCCTACGGCGCGCGGCCCAAATACGGTCCCGATTACATCATTCCGGTGCCGTTCGATCCGCGCCTGATCTCGAACGTCCCGGCCGCGGTCGCCAAGGCCGCCATGGAATCCAAGGTGGCGCGGCGGCCGATCGCCGACATGGAGGCCTATCAGGAGCAATTACGCAGCCGGCGCGATCCGATCGCTGGCGTGCTGACGCGCATTTTCCAGGATCTCCGCCGACAGCCGCGCCGCGTCGTTTTTGCCGAGGGCGAGGAAGAGCAGGTGATCCGCGCCGCCGCGAGCTTCGTCCACCAGGGCCTGGGCAGCGCGCTTCTGGTCGGCCGCGAAAATCGCGTGCGTGAGACCGCCAAAGCGCTCGGCGTCGAACTCGGCGGCGGTATCGAGATCATCAACGCCGCGCTGTCGCGCCACAACGCCGCCTACGCGGCGTATTTGTACGAACGCCTGCAGCGCCGCGGTTTTTTGCAGCGCGACTGTCAGCGTCTGGTGAATCAGGACCGCAATCATTTCGCCTCATGCCTGGTGGCGCTGGGCGACGCCGACGCCATGGTGACTGGCGCCACCCGCAATTTTTCGGTTGCGCTCGAGGACGTGCGGCGCTGCATCGACCCAAAGCCCGGCCACCGCGTCATGGGCGCTTCGCTGGTCTTGGCGCGCGGCCGCACCGTGCTGGTCGCCGACACCGCGGTGACCGAAATGCCGACCGCGCAGGACCTCGCCGAGATCGCCATCGAGGCGGCGCGCGTCGCCCGCGCGCTCGGCTACGAGCCGCGGCTCGCGCTGCTCGCGTTCTCGACCTTCGGCCATCCGTCCGGCGAACGTTCCGAGCGGGTGCAGGAAGCGGTGCGGCTCCTTGATCGCCAGCGCGTCAATTTCGAATACGACGGCGACATGGCGGCCGACGTGGCGCTCAATATGGAGGCTCGCGAGGCCTATCCGTTCTGCCGGCTGTCGGGGCCCGCCAACGTGCTGATCATGCCGGCGTTTCACTCCGCCTCGATCTCCACCAAGCTGCTCATGGAGCTCGGCGGCGCCACCGTAATCGGCCCGATGCTGGTCGGGCTCGACCGCTCGGTGCAGATCGTGCCGCTCGGCGCCAACGACGCGCAGCTGGTCAACATGGCGGCGCTCGCCGCCTATCAGGTCGGCGGCGGCTGATTTTTCGCATCGGACGCGGCATGCAAACCCGCAAGCTCGGCCGTTCGGGCCCCGACGTATCGCTGGTCGGTCTCGGCACCAACAATTTCGGCGGCCGCATCGACAGCGCGGCGGCGCGGCTGGTGCTCGACCGGGCGCTCGATCTCGGCGTCACCCTGATCGACACCGCCGACGTCTACGGCAACAAGGGCGGCTCGGAAGAAATTTTGGGCGAGCTGCTCGGGCCGCGGCGCAATAACGTGGTGCTGGCGACCAAGTTCGGTTTGCCGATGGATGACGCCGGCAAGCTGCACGGTGCCTCGCGGCGCTACATCATGCAGGCGGCCGAGGCGAGCTTGCGGCGGCTCAAGACCGATTGGATCGATGTGTATCAGCTGCACCGGCCAGATCCGGAGACGCCGATCGACGAAACCTTGGGCGCGCTCGACGATCTCAAGCAGGCCGGAAAAATCCGCTTCATCGGCTGCTCCAATCTTTCGGCTGCGCAGATCGAGGAAGCACAGGGCGTCGCCGCCCGCGAGCATTCGGTTTCGTTTGTTTGCTGCCAGGATGAATACAGCCTGATCGATCGCGGCCTGGAAAAGACTCAGTTGGCCGTGATGCGGAAACACGGCTTGGGACTGTTGCCATACTTCCCACTCGCCAGCGGCCTGTTGACCGGCAAATACCGGCGCGATGCACCGTTGCCGGCCGGCACGCGGCTTGCCCGCAGCGCGCATCACGCCGAGGATCTGCTCAACGCCCGCAACTGGCGCCTCGTCGAGGCGCTATCCGGATTTGCCGCCGCGCGCGGCCACACGCTGCTCGAACTGGCGATGAGCTGGCTCGTCAGCCGGCCTTATGTCTCCAGCATCATCGCCGGCGCGACGCGGCCCGAGCAGGTCGAGCAGAACGTGGCCGCGGTCGGCTGGATGCTGACGCCGGCGGATCTGGCCGAGATCGACCGCATCACGGCTTTAACCTTACGAAATTGACGCCACCCGATTCACGGGGCCGAAACCTGTCTGATCTAGCGTGACCCCGCTTCACCTAAAGGCGGATCACGGACAGTGGCTCAACCCTTCGCTCTTGATATTCGCGGGCTCGTCAAACGCTTCGAGCGGCCTGCGGTCGACGGCCTCGATCTCGCCGTGCGCACCGGCGAGTTCTACGCCCTGGTCGGGCCGAACGGCGCCGGCAAGACCACGACATTGCGGATGATCGCCGGACTGCTTCGCCCGGATGCCGGCGCGATCCGCATCGGCGGCATCGATGCGCTCGCCAACCCGGTCGCCGCCAAGCGCATCGTCGCGTGGATTTCCGACGAGCCGATGATCTACGACAAGCTGACGCCGCGCGAATATCTGGAGTTCGTCCGCGGGCTGTGGAGCGTCGAGCCTGCGCTCGCCGCGGCCCGCGCAAGCGAGCTGTTGGACTGGCTCGGTCTGGCGCCCCATGCCGACCAGCGCTGCGAAGGATTCTCCAAAGGCATGCGGCAGAAGGTGGCGCTCGCCGGCGCGCTCGTGCACGATCCGCAGGTCATCATTCTCGACGAGCCGCTGACCGGCCTCGACGCCGGCTCGGCGCGCCAGGTCAAGACCGTGCTGCGCGAACGCACCCGGGCCGGCGGCACCATCGTCATGACCACGCATATTCTCGAAGTGGCCGAGCGCATGGCCGACCGCATCGGCATCATCGCCCATGGCCGGCTGATCGCCGAGGGCACCCTCGACGAACTGCGCACGCAGGCCGGCACGAAAGCGAACGCGCAGACGCGCGACGCCGGCAGCCTCGAAGAGACCTTCCTCGCGCTTGTCGCGGCGCCGCTGCAAGCCGCATGAGCGCCGCCGGCACCGCAATCTGGTTTGCGCGGCACGAATCGCGGCTCGTCTGGCGCGATTGGCTGTCAATGATAACCGCCGGCAGACGCGAGCGGCTGCGCAAGGTCGCTATCGGGATTGTCGCGTTCTTCGCGTTCATGCACGTCGTCGCCGCCTGGATGGTGGGCCGTTATGCCCACGTTGCGATCGACAAACGGACACTCATCGCCGTCACCGCGACCGTGCTGCTGTCCTGGCTCCTGATGATCTCGCAAGCGATGGAGTCGGTCACGCGCGCCTTCTATGCGCGCTCCGATCTCGATCTGATCCTCGCTTCACCAGTCGCGAGCGACAGGCTGTTCGGCGTGCGCATCGCCACCGTGGCGCTGGCGACCACGATGATGGCGTTGCCGCTCGCGGCGCCGTTCATCGACATGCTGATCGTGCGCGGCGGCTGGCGCTGGTTCGGCGCCTACGGGTTGATCGTGGCGATGGGATGCGCGGCGACTATGTTGGCAGTGGCCCTGACCGTTACGCTGTTCCGTGTGCTCGGCGCCACGTGGACGCGCTTCGTCGCCCAGGTGGTCGCCGCCGTCATCGGCGCCGCCTTTGTCATCGGCCTGCAGGTCGCGGCGATCCTATCCTATGGGACGATCTCGCGTATCGCAGTGTTGCGTTCCGACACGCTGCTGGCGCTGGCGCCCGAACTTGACAGCGTGCTGTGGTGGCCGGCGCGCGCAGCGCTTGGCGATGGTTTGGCGCTTGCCTGCGTGCTGGCCGCGAGCATGGTCCTGCTCGCTGCCGCGATTTTGTTTGTTGCGCCGCGCTTCGGCGACTATGTCATCGCGGCTGCCGGCGCGGATAATTCCAGCTCCGTCGGCGCACGGCGCTCGACGGCGTTCCGCGGCAAAAGCACGCCGCGCGGCACCCTGCGCCGCAAGGAATGGGTGCTGCTGCGGCGCGACCCGTGGCTGATGTCGCAGAGTCTCATGCAGTTGCTCTACCTGCTGCCGCCGGCGTTGATGTTGTGGCGCAGTTTTGGGCAAGGCAGCGGCGCTTTCCAGCTTCTCGTTCCGGTGCTGGTGATGGCGGCGGGGCAGCTTGCCGGCGGCCTCGCCTGGCTTGCGATTTCCGGCGAGGACGCGCCCGATCTCGTCGCCACGGCTCCGGTGCCGGCAGGCTTTATCCTGCGGGCGAAGATCGAAGCGGTGCTCGGCGCCGTAGCCATTATTTTCGCACCTTTCCTCATCGCGCTTGCCGTGGCCTCGCCGTGGCATGGATTTGTTGCCGGCGGCGGCATTGCGGTTGCGGCGGCGGCTGCAACGGCGGTGCAATTCTGGTTTCGCAGCCAAGCGCGACGCAGCCAATTTCGCCGCCGCCAAGTGTCGTCGCGGCTCGCCACCTTTGCGGAGGCCTTCTCGTCGATCGGCTGGGCCGCGACCGCCGCGGTGGCCGCCGCCAGCTTTTGGCTCGCCATCGCCCCCGCCGTGCTGACGCTCCTGGTGCTGGGCGGCGCCTGGGCCATGAGCCCGCGTCCGCGCGACGCGTAGCTGGCGGGGTCGCGGCCTCGACGCGGCGATCCGGAATATGATTTAACGATTACTCCGGCGCGGCCCGTGCAATGCGGGCCAACAGTCTTGCTTGCGGAGCCGCGAATGAAACGACAGCCCGATTGGGTCTGGCCGAACGGCAAGCGCATTGCCGTGGTGTTCAACGTCTGCCTTGAGGCCTGGTCCGATGGCAAGGCGCCCGGCATCAGCCCGATGGGTAATCCGCTGCCAGCTGGCGTGCTCGACACCATGGCGATTTCGTGGGCCGCGTACGGCGTCGAAGTCGGCATTCATCGGCTGATGGATGGGTTCGCGCGCCACGGCGCCAAGGCGAGCGTCATGACCAACGCGATCATCGCCGAGCGCGCGCCGGAGACCGTCAAGGCGATTGCGGACAACGGCCACGAGGTGTTGTCGCATTCTTACGCCATGGATGTGATCCCGGCGCTTCTTTCGGACGACGACGAGCGCAAAAACATCACGCGCTGCACCGCGCTTTTGGAAAAGGTCGCAGGCCAAAAGATCGTCGGCTGGCTGTCGCCGCGCGGCACGTCAAAACCCTCGACGCCGGCGCTGCTCGCCGATGCCGGCTATCGCTGGTACGGCGACGTCTTCCACACCGACCTGCCCTACGCCGAAAGCCACGGCAACAAGCGCATCGTCGCCATTCCGCTGTCCTATGACGTCAACGATATGCCGTCGATGAAGTACGGCCATCCGCCGCGGCTGATGCTCGAAGCGTTCGACGAGGTGATGGAGATCGCGCGCGCCGGCAACGAGCTGCGCATTATCGATGTGACCAGCCACGCCCACATCTTCGGCCATCACCGCGGCGCATATTTCTATGAGAAGATCATCGAGCGCGCGACGGCGGCGCCGGACGTTTGGGTCGGCACCCGCGCGCAAATCGCCGAGCAGGTGCTGAGCGCGGCAACCGCGTGATTCGCCGAAATAAGATGACAGGGAGCGTCTCGTGATTCCGTTCGAAATGGTGGAGCCGGCGTCGTTGCAGGAGGCCCTGTCGCTGCTTGATCCGCAGGAGCCGACAATCCGGCCGGTGGCGGGCGGCACGGCGCTGATGCTGATGATGAAATCCGGCGTGTTCCAGCCGACCCGGCTGGTCTGCCTGCACCGCATCGAGCCCGAGCACGCGCGCATCACGGTCAGCAGCGACGGCGCGCTCCACATCGGCGCCATGGCGACGCTGCGGCAGGTCGAGAAGGATAACGACGTCGCGGCGCGCTTGCCGGTGCTCAAGCGCGCCATGCGCACGCTGTCGAACGTGCGCGTGCGCAACATCGCGCGCGTTGGCGGCGCGCTGGCGCATGGCGATCCGCACATGGACTTGCCGCCGGTCTTGGCCGCGCTCGGCGCCCACGTGTCGATCGCCGGTCCGAAGCAGAGCCGCGAGCTGCCGGTCGAGGCGCTCTATGCCGGCTATTACGAAACCGTTCTGGAAAAGAACGAGTTGATCACCGCCGTCACGGTGCCGCCGCTCAACGGCCGCAAGGTGGCGTACATGAAGGTCACCTCGCGCACCGCCGACGATTGGCCGTCGCTCGGCGTCGCCATCTCGTTCGCGCTCAAGAACGGCATGATCGGCGATTCGATGGTCGTGGTCAGCGCCGCGACCGCAAAAGTCACCCGCATGAAAACCGCGGAGGCGGTGCTGAACAACGCAGCGCCCGACGATGCGACCTTGCGCCGCGCCGGCGATGCGGCGGCCGAGGAAGCCGAGATTCTTTCCGACGCGCATGGCTCGGCGCCGTACAAGCGCGAGCTGCTGCGGGTGTATCTGCGTCGCGCCGTCCGCGAGGCGTTGAACGGCAGCGCGGAGTAGGCGCGCCGATGAGCGAAGTCGGGCGAGAGCTGCCGCGGCTCGAAGCGCGCGCCAAAGTCACCGGCCGCGCCGAGTATACGCATAACCTGCGCCTGCCCGGCATGCTCTACGGCAAAGTGTTCCGCTCGACCGTGCCGCATGGCCGCATCCGCGGCATCGACACCGCAGCGGCGCGGGCGCTCGACGGTGTGCACCGCGTTATCACTGGCGAGGATATTCGCAAGCTCATTCCCGAGCCCTACTACGGCCCCGCATTCCACGATCAGCCAATCCTGGCGCTCGATAAGGTGCGCCACGTCGGCGAGCCGGTCGCGGTGGCGCTCGCTGCCGATCCGCATGTCGCCGAGCGCGCCGTGCAGCTGATCTCGGCCGAATACGACGAGTTGCCGGCGGTGTACGACGAAGTCGCGGCGATGCAGCCCGAAACCGTCGTCCACGACACGCTAAGGCCGGCCGGCACGTTCGCCGATCTCAAGCACCTGAAAGGCCGCACCGGCACCAACGTGGCGCTCGATTATCACTTGCGGCGCGGCGATCCCGACGGCGCATTCAAAGCCGCGGTTCATGTGTTCGAGCACACTTTCAAGACCCAGCAATGCCTGCACGTGCCGTTCGAGCCGTTCGTCGCGGTCGCCGAGCCGGCCGATGATACGCTTGTCATCCACACCTCCAATCAGACGCCGTCCTTCGTGCGCAGCGAGATCGCGCGGCTGCTCGGCTGGCCGGAAAACCGTGTGCGGGTGAAGGTGCCGTATCTCGGCGGCGGCTTCGGCGCCAAGGTCTACGTCAAGCTTGAAGCTTTGGTCGCCGCGCTGGCGCTGCTCGTGCGCCGGCCGGTGAAGATCGCGCTCTCAATGGAAGAGCAGTTCTACGTGATCACCAAGCATGCGACGACATTTCGCATCAAAAGCGGCGTCAGCGCAGGCGGCCGCATTGTCGCGCGCGCCTGCGAGGTTTTGTGGAACGGCGGCGCGTATGCGGATATCGGCCCGCGCGTGACGCAAAAATCCGGCTTCACCTCGCCGGGGCCGTACGACATCGATAACGTCCGCATCGATTCCTACGAGCTCTACACCAACCGCACGCCGGCCGGCGCGCTCCGCGGCTTCGGTATTCCGCAGCTGGTCTGGGCCTATGAAAGCCACACCGATCTGATTGCGCGCGAACTTAATCTCGATCCGGTCACGTTTCGCCGCAAAAATATCCTGCACGAGGACCGGCCGCAGGCGAGCGGCACGGCGATGAAAGACGCCGCCATCGCCCAGGTGTTCGAAACCTTGGCTGCGCGCATGGGCTGGGGCGACAAAGAGCCGTTCGACGGCGGCGGGAACACGATCCGGCGCGGCCGCGGCATCGCCATCGGTTTCAAGGCCTCGATCTCGCCGACCGCTTCGGTGGCGATCGTCAATGTCTCGGCCGACGGCAGCGCCGTGCTCTACACCAGCACCGTCGACATGGGCCAAGGCTCCGACACCGCCTATGCGCAGATCGTCGCCGAAGCGCTGGCGCTCAAAGCCGAAACGGTGCGCGTCGTGCACCCCGACACCGACGTGACGCCCTACGACATGGGCACGCTAGGCTCGCGCTCGCTGTTTCACATGGGCAACGCGGTGCGGCTCGCCGCCGAGGATGCGCTGACAAAGTTGCGCGCGCTCGCCGCCGAAGCCGGCCTGCCCGAAGGCACCAACTATCCGCCCGCCGAAATCTTCAAAAAGCGCTTCGGCATGCAGGCCGGCAACGTGATCGGCACGGCGAGCTTCGTGCCGGGCTACAAATCGCCCGACCCGCAGACCGGCCTGTCCGACAACGTCACACCGTTCTGGATGATCGGCGGCGCCGGCGCCGAGGTCGCGGTCGACATCGAGACCGGCGCGGTGCGCGTCGAAAAGCTGGTCAACGCCGCCGACTGCGGGCGGCCGATCAACCCTGCGGTGGCGCGCACCCAGCTTTCCGGCGCCGCCATCATGCAGCTCGGCTTCACCCTGTCCGAGATCATGCAGCTCGACGGCGGCCAAGTGACGAACGCTTCGCTTGCCGACTACAAGATCCCCGGCATTCGCGACATTCCACCGATGATCAATGAACTCGTCGCCGCCGAGCAGCATTCCGGCCCGTTCGGCGCCAAAGGCCTCGGCGAGTCCGGAACGTTCGGCGTGTCGCCCGCGATCGCCAATGCCATCCACGACGCCGTCGGCATCCGCATCACCGAATTGCCGATCACCGCCGAGGCCGTGTTGCGGGCGCTGCGCAAGCAACAAGGCCGGCCGCTGGAGGATGCGGCATGAGCCAACGTGCTCCAAAGCCGATCGTCATTCCCGCGCAAGCGGGCCCCCGCTTTCGCGGGGACGACGGGCAGAGTAGAAACGAACAGTAGAGAACGCACCAATGACCGCCGCACGCACCATCACCTTCACGCTCAACGGCCAGCAGGTCTCGACCGCGATCGAGCCGCATCGCAATCTGGTCGAGCTGTTGCAGCGCTTTGATCTGTTCGGTGCCCGTGAAAGCTGCGGCCAGGGCCTATGCGGCTGCTGCACGGCGCTGGTCGACGACGTGGCCGTATCCGCCTGCCTCTATTTCGCCGTTTGGGTCGACGGCAAGAGCGTCACCACCATCGAGCATCTCGACGCCGACGGCGCGTTGTCGCCGGTGCAGCAAGCCTTCATCGATACCGGCGCCTTCCAGTGCGGCTTCTGCACCCCCGGCTTCATCCTGATGTCGCACCAGCTTCTGAAAGAGCATCCGAATCCGACCGACGACGACATCAAGCATTATCTCTCCGGTAATCTGTGCCGCTGCGCCGCCTATCCGGAGATCATCGAAGCGGTGAAGCTCGCGGCGCGCAAAAACGCGTGAGCGATCAGCAACCTCATTCTTTATTCCTGGACTGAAACCGGGAGCGGCGGCATCTCCGCTCGATCGATTTTGCTGAATGAAACGAAAAAACGCGCGTCTTCGGTCAGGACGAAATATTCCTGATATCCGGCGCGGGCGATCGGCCGCATCGCACCGGTGTCGAGCAGGCCATCTTTGATGAACTTGTCGTCGATGTGAACGCCGACCACTTGGCCGAACGCGATGAAGCGCGGCGCCGGATTACCTTCGAGGTCGGTCAGGCGCACGGTCTGCAGCCACTTGCATTCCAGCGCGCATGGCGACGCCTTGACCCTTGGCGGTTTGACCAGCACCGAGGGTGCCGGCTCCAGCCCAACCGCCTCCATCTCGTTGACGCCGCGCGCAAAGGTCCGCGACGTGTCCTTGACCTGCGACCGCAAATCCCAGACCGCCAGATTGCAGACGAATTCTCCGGTTTGCTCGACGTAGTCGATGGTGTGCTTGCGGCCGTCGCTGGCGAACATCACCATCGGCGGGTCGCTGGAGACGCTGTTGAAAAACGAATACGGCGCCAGATTGATCTCGCCCTTGGCGCTGATCGAGGTGATCCAGCCGATCGGCCGCGGTCCGACGATGGCGTTGTAGGGGTCGTGCGGCAGGCCGTGATCATGCTTTCGCGGTTCATAGAACATGTTCAGGCCGCGCTCTGCGCCGAGCCAAGCGCCGCCATAAAGCGCTGTTTGATCGCGTGGCCGTCGCGCAGCGGCAGCACGCGCGGCACCTCTTCTTCCTTGATGCGTGCGCTGACAAGGATCGGACCTTCACCGTCGTGCAACAGCGTGCGGACGTCGGCGGCTTCTTCGATCCGCGAAACGGCGCGCGCTTGCCTGAAGCGGCAGGCAAGCGCCACGGCGGGAAGATCGATGCCCGATTTTGTATGGCTCGGCTGCATGCCGGTCTCGCCGTAATGCGCGTTGTCGAGCACGACGATGGCGAGATTCTTCGGCTGCTTCACCCCGATGGTGGCAAGGCTGCCGATACCCATCAGCAGGTCGCCGTCGCCGGTGAGTACGGCAACGCGCTTATGCGGCCGCGCCAGCGCCAAGCCCAGCCCAATCATGGCGGTGCCGCCCATGGCGCCCCACAGATAAAAGTTCAGCGGGTGATCGCCGGCCGCGGCGACGTCGAAGGTCGAGGCGCCCAGCCCGGTGACGACCAGCAGGTCGCCGCGGTCGACCAGCAAGCGCCGCACGAAGTCGCGTCGGTCGATCATCGTTACGCCCTCACCGCGTCCATTGCTTGCGGCCAATGAGCCGCTGCGACAACACAAACGCGACCTGCAGATCGCCATCGAACGCCATGTCGCAGCCGGCGCCGACGACCTCGTCGACGTCATCGGGACTGTCGATCCGATAGGTGAGAAAGCCGCAGAGCCGCAGCACGTCGGCGGTGATCGAACCCATCGGCACCTGCCATTGATTGAATTCGCCGAATTCGCCGCGCATCGTCACAAAGAGCACGCCGGCAAAGCCGCAATTGCGCAATAGCGAAAACATGTTGACGCAATTGCCGACGCCGCTCGATTGCATCAAGAGCGCGGCGCGCTGGCCGCCGAGCGCGGCGCCG
>Ga0070730_10001255_pt1 | contig 24793 bp, 26 predicted proteins | sample Coa_R1_3_FD_66447 | JGI IMG/M metagenome (GOLD analysis project Ga0070730, IMG submission 66447) | Surface soil microbial communities from Centralia Pennsylvania, which are recovering from an underground coalmine fire - Coalmine... | ecosystem: Environmental > Terrestrial > Soil > Unclassified ... | reverse complement strand
CCATTCCCTCGAGCAGCACAATGCCGAAACTCTCGCCGCCGGTGCTGGGGTACACGACAACATCGGCCGAAGCGAGATATGCCGGCTTGTCTGCTTCAGAAATATACCCTGTAAATTCCACCAGATCCTCAATCCCAGCCCGGCGTGCGTAGGCTTTGAGTTCGGCATCGAGCGGTCCGGCGCCACACACCACCACGAACGCATCTGTTGGCCAAATACCGTCTGTATGCGCTCGACCCACCGCCTGCAGCAAATACTGGCAACCTTTGCGCTCCACCAGCCGGCCCATGAACAGCACATTTTTACGATTTTTGTACCGCGCAAACGGTTTGGCACCCAAAAAGTGCTGTAGCGGGATGGGGTTGGGCACCACTTGGCTGGCCACACCGAAAGTCTGCCGGGCAAACTCTGCGGCGGGTTCAGAAACACTCATCATGGCGTCGAAACGCTGCAGCGTGCGGCGCGCCCACAGACCTAGCGCGCGATTGCCGACGCTCACCAACCCAGAGTGCGGCGCAATATGAAACGTTCCCACCACCGCGGTTTGCGGCCCGGCGTTGGCGATAATTCGTCCCGCCAGGAGCGGGCTGTACGGCACCTGCACGTGCAGCACATCGAAACGCACGCGCTGCATCAGCTCGCGGATTGGACCGCGCGGCGCAGGCAAGGGCATGGCCATACGATTTTTATTAAATCGCACCTGCACATTCCGGCTCAGCGAATGCAGCTGCGGAATGTCCGTGCGGGTGGTTTCGCCTACCAAATAATGCACGTCATGCCCCTGCGCACTCAGCCAGCGGCCCATCGTGAGCACATATTGCTGCACGCCATCGGGCTTGTCGAGCGAATCGTCAAATACGAACCCAACGGTTAATTTAACTGCGGGCTTTGTGTGCGGCGATGGCATCTTTGTACACCTCAAGATATTGGCCCACGATGCGCTCATAGCTGTATTTGGGCATCTCTTCGGCCGCCCACTCACGCCATAGTTTACGCAAATCGTTCTCGTACAGTAAAATTTCCAGCCGGCGGGCAAACTCGGCAATGTGCTTGGGATGAACCAGCGAAAGCGCGCCCAGGCCGTTCAGCACCGACTCATACCCTGGGTTGTCGCCCGCAACCGTTACCAAGCCGCAGGCCATCGCTTCGAGCAGCACGATGCCGAAACTTTCACCGTACAGCGACGGCGCGCAAAACAAGTCCGAGGTCTGAAATAATTTAATTTTCTCGGCGTCGGTAATGTAGCCCAGGAATTGCACGTTGGGGAGTTCGAGGTCGGCCGCCAGCATCTCGAGCTTGGCACGCTCCGATCCATCACCACCCAGCACCAGTTTTACATCCGGCCGCCGCTCGCTGAGCACCTTAAACGCACGCAGCAAATACTTTACTCCCTTGCGGCCTTCCAGCCTGCCGACGTACAAAATGGTTTTCGTTTTGCGCTTGTCGCCAAACGATTTCGGCGGGGCAAAACGCGGGGCAACGCCATTAGGGATAATCGCTACCGGCTCGTCCGTAAGACGGCACACCAATTCCGCCGCCGCATCCGACACCGCCGTAAGCGCATGCAAATACTTCAGCGAGGCTTTGGTGTACGGCGTAATAACGCGCGCCATTGTCCGGCTCATAATATCTTCGGGCATTTTGGCATGGAAGGTGGCCACGTTGGCCGTCTGCGAGCGGCTCAAAATTTGGAAGCTGAGCATGGGGATCCACGGCTCGTGGAAGTGCAGTACGTCGAACTGCTCGTCTGCCAGCATCTGGTGGATAGTGTCGTTAAGGCTGGCCGAAACTTGGAAGGTGGTATGCGTGGGGGAGTTGAAATCCGCCGCGCCACCGATAAAAATCATGCGGTCTTCGGGCTCGGCGTCGTGATCCTGCGGGCGCGGCGTAATAATGTAGCAGTCGTGCCCTCGCCGCAGCAACTCCGTTTGCATGGCACGTACAATCTCCTGCACGCCACCACCCTTCGCAACGTTGTACGGGCAAACCAGTCCGATCTTCATACTTGCCCTATTGTATCACGCCTTCGGCGGTTTCTTTTGAGAGAGCAGGCGGCGCAGCCGCTGGGGAATAAACGCCGCCGCCTCCTTTTTATTAGCAATAACGCTCGGGGCGTGCGTTTTGAGGTCGAGCAGCGAACCGTCGTAATCGGTGAAAATAATGCGGTAGTGCTGCTCCACCACTTTGTTGTCGAAGTAATAATCATCCTTGGAGCCGATGTGCCACACGGGCAAATCGACCTTTACTTTGCAGTTATCGACGCGCAAAAATTCGTTGGTTGTTTCCATGTAGGTGCGCACGTCGTTGGCGTGCCACAAGTCAATTTCCATATCCATAACTGCGTTAAACTTCTCGGGCGAACCGATACTGGCGGCAAACTTCTTTTTAGCGTTGTGTGTGCGGGCGTAGGCCTTGCGCAGCACCCACGGGTTCAGCGCGGTCAGGCGAAAAAGAGTCGGGAAGGGCGGGATGGCCAACAGCCGCGTGGCCGTGCGGTACGCCCAAATGCGGCGGCGGCTGAGCACAAAATCGTCGTGATGCGCAAAACCTACGGCACTTACCAGCATCTCTACCCTTTTGGTCAGCTCCGGGTAGCGCTGCAGCATGCGCGTGACCACCACAAATCCGTAGGAAATACCCAAAACGACCACCCGCTTGCGCTTGTAGCGCAGCTTTATAAAAGAGGCCAGGTAGTCGGCCATGGCATCGATGGTCGGCTTGCGGCCAATCTTATAAAAACTATCCATGCCGCCAAAGCCGGGCAAATCCGGCATCGTCACCGCGCCGTACATATTAAAGTTTTGCACCAATCCCCACCAGCGTTCCAGCAGGGCATGGTGGCCATAAATGACTAAAATCTCGCGGTCGATGCCCTTTGGCGCCGGTACGTACATCATCCGCCCCTGCAAACCATTCATATTGAGCGGCTCAATATACGCCGCCGGATCGTTTATTTGTTTTGCCATATACCTAAACTGTACGACAGCGGTTTTTATACGACAATAGCAAAACGCAAAAAGTAAAGTCCGCCCGCCCCGGCGAACCGCCACGCGGTTGAACAAAACGCCTCTATGCGGTAAAATTACCCTGTTCGTCAACCATTGGGGGTTGGCCAAGTGGTAAGGCACCAGGTTTTGGTCCTGGCATTCGGGGGTTCGAATCCCTCACCCCCAGCCAAATTTAAGAATCCAAACTCAAATCAATGCTATGAAAACTCCCATTCAAAAAGCCGATCTGACGCAGCTGGCGAGTGATCGTTACGAGGACGCTAAAGCGCTTCATAACTACGGACGATACGACGGTTCGATTTACATGTGTGGTTACGTTGTGGAGCTAGCTTTGAAAAATGCCATTGCCACAACTTTGGGTTGGCAGAATTATCCACCCAGTAGCGATAACCGTTTTGCAGCATTTTTCAGTCATGATCTAGAACTACTGTTAACATTTTCGGGCAAAGAAGCGCTCATAAAGCTCAAGAACCTTGCTGATTGGTCTATTGTTTCGTCATGGAATCCAGGTATGCGATACACTAGAGGTAATGCCTTTACTAAACAGGAAGCCGATGTCATGTTGCTCTCAACACAAAACTTGAGGAATGCGCTATGAGTAGTATAAAAGACATCGCAGAGAAATTAAGAAAAATGGAACTTCGACTTTCCGAGAAGCCAAACGAGAAACCATTTAAATTTTTTGGTTTATTCTTACGTCAAGATTACGATAAATGGGACTTGCTGGTATCAGCCGAGTGGTTGGATAAAGATGTCAGATCTGGCGTAGAGTCCTTGGTCAAAGAGATCAATAAAACTCTCGACCAAGAGGAGATTCTTAAGCTCTCCAGGATCGTACCTTATCCTACCGGTGACGATATACCTAATGCGTTCGCCAAAGCAATCAGTACAAATCACGGACTTGTAGAGGTTAGGGATTCGAATTTCTTCGGTATTCCCATAAAAGAAGCCTTCATCATCACTGCAAGATAGTTCGGTCAAGAATGCTACCAGATAATAACCGACGTACATAAGGCTAACGAGGCTACCATCGCGGCCGAAAACATAGCAGCGGGCAGAACCTGCCACGTCACCGGAGTAAAGGTCAGAAACGAAGCAGGCAAGAGGGTCATGTGGGTGACGGTGGCGCTGGGCGGAAACCCGGCCGACCCATCTTCCCTAAACAAGCGCTACAATTTTCTTGGTATACCGGCCTTACCGGCTATGGATGTGCAGGCGAAATACAGCACGGATGCAGACGCACAGGGAATCGCAGTAGTAAACCGCACTGCAGCGCAGCAGGGCAAGTCCGATGTAATGACCATGGCGACCCCCACTAGCCGTACTCATGAGTATGAAACTGCATCAATAACGACGCCATTCCTGGCTGAAGGTAAGATTGCATATGAAGTCTACACCCGTACCGCGGTGGAAGTGACCACAACCGGCCAACTCGCTCCTCACCAAGCGCACACCGAAACAGTCTTCGCATATTGCGGCTCGTTGACCTACGATAACGAACAGTAACCTTACCGAATATATGTATCTATGAATTTGGCGCGCTCGCTGCCGGTGAGGGGTTCCAGGCTATCGACGAATTGTTCGACCACGGTGGGGGTGAGCGGACTTTTTCGGTTCAGTGTGTTGACCGGGTCGGGGAAGCTCAGTACGACGCCGTCGCCCATCGCGGCATAAAAGGTGTTTGGCTGATCCTTGTTGATTGCTTCAAAGTCGGGGAGTATTGGGTTGGTACGACTATCGAGAAGGAACCCATACACTTGCCGCCCTTTTGGAGTAGTTAAAAAGAGTTTGCACGGATAGTGTCCGTGTGAACGCGTATTGACCTCAGGCGTACCGTCGCCACAGTTAGTGGGCGGCGTAAAATTGTCGGCCGAGCCTTCGTAGGATTCCACATACACGTTATCCCGGCCATTAGGAGCGCCAGCATCGGCCACCGTGTAGCCAAACGAAAAGACCGGCACTCCCCCATCTCCTATATTCGTACTCGCAGAAACAAAGGTAAGCGGGCTTCCTCCTTTAGAAACGTACAGGGGTAATGGTGCATTTTTAATGAGCTCTATCCGCTGATTTTTTTCTGTCTTAATCGCTGTTTTTATGGGGTGGAAAAACACGCCGTTTACCAGCCGCGGCAACAGCAAAATCGAGGCAATATACAGGCTTATGACGCTCCACTCTGCATCCTCGTCACCCGATCATGAAGCCATCGCATTAACAGAAAAATGATGATCGCCGCGAGTGTTGCAATAGCCGTGGGGATGAGCCAGTCGCCCCGCAGGCGATCCTGGTAGAGCCAGTGATACATCAGCACACTTGAGGCGCTCAGCGCGAGCGTCAGCCTTAAGAAAAAGAACAAGCCCGTAAGAAAACCAGCCATCAGAAAAGCCAGTTTAAAGCTCTTCCCGAGGATCAGATAGGCCGCAAAAGCCGCTGCCGAAAACAACGTTGCAACGGCAAAAATCGTACCCGCTGCCGTGCCCGGGCAAGCCACGCTCAAATAGCCGCCGGGCGTACAGTATGTAAATGAATGGGGCAGCTGATCTATAATGGCCTTGAACCATATGTGGGACAACATGCCTGAAATGACCGCCAGTATAAAAACGCACACTGCCTGCACGGCGAAACCATATCTAACGTCATTGGAACCATTTATATCGCTTATCCGCAGTGGTGGTTCTTTGTGGAAGTCTGTACGTCTCGCGCCCGGATATACCCCGTTCAGATTGGGGTGCGGCGGAACTGCGGCCGGGATATCTTGAGCTTGCTTCCCCGGTGCCTGTGGAAAGTTCACCGCAGGGACGGCCGGCGGCCGGTTCGAGTGTTCGACTTGCAGCCCGGGGGTCAGCGGCTGAATTACTTTCTTGCCTTTCGATAAAGAAGCGACGGGCTCAGCCGTCGGTGCCCCTTGGGCGGACGGCGGGCTTGCCGTCAGTGCTGGCTGCCCGTGCGTTATGAGGCTGTTTCTTGGTTCTAATTTCGGATCTGGATCCATTTTTGTTTCTGCCTATTCAAGTAGCATCATAGCGCAGCTGCGTGCCAGCCGTCCAGGTTAATCGACAAAAGACCTCTTTATGCTGCATCCAAATACTTTGCCCGAAAAAGAGCGTATTATAAGGACATACTAACAATAGGCAGGAGTTGCTATGGCTAAAAAGAATCCGGTCGTACATTTTGAAATGGGATATAACGACAAAGCCCGCATGATTAAGTTTTACGAAACGGTCTTTGGCTGGGAAACGCAGGCGATGGGACCCGATATGGGCAATTACGTCGTGGCGCATACTACCGAAACTGATAAAAATGGCATGATCCAAACAAAAGGCGCGATCAACGGCGGCTTTTACCAAAAAACCGACGATCCTTTAAGCCACGCCCCATCGGTGGTCATTTCGGTCGATGACATTCGTGCGGCTATGAAAGCCGTGGAGGCGGCCGGCGGGAAAATCCTGGGCGGCATGAACGAAAAAGGTGAGCACACCATGGAGCCACAGATGATTCCCGGTGTGGGGCTCTGGATATCGGCTATGGACACCGAGGGCAACCGCTTCTCTATTTTGCAGCCTTAGCCATAACATTGACACGTCACCCTCATTCGGCGATTATTGAAGCAGGGGGTGCACTACATGGAAAAACTACAATCGATACTTATATCATCACTTTCGAGCATAATCTTGGTTTTAGGCCTGCAGGCGATACCCGCCAGCGCCGCTGGCAACGCGCAGTTCTGTTTGCCAACGAGGACGCCGGTTACCCTTTCGCCCACCGATCCAACCATATACCACGTAACCGGACAGCTGTGCGCTAACGGCCTGCCTGCGGGTAAAACTCTGCAAGTGCTGGTGCACGGCTTGACCTATGATCACCGCTACTGGGACTGGCCGCTGTCACCCGAAGATTACTCTTACACCCGCGCGGCTACGAGTGCCGGTTATGCGACGTTTAGCATTGACCTCATTGGCGACGGAACAAGTGACCACCCGGCGGACGGCAACAGCATTACCGCGGCTACCGGCGCGTATGTACTGCACCAGGTTATCCAAAGTTTGCGTGCCGGCGCGATTGCAAGAACGCCGTTTAGCAAAATTATTGCCGTGGGGCATTCGTATGGCTCGGTGACTATCGTCAACGAAGCCGCGGTGTATCACGATGAGGATGCGATTATCCTCTCCGGTTATGCGCACCAATTCCCGCCAGCCGCCTTTAGCTCGATTCAGACCGATTTTTATCCCGCGCCTCAAGATCCTAAGTTTGCCCACTCCGGCCTTAACAGCACCTACCTGACAACGGTGCCCGGCACTCGCGCGCAGCTATTTTACGATACGTCGAATGCCAGCCAAGGCGTCATCGCGCTTGACGAGCTGCTCAAGCAAACTGCTACTACCGGCCAGTTAGGATCGTTCGGCGACCCGAACAATTTTGCAACGCCCCAAATAACCGTACCCATTATGCTGGCGGTCGGCCAGCACGATTACATTGTGTGCGACGAAAACGCGGGCTTCACCTGCGCCAATTCGGGCGCCTTCCTAGCCCGCGAAGCGCCCGACTATTCACCCCAATCATGCCTCGAGGCCTTTGTGCTGCCTAACTCCGGCCACGACATTAACCTGCACAAAAACGCCCATCTGTGGTTTGCCGCAGCCACCGACTGGGCCAACCGACGTATCGGACCCAATACCGCACATCCGGCCACGGGACCTTGCCAATAAGGTAACCTCTATGCACACCGATCCGCGCATTGACCACTTTATACACGCACTGCCTGCCTGGCAGCAGAAGATATGTGTGCAGGTACGCCGGCTGATACACGAAGCAGAGCCCGATATCGAGGAAACAATCAAGCGCACCGACCGTCCTTATTTTGTACTGCACGGTAACGTATGCGCGCTTCAGGCCGCCAAGGACCACTTGAATATCTTTATTTATGATCCGATCGCTCCTGATCCCGATCGCATCATTAACCAAGGGCAGGGCAACCTCACGGCGCGCTCTTTACAACTCTATGAGCACGACCACCTGCCTGAACAGGCTTTTATCAACCTGGTGCGCGCCGTAGTCGCCAACAACCGGGCAGGGGGCTGGCGCAAGTTAAGAAAGTAGCTGGCCGGGCGCCGTTTCGTTCGGGCCCACTTTGGTGATGCCCGGCCAGAAAACTCCGCTTCTTTACTGGTACGTTACGACGTATGAACCGGCCTTGGCGACGGGGAAGACGGCGTAAGATACGCCATTAATAGTTTGTGTTCCGAATGACACCGTCGTGGTTCCTACCTTTATCCCGGTGAGTGTTTTGCTGCCATATTTGGCAGGCTGCAGCATCAGCAGGTTTGCCGCCGGACTTGTCACCGAAAAAGTAACCGTGCTTGTGGCAAAAGTAGGGTTAGATACGGTGGTGGCTGCACGTGCCGCCCAGAAAGCCTCAGCCTGAGCGCCAGAAATAACCGGTACGTCGTTGCTGGAAGCTACCGACAAGACCGCAGCTTCGGTCTGATTCGAAATAGTATTGTTATCCAGGTGGGCCAGCACAGTGAAGTAGCCATAATAGCCGGTCGGACCGGTCGCGTTGGTGATGAGCGCATTGAGCGCTGTTTGGCTGACCGTGCTGGGGTTTTCGTCGGTCGCCTGGGTTGCAAACTGGTAGGTGCCGGTAAGCGTGCCGTCGCTGTCGGCAATTGTCTGAGGCAAACCAGAACCAGTAAACATACACTGGCCGACATTCAGTAGCGAATTTGGCCAGCAGGCGCTATTCATGTCTGCCTTCATACCGTGTGCGGTTTCTACTTTGGCCACGGTAGCGTAATCCTGCCAAACGCCGTAACAGTGGAAACGCTCTGTCAATGGCGGGTGTGCGGCGCTGATTGTCGGATATGACGTCTGCCAACCATTAAATGCTGTGGAGAAGATGGCGTCCAGCGGCGATTGGCTCGCCCAGTTACTGGCGCACTGGCTATTATCGGAAATATGCGGACTTACTTCGAACCCGGCATCGGTGTAGGGCTTGCCACTGGCATCGCTAAAGGCACCGGGATAGGCATAACTGGTCGAGCGGATACAGGTCCACGCGGCAGTGGTACAGCCGGCCGGACTCGCCGCGGTCTCGCTTGCAAAACGGTTAAGCGTCTGTGAATTAGTAGCGTGGTCATCCCCGGTGAGCACGAATGCAGCCTTGAGTAATCCGTTGGGGTGGTTCGTGTTGGGCTTGTAGTTGGGGAAGGCCCACTTTATGGGGACCGGGAATTGAGCGGTTTCGATTTGGTTGGCCAGCAGCGTAACCTGGAGGTCGGCCTGCGGCACAGCAGCTTTAGAAACATCGAGGTACCCAAGCGCAAAGCGGTCCGGGACGCGCGGGTTGTTGTCGAAACCCGACGAAGCGGGGGCTTGGCCGGCAAGGCCGGGGTTGCCCTCCCGGGTATATACCACGGAGCGGGCCAGGTCGAACATCCAACCCGAGACCGTACCGCTCCCCACGGTGCGGGTGGTGATCGCCGGGAAGGTGGTCGCCGTATTTGCATCAGCGTAGAGCGTGGCGACCGCGCGGGTGCCCGCATTAAGCGTATGCTCGTCGGCTACGCCATGATACTGTAGCGTCTGGATGTCGATTCCTTTGCCGGGCGCCTGGGTAGTATCCACTTTGAGGTACGCGTCGGGCAAGATGTTGCTCCGGGCGCCGATACCAAGCAGGCTATTCAAATTGGCGGCCGGACGCATGGCGATGAAATTGCCGCCGCCATTTACCCAGTTGGTAATAAGCGTCAGCTGACCGGCAGTAAGCGGCGCACCGTCGGCCAAAATGACGGTATGGTATGGCGTGAGGACCGAAGCAGCGGTTAGATTACCAGTATCGGTCGACGCACAAGCCATGCCCTTCGTTTGCAGCATTGCGCTGCAGTAGTTATCCGAAAAATGGTTCGTCGGATCGGTTAAAACCAGGATCGAGCCGGCGCCTTGCGTCCCGCTGCGGGGTGTGGGCTGGGTGGTGGTGGGTGCCACATAGGTCGGCGTAAAATCGATATCGACTGCGTAGTCGCTCCCGCTGGTGGCATTGAGCGGAACCTCCGGCGACATTCCATACGAGAAAATACCGTTACCGCCAGGGGTGGTACTGCCCGGCAGCGCAACGAGCGGGGCATTGGTTAAACCGTTCGTAAGGCCGCCGCTGGTGAAGGCATAGTGACCCTGCGGGGCAAAATAACTCGCGATATACGTGGTATTGGCAGCAATAGGAACCATGTCGCTGAACTGCACATCCTGCCAGCCGGACGCGGTTTCGTTGGTGAAGGTCGCCTGGGCGAGCAACGTATGTCGGGCTGTCCATAGACTGCCGACGTGTGTACCACCATTGCCGGTTCCTTTATAAAAGCGGACACCGGAAATGTACCCGGCCGTTTGGCTCTGGAACTGTACGCCCAGCGATACGGAGCCGGTATCGGTCGATGCCGACGTGGCGGGCACATAGTTAGTCCCGTAGATATTCGTGGCGGGAGGCGGCGGAGGCGCAATGCCGCCGGGGTTAAATAGCACGTCTACCCAGTAATTACTGGCGTTGAAAGTGCCGTTAGGAAACGCGCCGTTGGCCGACGTGGTATAAGTAAACACCCCGTTGCCCCCTGACGTGCCGGAAGCAAGCGCCGTGAGGTTGCCGCTTGCGCTGGTCACGGCGCTGCTCAAATTCGCGGGATCAGCAGGCGAGCTATCTACGGCGTACTGGCCCGCGGGCGCCAGGTACGAAACAACATACGTGGTGCCCACCGTTAACTGTACGGGCGTGGCGAAGGTCGCATTTTGCCAGCCGGACGCGGTTTCGTTGGTGAAGACCACCTGGGCGAGCTGCGTTCCGGTGCTGGTCCATAAGTGTCCGAGGTGTGTCCCTGTGTTGGTCGGTCCTTTATAAAAACGCACGCCGTTGGCCGTGCCATTTACGGCCGTTGTGAACTTTACCCCCAACTCCACCGAACTGCTATCTGCAGCATCAGCATGAGCGGGCGTAGCGGTATCAGGCCAGATAGAATCAAGTCCGGTAGCATGTGCGGCAGGCATCGCCAGGCCAAGCGCATAGGGCAGTAATAGGCCAACAGAAAGCACGGCCGATACACAATACATTTGCAAACGATAAAACAGTTTCATATTCCCCCGGTCAGTGGTTAGTGTTTGTGCTAGGTGCACCCCTATTCAACCATGCCGCTGTGCAAACACCAAATAATTGTTGGTTTGCGTCGCCGCGCCCGGCGTGCCACAATATTGCTTATGGCAAACGTAAAACGGTCGGGGTGGGCATCGTTCGTTCTTATAGGAGTATGTGCACTCCTTGTGGTGGGTGGTTCGTTTTTCCTACCCAACGCACATGGTGTGACCGACGCATTCCGCGCCCATATACGCACCGCGGTGGCGCTGTTGGCAGCGGTATGTTTTACCTCGGCGTCGATATGGCTTTTGAGCGGTGTACGCCAATTTAAGTCTAACCTGCGGCGGGCCTACGCCCTGGTGTGCATCGGATTTACCACATTTAGCTTGGCGCTCCTGCAACTGCCGCTGGCCGGACTGTTCAACCTATGGAATTCTTTTTGGATTACCTCTGGGGCGGTAATCGTCGTTTTTGTGCTCACCACGATTGTCATATATATAGGAATGCGCATGTTTGCCCGTTTGATACAAGTAAAGCATCCAGCCGGATCGTTTTGGCTCGTTACCGCAGTCACTATGGCCTTCGCCGCCGCAACGTTTATGGCGTCACCTCATCTTATCTTATACAAGCACACGCCGGATGTCGTGGTGTATCTTACGGCCGTGGCGATGGGGGCGGGGTATCTTATTGCGTCGCTTTTGTTATCGCTTCGCATTATGCGTTCGATGGGGGCCGCCTACCGCCGGGCGATGCGCTGGCTGGCGATTACCTTTGTCGGCTTGTCGGTAGGCGCGCTGCATGAATACTTCACCACCTATCTCGGCGATACGAACAACCGCTACGCCGAATATGGCATCTACTTATGGCCGTTTGTCGTGACGGGGGTGCTCATTTTACGCGCAGCGTACGAATTCAGTTTGCTTACCCGCGAGCCGACTATTGAGGCGAATCAGGCTATGCCCATTAGCGACCACACCTATATTGGCAGCATCACTACTCTGGCAAACCTCGCATCCAACCCGCAGGCAATTGACGCCCAGCTCGAGGATGTGCGCATCATCAGCGCACGGCTCGCGGCCAACGAGCCGCTCACGACCAACGATAAAACACAACTGCTGACCATTTATAATCGCATCGAAGCATATTTCATCAGCGGCAGCGACCCGGTCCGCACCTTTAACAAAGATGAGCTGCGCAAACGGCTCAACCCCGATTTCGTGGCGCTGCTCGACACGAAATAGCGCCGCCTGTCTGCCGGAACGTCTCTACGAATCGCTGCAATTCACCCCATGTGTCGCCTATATCATATACAATATATAAAAGATATATCACACTGTATGTAGGGAATCATTAGGAGGAATGCTATGCAGAAATCACAGCGCGGACAGAAAATAATAACCGACCACGGGCCGTGGGGATTCTTTTTCCTGCTGGCTTACATTGGCGCTGCGGTATATTTTATAAAGTTGTCGGCCGGATTTTGGGGCGTGTTGCTGGCGCTGCTCAAGGCGGCAATATGGCCCGCGTTCGTTATTTACCACGTGCTGCAGTTACTGAACGTATAGGGGCCGGGGCTGGCCGGCTGCGGCGTACCATTGCCGTGATGCCACGATGGTCGGAAAGCGGCCGCCCATCAAAGCGGGTCGGCGGCTGATGGACGGTAAATGCAGAAAACTCTAGGCCGGATGTTCCTAACAGGTGATCAAGTTGCAGCTTGAAAGGGTAACGGCCAAAGGTCGGCTGACGCGCAGGGTCCGCGTCGCGGAAGCCAGCATCCCTAAGTACTGCCAGCGCATGGCCGGCAGTCATCCGGCACAAACGTGCCGCTATACCCAATGTCCGTTGCAGTCGCTTGGAAGAGTTGTAATACTCTTTTACCTCTATGCGGCTCACGCCTAAACGACCGAGGGTGCGCAGCAAGCGGCCATGCGGGTCGTCAGAATATACCTCATTTATGTCACCGAGTACAATTGCCTGGCTGGTTACCCCCAAATCATCGGCAATGGCTTTGGCAGAGGTAATCCGCTTAGCCGGTGAACGATCATCAAAATGCACGCCATAGACATGCAATCCCAGAGGCCGTACCTGCATATATGCGCCGCGCCGTGTGCCATATTCACGCGAGCAGGGAAGCAGGCTGCCGACGCGTGACCATAACGACAAGTAGTGCGCATTCCGTCCGTCTGCCTCCCCGTAGTCGGTAATGACCCCTTCGTAGCCCAGGGCAGCCATCAGTCCTTGGACTTGGGCCAGATTTTGACGCTCAATAACGGGATCGTGCAAGCCGTGCCGAGCCGTTTCCGGTACCGCCAGCACGTCGGCGTCCATGGTCTCCACAAACGCTACCGCATCGAACAAGCGCCGCTCATCAAGTGCTTCATCGCCAAAGGCATTCAGCGCATTCCATGCCCCAACCCGCAACTCACTCACCACTTCAGTCATGATGAATAAATACCATATAAAGAGAAACGTTGCAAATTATTGGTACTGCTGTTCGGTTGACGGAGGCGGCGGAGGCGTCTACGATCTACTTCTGCGTCACGGTAAATGCACCCGACATGGTGCTCAGGGTTTTGTCGTGGAACGTATACGTTCCTGGTTCGGTCAGCGATATGGCGGCACTTTGTCCCCGGGGAATGGATGGACCAGGCTGACCGGCATATGTTTCTGTGTTGTTGCCCGATCCGTATATGATGTTGCGCGTGGGGCTATCGTGATTCACGATTATCAGCGTATCGCATACATGGGCTTCGATGTGGTCGGGCGTAACCCTGCCGTCCATCATCATTACCTCATAGTTTTTGCCGGTTCCGCCCGGGCAGGTACCGGCCTGCACGCCATTAACCTGGTATATGGCTTCGTCGGTGACGACTTTATCGGTTACATTCATAGCCGACATACCGTGGTACAAATGGCTCATAATCCAGAGGGAACCGACTATTATCAGCAGAATAATACTAACCGTCGACCCAAGAAAGGCCAAGTTAAAGCGCGGCTTTTTCTCTCTGCCCAAATGCAGGAAAAAGAGCATCTGGACGGCCATTTGCAGCACCGCGAACACAAGAATCGTCACAATAAGCGCATTTTTACCAAAGGTTTTATGGACGAGCAGGTAATAGGGCACGAGCGTAAATATCAGGGACAATACGAACCCAATAACATACGACGCGACGGTTCCGTGGTGGGATCCAACTTTGGGGATGCGTACTTCGTTACTCATACGAGAAATGCCATTAAATATACTACTGTGAAGATAAAAATCCAGACGATATCTAGAAAATGCCAGAAAAGACTCAGCAGAGTGAGCTTGCGCACCAGATGGGAATCGAGCCCCCGCTTCCATATGAACGCCAGCGTCACCCCCATCCACAGCAGCCCAAACGTAATGTGCAGTCCATGCGTACCAACGAGCGTGAAGAACGAAGACAGTGAGGCATTGCTGTGCCAGGTGTTGCCGTCGTAGACAAACGTGACAAATTCTTTCAGTTCCAGCACCAAAAACACGAAGCCCAAGAGAAACGTAACGCCGAACCACCCAAGTACTTGTCTCTTGTTGCCCAGGCGGGCTGCCAGCATGCCAAGCCCGGCGGTAAAACTACTGGTAAGGAGAATGAGTGTTTCCGCTAAAGCAGACGGGAGGCTAAACAGTTCCCGGCCGGTCGGACCGCCAAAGGTATTGTTGCGCAGCACCGCAAAGCAGGCAAAAAGCACCGTAAACATCAGGAGGTCTGTCATCAGGTAGACCCAAAAACCGAAACCGACGCGGTCATCGGATGCGGCTTCGTGGCCTTTGGGCTCGTGCTCAGTTTCCATGCACCCTCCGCTTGAACCCAATAAGCCCGAGGGCCCATACGATGGCAATCTTCATAAATTCCCAGACGCTCATGTCTTCGCCGTCTTCGAGAACTTGCGATTCGGTACGTTTTTTCCGGTCCTCTTCTATTTTCTCAACTTCGGCGGCAGTGAGCGTGTATTCTATATTGTCGTTAAAGGTCCGTGCAATAACACATACGATGATGCCAAGAATGCCGACGACCACCAACCAAATAATGTGCCAGACAAATGCAAAGCAAGTCGCGAAGGCGAATCCGGCAATGTATATGCCCGAGGCCGTGTTGTACGGCACTCGGATGTCCTCATACTGCGTCTTCGGAAGACCACCCTGATTTTTGAACTCATAAAACGCATCCCTGGTAGTAACTTCGGGAATAGCAGCCAAGTTGTAAGAGGGCGGGGGGCTCGAGGTCGCCCATTCCAACGTCCGTCCGTCCCACGGATCTCCGGTAAGGTCGGCTAAGCGGCGCTTCTGCAGGAAACTGGCAATTACCTGAATAATCTGCAGTGCGACGCCGGCTGCAATCACGAGTCCGCCTATAAACATCATGATGTAGAACGGCTGCCATCCGGTGGATGCATCGTAGTGATCGAGCCTTCGGGTCGCCCCCATAATGCCGAGTATATACATGGGGATAAAAGAGAGGCAAAATCCCACGATCCAGCACCAAAAGGCGTTCTTGCCAATGCGTTCGTTCAGCCTAAACCCAGCGATTTTAGGGAACCAGTAATTTATACCGGCGAAGATACCAAACAGCACGCCGCCTATCACGTTGGAGTGAAAATGCGCGACTAAAAACAAACTGTTATGCAACTGAAAATCGGCCGGCGGCACTGCCAGCACGACGCCGGATATACCACCCAACGCGAATATGCCAATAAACCCCAGGAACCACAACATCGGCACCGAAAACCGTATGCGCCCCTTATGCATGGTTGCAATCCAGCCGAACACCAGCACCGACGTTGGCACGGCAATGACCATCGTCATCACTCCAAAGAACGCATTCACGTCGCCGCCGGCTCCCATCGTAAAGAAGTGGTGAAGCCATACCGACAGTGCAAACAACGTCACGCCGAGCATTCCTACCACCTGCGATGTATAGCTGGCGATCCGTTTCCGACTGAACGTCGCAACTACTTCAGAGAATACGCCAAACGCTGGCAGCACCAATACATACACTTCGGGGTGTCCCCACATCCAGATAAGGTTGGTGTACATCATGGCGTTGCCGCCGAGCGCGGTCGTAAAAAAGTGCATGCCGAGGTAGCGGTCGAAAAACATCAAGAACAGTGTAGCGGTCAATAGGGGGAAAATGGCGACGACCATCAGCATGCTGCACAACGAGCCCCAGGTAAACAGCGGCATCTTCCATAGGGTCATGCCTGGTGCGCGCATCTTGAGGATCGTCATAATAAAGTTGATTCCGGCCAAGGTCGTTCCGATGCCCGAAATCTGGAGGCTCCATATCCAGTAGTCCACGCCTACGCCCGGGCTAAACTGTGTTTCTGAAAGCGGAGCGACCGCCAGCCAACCGGTAGCGGCATATTCGCCGCCCAAACCAAAGAACATATTAACCATGACCACACCGCCCACATACAGCCAGAAACCCAACGTGTTTAAGAATGGGGATGCTAAGTCTCGGGCACCGATCTGGAGCGGCACAATGTAGTTTATTAGCCCGAACACGAAGCCCATGGCCACAAAAAAGACCATGATATTGCCATGAGCCGTAAATATCTGCTGAAAGTGATCCGACGAAAGATAACCATGGGCGGCACCAAGTACGGATGTACTCGGCGCGAGCGCCTGCTGCAGCCAGACCATTAACGCATCCAACCCACCACGCAACAGCATAAAGCCGGCCACGATGAAATACATGATACCGATCTTTTTTGGATCCACCGAAGTCAGCCACTCGCCCCACAGCCATTTCCAACCTTTTATGCGGATAAGTATGGCCAGAGCCACGAGGGGCATCAAAATAAAACCGATCGTTCCACCAATGGTAAACCACTCGTGGGGCAATGCGTGCAGGCTCAGTCTACCCAGCCAAAACTCTTTCATTGCTACTGCATCCCCATATCCATATTCATGCCAGGCCCCATGTACTTCATGAGCACTGTATCATATAAGTCGTCCTGTGTGACCGAATAGGACGAGGCCGGGTTGTTCTGGCTGGGTTGTACGAGCTGCTGATAGCTGACGATATCCAGTATGTTGCCCTTTTGCTTTACCTGGCTTACCCAAGCGTCAAAGGCGTCCTGTGCGCTCACCCTTGTAGTGAATTTCATATCGGCAAAGCCGGCGCCGTTTATTTCAGCTGAGCTGCCGGTATAATCTCCTGGTATATTTCCCATGAGATTAATTTTATTTTCGTGGCCGGTCATAGCATATAGCTGGCCGCCGAGGTTAGGAATCCAGAACGAACTCATTGGTGCTTCGTCGGCTGTTAACTCAAACGCTACCGGCGTGTGCACCGGAATTTGCACAAAATTGACCGATGCAATATGTTGCTCAGGATATATAAAAAGCCATTTCCAGCGCATGGCCACAACCTGAATGGTAATCGGCTTGGCGTCGGCGGCAATGGCTACTTTGGGATCGAGCTTATGGGCGGCAGGCCACAGCATCACCGCCAGCACAGCCGCAATACTCGCGGGGGCCAGCCAAATGAACGGCACGAGCAACTTTCCATGATGCGAATCGGGATCGTGCTTTGCGTGCGTATTCGATTCTCTGTATTTCCAAGCCGTGAAGAAAAAAAGAAAGAGTGCCGGAATGGCAATGAGCATCAGTATGGCCACGGTAGCCACCATGAGGCTGCGCTGGTCGTGAGCGATCGTCCCCTTGGAATTAAACAGCGCAATGTTATTACCGCGCAGCAATAAGGTGATGACGAGCGCGAAGCCGAGAAGCGCCAGCACCATGCGCCGTACTATCCTGCTGAGACTGCTTTTTTTTCTATTTTTTGACATTATCCGGCCCAGAATAAACGCATACTGTTTAAACTATACCATAATGACTAAGTGTCGCGCCAAAGCTGAAGCGCGTTTTTTGGAAAGCCGAAACGAGCTACCGGTCGGACAATTTGAGGTATATAATAATTGACCAGTACATCATTAGAGACGAGGGACACAGCCATAGCTCGCGACCTGTTTCGTACCTATTATCAGCTGACCAAACCGGGCATTATTTACGGCAACATGCTGTATGCTACGGCCGGTTTTATGTTGGCATCGAGGGGGCACATCCGGATATTTTTGCTGCTGGCGGTGCTCGCGGGTACGGCCCTGATCATCGCCTGCGGCTGCGTGCTCAACAACTTCACCGACCGGGGCATCGACCAGAAAATGAAGCGTACGCGGGGTCGGGCGCTCGTACAGGGGAGGGTGTCTGGCCGGGCGGCCATCGTATACGCCGCGCTACTTGGCACCGCCGGCTTTGCCGTACTTGGAATATACACTAATCTGTTGACGGTCGTGGTGGGCGCCGTAGGGCTCATTGACTACGTGGTGTTGTACGGGTTTTTCAAACGCCGCTCGGTGTATGGCACCATCGTCGGCAGCGTTTCCGGCGCCACGCCACCGCTTGCCGGATATACCGCCGTTACCGGCCGGCTGGATGCAGCGGCAATTACACTCTTTCTAATCCTGGTGTTTTGGCAAATGCCGCACTTTTTTGCCATCGCGCTGTACCGGCGCGAAGAATACAAAGCGGCAGGGATACCAGTATGGCCGCTGATACGCGGCGAGCGCTCCACGAAAATACAAATACTGCTTTTTACCGCGCTGTTCGTCCTGGCCTGCGGCGCGCTCACCGTGTTCGGCTACACCGGCTACAGCTACTTGGCAGTGGTGGGTGGCATTGGCCTGGTATGGCTGTGGAGGGGTATACAGGGCTTTCGGGCGGTCGACACCAACAAATGGGCCCGCAAGATGTTCGGCTTTTCGCTGCTCGTAACCCTGGTGCTGTCGGCGATGTTGTCGGTGGGTACGCTTTTGCCGTAAGGTGCTATACTGGACGTATGATTATTTTGCTACACGTCTGCATTGCACTGTTAAGCATTGTGAGCGCCAGCTGGGCATTCATACGGCCATCACGGCGCCGGATATATCTCTCGTGCGGGTTGGTGGTCGGCACACTATTAAGCGGCACTTACCTCGTGCTGAGCCTCCACTCCCCGCTGATGCAGACCTGCGAAACCGGCCTTACCTACCTGGCTATCGCATCTTTTGGCATTGCGGGCGCCTGGTACCGGCTGGCCCGGCGCGTATAATCTGTTTTGGCACCCTAGAAAAACTTTGGTTATAATGAAAATATGTCTCCGGTTCCTGGTACACCGCCACCGATGGATTTTGAGGAATTTGCCGCCATACTCGCCACCGCGCACGACAGGCAGTCGCTGTTCGATTGCCTGGTAAATGCGCCTTTTTCCAACCCAATGGCCACCGCATATCTCGGGCTGGGAATTATCGTGCTGCTCCTTGTTGATGCGGCGAAAGGTGTCATCCAACGCATGGCCCTCTCTGATACGCCGGCGGCGATGGGTGCAGTGCGCATGTCGGCCAAACCATTTCACGATATCCGTATCCCCATCAGCTACCCGCACAATGTCATTGCCAAAGCCATCCGCAGCGGTGAACGGCAGCAAACTACCGACTGGAAACACTTATTTATACCGGACCTCACCCCGCAGGATGCGCGTATGAACCAAGCGGGGGCAGGTATTGAATGCAGCGTGGTGTACCCGCTGCCGATACAGCCCGGTGGTGCATTTATCTTTAGTTTTTATGAGCCGCCCGAAGCCATAGGCGAAGCGCATCACGCCTTCATGCGCCGCTACGTCCAGCTGGCCAGCGAACAACTCGCCAAACTAAAAATGAACAATCTATTCGACTAGCATGTGGGCAATGTCCGCCTGGTACGGGCTGCCAGCCGCCAGGTCGGCGCAATCGGGCAATAGAGCGACGCGCCCGCAGCGTCCGTCACGGCCAAAGTCGGCAATATGGAACATCCGCTCCCGGGAAGGGTCATATACAAAACCGCCGAATGCGCTCCAATCCACTTCTAGATATGGCGGCTCGGCGCAAAGCCGTGCCGGTTCCAAAAACACCATCAACCCGCCGGCGTTGAGGCAGCCAAGTGCATTATCGAATTTTGCCCGGCGGTCAAGCGCGTCGCCTTGCGACCACGAAAATGAAAAATTGACCACATCAACCGTGCCATGCCGGGCAACCACGGCGGCAACCTGATCGGCTCTGGCAAAGTTACACATCGCGAAACCGACCCGTGCAGGATCGATACGTTCATGCAAGAGCTCATCGTGTTTTTGCCATGTGCCAATTTCCTCTGGCTGGCGGCAGGCCTTTATCCAATGGGCGTTCTCGGGCCATGTGGGGTCGATAAGATCAAGCCCGATCCAGCGGCCGGGCATATGCGGCGTAGCGAGTATGCTGTTAAAAACGGTCGTGGGCCGCTCGTCGTACCCGGACTGCGAAGCACCGGGAGCGCGCCGCTGAACGTCAACCCGGTGAAAAGGCCGCTCAATGGCCGACCGGATAATATTGGAGTTGTCGCTCGCGCCTACATCATAGCCAGTTGGTGACTCGCCCAAACGGTCCGCCATAATAATCTCTACAAACCGGCGGAACGCGGCCCGCTGCGGCACCGGCGTGTTGAGGTCGCGAAGGAGCAAATCGCCAATAAACGTCGAACGTTCTGCCAAACTCAGCGCGAAGGGGCCGCGGCCGTTCAGCGACTCCACGCAGCGTTCCGCCGAAACCTCCTCCGGGTAGCCTGGCCTGTCCATAACCTGATTCTGCCAGGAGGTGAGCATGAGCCGCAGTGCATAGGCCGCAGGCAATAAGGGCCGCACGGTGTAAAATGTGCGCATATAATCTCTAAACTCATCATTCTCGGCGTCACGTATACCACGAAGCACGGCCGTGGCGAAGGCGCCGCTGATGGGACGGTTTTCATCCGCCTCCAGTCGCTCAAACTCTGCGGCAATGCCGCCCAACCATTCCTCATACGAAGGTTTTTGTTCGGTGGTGTGTGCTGGTATGTGGGCTTCCACGCTTTTAGTATGCCAAACATTTCTGCCCAGGCACACATTTGACCTGGCAGGCCTGAAATGGTTTTAATAAGACACATGACACGCATGCGACATATTACCAAACGCTGGCGACACGGCATGCGTCCCATGGTCCGGCGGGCGTGGGGTATGTACCATTCGCTGCACTTTCCGCCCGCGGTTATCTGCGCGGCCATTTTGGCGCTGACCGCGCTTGGCTGGATCTCCACTCGCCATGGCCTGCAGCACGATATCAACGTGGCGGAAGATACGCGGATTACCGCTACCGAGCATCTGGTGGAAAGCCAGCTAAATTCGTATGAGGAAATCCTCAGCGGCGGCGTCGGGCTTTTTCAGGGTTCCGATGAAGTGACCCGCAGCGACTGGCAACATTACATCGCTGCCTTCAATGTAACCCAGGATTATCCGGGGGCGCAGGCCTTCGGCTATGCCCGGGTCACCACTAGCGACGAGCTGCCCGACCTTACGGCCTACATGCAGGCCCAGGGTGTGGCCGACTTTGCCATCCAGCCCTCATCGCCCGCACGCGATGTGTATGCGCCGGTTGTTTATACGCAGCCGGAGCGCCCCGGCGTGATGTTTGGCTTCGACATGCTCAGCGAACCGACCCGCCGGATGGCAGTGCTCGAAGCGCGCGACACCAATCGGGCCATCATTACCCAACCGATCACGCTGATGGCTAAAACATCGCAGAAAAATCTTACCGGCTTTAACATGTACGTGCCATACTACGACATCGCCCAGCCCATCCAAACCACCGCTCAGCGACAGGCAGCAATTAAAGGGTATGTGTTTGCATCGTTCCGTGCCAACATCTTCTTTAAAAATATTGTGGCCAGCGACCAAGCCAAAACCATGGGGCTGAGCATTCGTGCGGGTGCCACGCCGCTGTATGCGTCGGGCAATTACGCATCGCTCATAAAACAGCACGGTATACTGCAGGTTACCCGGCCGCTGCAAGTATACGGCCAGACGTGGACCATTACCTACGCCTTTAACCGGCACGGATTGGTGAGCCAGCCGCAGCTTAACCGGCCGGCCGGTGTGCTATTTGCTGGGATATTTATGGCCATCATGGTGCCACTCATCGTCTGGCTGCTGCTGCGTGCCCGCTCGAGCGAACTTCTCATGCAAAAGGAACGCGACATCGAGCTGGCCAAAGACGAGCTGCTTTCGCTCGCCTCGCACCAGCTGCGCACCCCAGCCACGGGAGTTAAACAGTACCTCGGCATGGTGCTCCAGGGTTTTTTGGGTCCGGTGGTGCCCGAACAGCACCTGATCCTCGAAAAGGCCTACGCCAGCAACGACCGCCAGCTGCACGTCATTAACGAAATTCTGCACTTGGCCAAAATTGACGCCGGCCGCATTGTGCTCGCCCGCCAAAACACCAACCTGCGCGATCTTTTACATGATATTATGCACGAGCAGCAGTCCGACCTTAAAAACGCCGGCCACAAACTCACGACGCACATTCCTAAGCAGCCGATCATGCTCAACGTTGATGCCCATATGCTGCGCATGGCCTTTGAAAACCTCCTGAGCAATGCCATCAAGTACACGCACCGCGGCGGCAAAATTACCATCACGGTGCGGCAAACGGCAACCGAGGTGCATATCAGCATTCAAGATACCGGCGTCGGCATCGCTCAGGAAGATTTTCCCAAATTATTCAAACAATTTTCCCGCTTGCCCAACGAAATGAGCCAGCAAGTCGGCGGCACAGGCGTCGGCTTATACCTCGCCAAACACCTCATCGAGCTGCATGGCGGCAGCATCCGCGTCACCTCCTCGCTAGGGCACGGCACCACCTTTAGCGTCACCTTGCCAAAAAACGCTGCGTGATGTGATAAAATTTTCACTGTTCTGCTCGGTGGGAAAGGTATAATGTGTGTCACTAGGAGCTAGGTACGATGAAAGCTGCAAACAAACAAAGTATTTTGATCGTTGAGGACGAGCGTGCGCTTAATGAAGCGTACCAGATGATCTTGCGGAGTGCCGGCTTTACGGTTGAGGTGGCGTTCGACGGGCAGGAGGCGCTCGAAAAGTGCGCCGAGCTGGAGCCGGCCCTCATTTTATTGGATTTGCGCATGCCGCGCGTAGACGGCATCCAGTTTCTCAAAAGCTACGACCTCAAAAAGAACCACCCGAAGGTCAAAGTCATCGTCTTTAGCAACTACGACATGCAAAAAGAAATCGATGAAGCATACAGCCTCGGCGCCGAACGCTACATCCTCAAAGCCTGGGCCTCGCCCAAAGAACTCGTCCAGGTCGTTAAAAACGCCCTGGAAGACAAGTAAAGAGTGACGATCACCGATTAAACACCATAACTATAATTCCCTCTTGGATGGAATTTTCTGTACAATGAGCGCATGGGTAAAAATACAAAACCAGTTGTGTATGCGTTTATCGATAGCCAGAACCTGAACCTTGGTGTCCGCTCATCAGGCTGGCGCATTGACTACAAGAAGTTTCGACTCTACCTTAAAAATAAGTATGGAGTCGATCGAGCCTTCATGTTTATTGGACTGGTGTCTAACAATCAAAAATTGTATACCAAGTTGCAAGAAACTGGCTTTATCCTGGTTTTCAAGCCCACTATTCGCTATTACGAGAATGGCAAGGAGACGGTCAAAGGCAATGTCGATGCAGAGCTAGTATTGCATGCGGCAGCTATCGAATATCCCAACTACCACAAGGCCATTATCGTAACCGGCGACGGTGATTTTGCTTGCCTCGTTGAATTCCTGGCCGACCGAAAAAAACTGCTGCATGTATTTACACCCAACAACAGATATTCCAAACTACTACGGCCATATTCGCAGTATATCGTTGAGCTTAGTCGCCTAAAAACTTCTCTGGCACATAAAAATAAAAAGACCAGCATCGGCGGTCAGTCGAAACCTTAGGCCTATCTGGTCATGGTGATGTTTATATTTTACCCTAAACTGGCAGGCGTTGTCAACGGCCCTGGTAGGGCGGTTACGGAGTTACACTAATGGCTTTATATTACATCACCGGTACTCCCGGCTCCGGCAAATCGGCCGTGTGCGACGAGCTGAAGCAGCGCGGGTACGCTGCCTTTGATACCGACAATGACGGCATTGCGGCTTTCTACAATAACGAAACCGGCGAAGCCATAGGGCGGCACGTATTGGCTGCAGAACGCACACCGGCCTGGCGCAAACAACACACCTGGAAAGCAAAGCGTGAGACCGTAGAGAAACTAGCGGCCACAGCCGAGAATAAACCAGTATTCTTGTGCGGCGCCACCGCTAACGATGCTGACGAATTGTGGGATTTATTCGCTAAAGTTTTTGCATTGGTTGTTACCGATGAGCACGTTTTGCGTGAACGCATTGCAGCCCGCGACGCAGACGACTACGGCCAAAACCCGCACGAGCTCGCCGAACTGCTTGCATGGCAACGGACAGCAGCCGAGGATTATATAAAGCTAGGCGCAGTTATTGTTGATGCTTCGCGGCCGGTGGCCCAAGTAGCTGATGATATTCTTATAACTTTAGCGCAGACCCCTCGCGCCTAAATTATATCGCCAGGTTTTGGAAGCTGTCTTCGCCCAGCAGGCGTTCGAGCTTTTGCTTATCGAGTGTGTAGGTGTGCACGCTGTACTTCAGCACTTTTTGGCGTTTGAGCTTGCTCAGTTCGGTGGTGGTCGTTTCTCGCGTAAGACCTACCAGGCTGGCAATAACGGTATGTGTCAGCGATAGCTGGATAACGTAAAT
>Ga0070730_10001254_pt1 | contig 24809 bp, 22 predicted proteins | sample Coa_R1_3_FD_66447 | JGI IMG/M metagenome (GOLD analysis project Ga0070730, IMG submission 66447) | Surface soil microbial communities from Centralia Pennsylvania, which are recovering from an underground coalmine fire - Coalmine... | ecosystem: Environmental > Terrestrial > Soil > Unclassified ... | reverse complement strand
GCAGCAGCCAATGGCATCACCGATCTGAACCTGATATTCGTCGGCGAGCGGCTGACCATTCCGGGCACGGGCGGCGGTTCGGGCAACCCACCCCCGCCTCCGCCCACGGGCGGCACCACCTATATCGTCCAGCGCGGCGACACCCTTGGGCTCATCGCGCAGCAATTTGGCGTGAGCCTGGGCGACCTGATCGCGGCCAACAATATTGCTAACCCCAACCTGGTGTTTGTGGGCCAGGTGCTCGTGATCCCCGGCACGGGCGGCACGGGTAATCCACCCCCGCCCGGACCCACCGCCACCGCGCCCCCACCGGTCTCAGGCGGCGCCACTTACACCGTGCAGGGCGGCGATACCCTGTGGGCCATCTCACAGCGCTTCGGCGTGAGCGTGGCCGACTTGATGTCGGCGAATGGCCTCAATTCGACCCTGATCTTCGTCGGCCAGGTACTGACCATCCCTGGAACGGGTGGCGGTGGCAACCTGCCGCCCGGCCCAACTGCGCCCCCGCCGCCCGGCCCAACTGCGCCCCCGCCGCCTGGTCCAACCGCACCCCCACCGCCGCCCTCGGGCAATGGCGCCTGGGAGTTGGGCGGCCAGGTGAGCGATTTCTCGGCGCCGGATAAGATGAAGACTGCTGGCATGATTTGGGTGAAGCGCCAGTTGCGTTGGACGCCGGGCGCCACGGCCGACGCCGGCCTGATCAACGACGCGCACAGCAAGGGTTTCAAGATCCTGCTGAGCGTGCTGGGCAACCCGGGCGACATTTCCGGCGGCGCCAATTTCGACAACTACGCCGCGTACGTGGGCCAGTTGGCCGGGCTGGGCGCGGATGCAATCGAGGTTTGGAACGAGATGAACCTCGACCGCGAGTGGCCGGCTGGGCAGATCAACCCCGCCACCTATACCGACTTGCTCCAACGCTCGTATAACAAAATCAAGGCGGCGAACCCGAACACCCTGGTCATCCTGGGCGCGCTGTCGCCAACCGGGGCGGAAGGCGCCTTCGGCCTTGACCACGTGTGGAACGACGACCGCTACTTGAACGGCCTAGCCGCGGCCGGCGCCGCAAACTATGCCGATTGCATTGGCACGCACTACAACGAGGGGATCGTCAGCCCCACCCAGGCTTCGGGCGACCCGCGCGACGACTACTACACCCGCTACTTCGGCAGCATGGTGGCCACTTATTACAACGCCTTTGGCGGCTCCCGGCCGCTGTGCTTCACCGAGCTGGGCTATCTTACCCCCGAGGGCTACCCGCCGCTGCCCAGCGCCTTTGGCTGGGCCGGGAATACCACGCTGGCCGAGCAGGCGCAGTGGTTGGGCCAGGCGGCCAGCCTGTCGCGCGACAGCGGCAAAGTGCGGATGACGATCGTCTTCAATGTGGACTTTACGATTTACAACGATGACCCACAGGCCGGCTATGCCATCATCCGGCCGGGCGGGGTGTGCCCGGCGTGCGACGCGCTGCACGCGGTGACTGGCGGAAGATAAGACTAATTGGAAATTGGTAAATGGTAATTGAGTCAAAACATCCCAGCGGGACGAGCCTGCTGGGATGTTTTTGCTTTCCGGGGCCGGCGAGTCAATGCGCGCCTGATGAAGTACAATCGCGGCACGAATTACCGCTTGCCGATTGCCAATTACGCCTTTGTTCTTCCCATGTCGCTGCTGATTAAAAACGTCACGGTCATCACTCTCGATGAGGCCGGCACCATATTGCCGCCGACCAACATCGCCATCGAGGCGCGGACGATAAGGGCTATTGGCGAGGTCCCGGTTGATTTCACTCCGGACGAGATCATCGACGGCTACAACCACCTGGCGGTGCCCGGGTTTTTCAACGCGCACTGCCACGCGGCCATGACCTTCGAGCGCGGCTGGGCGGAAGACCTGCCATTGGACCGCTGGTTCAATGAGCGCATCTGGGTAGCCGAGTCGGCCTTGACGCCTGACGATGTGTATTGGGGCGCGGCCCTGGCCGCCTGCGAAATGATCCGCAGCGGGTGTGTGGGCTTCAACGATCACTACTTCTATATGGACCGCGTGGCGGAGGTGGTGGAGCGTTCGGGGATGAAGGCGGCGCTGACCTGGTGCCAGTTCGGCATCGGGGCCGACAAGGAAGTGGGCGCCGACCTGGCGGGCAGCCTGGCCTTTATCGACCGCTGGCAGGGCGGGGCGGGGGGACGGCTGCGGACGGTGCTGGGCCCGCATTCGCCCTATGTCTGCCCGCCCGAGTTTCTGCGCGAGGTGGCGGCGTTGGCGCGTGAGCACCAGGTGCCGCTGCACATCCATCTGGCCGAGTCGCCGGAACAGATGGCGAACTCGCTCAAGGCGCACGGAATGACACCCACCGCGCACCTGGAAGCCTGTGGCGTGTTCGATGTGCCGTGCGTGGCCGCGCACGCGCTGTATCTGACCCCGGCGGACGTGGCCATCCTGGCGCGGCACGGCGTGACCGTGGCGCATTGCCCCATCACTTATATGAAGCTGGCGATGGGCGTGGGCGACCTGCGGCCGCTGCTGGCGGCGGGTGTGGCCGTGGCGCTGGGCACAGATGGGCCGGGCTCCAACAGCGATATGGATATGAAGGCCGTGATCCGGTTTGCTCCGCTGCTTCAAAAATATCAGACCGGCGACGCGGAGACGCTGGCGGGCGACTTGCCCCTGCGCATGGCCACGTCCAACGCTGCCCGCGCGATGGGTTTTCCCGAGTCCGGCGTGCTCGCGCCAGGCCGGGCTGCCGATCTAACGCTGTTCGACCTGGACCAACCGCATCTCTACCCACGGCACAACCTGGTAGCAAACCTGGTGCATTCCGCGCGCGGTAGCGACGTGACGCATGTGATCGTCGATGGCCGGCTGATCCTTTGCAATCGGGAATTGTTGACTCTGGACGAAGCGCGCATCATGGCCGAAGCCGAGCGGCACGCGAAGCGCATGGTCGGGCAGGAGTTGAAGATGGTCAGAGAATACAAAGGCTAGCGTGGCGCAACCGCCCGAGCGAATAGATTACGGTCTGGACGGCCCGCCTGTCGTCCGTAATTTTGCCCTGATTGGCGCCGGCTTTGTCATCGCCGGCCTGGCGCTTTATTTCCTGCTCGCCGCCAGTCGGCCCATGCTGGCCACAGTGCTGTTTGTTATTGGGCTTATTGCCGGCCTGCCGTCGCTGCTCACGGCCATTGTCATGGTGCGCAGCAGCCGGCTGGGTAAGCTCAAACAGGCCGAAAAACTCATGGACCTGGTTAGCTTGCAGGGTGACGAGATCGTGCTGGACGCGGGCTGTGGGCGTGGGCTGCTGCTCATCGCCGCCGCCAAACGCTTGCCGGGCGGCAAGGCGGTGGGGATTGATCTGTGGCAGGCAGCCGACCTCTCGGGCAACCGCCCCGAAGCAGCCCTGGCCAATGCCGCCGCCGCGGGCGTGGCTGGCCGGGTTGAAGTCAAAACCGGTGATATGCAGCAGATGCCCTTCCCAGACAGCGTGTTCGACGTGGCCGTCGCAAGCATGTCGATCCACAATATCCCCAGCGCGGCTGGCCGCGCCAGGGCCATCCGCGAAATCGCGCGCGTGCTCAAGCCTGGCGGGCGTGTTGCCCTCCAGGATTTCATGGCCACCAACGAATACGCCAAGACCTTGCGTGAGCTGGGCTGGGCAAAGGTTGAGCGCTCTGGCCTGAGCCTGGCCCTGTGGCCGCCGGTTCGGATCGTGACGGGCAAAAAACCATGACGGGTTTTCATCATCGGCCATTCCCGGAGTATTCGACCCTGCTGTCGGGCCGCGTGCCGCGCGATGAGAACAGCTTTCAATCCGGGCAGCTCCAAATTTGGTACAACCGCACGGATCAAAGCTGGGTAGGTGACGGCGAGCAGCCGCACCTGCACCTGCGCAGCGATGAGTGCTTCGTGGTTCTGCAAGGCGCTTTGATCGTTGAGGTCGACGGCCAACGGCACCGGATTGGTTCGCGCGAGTTTTGTTGTTTTCCGGCTGGGCTGGTTCATGCCCTGGTCGCCGTCGAGACGCCGCTGGAAACATTGATGATTCGGGCGCCCTCAGCGGATGACAAGGTCTACCCGGCTTCACCGGTATGAGCCAAACAAAGCCTGCACTTAGAACGGGTTCCTATTTGGCATACGGCCCGTCTGGCCCAACCACCGTAGAGGCGTTCAACTGAACGCCCCTACCTGGCCGCAAACGGTGGCGGCAAGCGCTCTTTTGGGCAGGCACCGCCCCGGGCGGTCTAATTCGAAGGAGGCGCAGCCATGCCCGAACCATTTCGGACGACCCTGAGCCCGCGCTATTACGAGTGCGATCTCGACGGCCAGTTAACCGTCGCCAACACCGTGCGCTACGCGCTGCAGGCCGCCATCGAAGCCGGCGCGCCAGCTGATCTGAAAACGCCGGGCCTGGAGGCGGCGGGTTGGCTGGAGCATGTCGGCGATATTGGAATCCAGATCAGCAAGCCCGTCTTGTTTGGCGACCGGCTGGAGGTGCAGGTCCGGCTCACCCGTGTGGGACCGCCCGTCTGGCGGCGGGAGTTTACCTTTCAGCGGGGTGGGGACGAAGTGGCCCAGGCATTCGTAGACACCTTCGATGCGGATGAGAGCCAGCCCGAAATGGAGGACGACGTTGCGGAGCAGTCGGACGAAAACCCCGCCTGGGATGGGCCAGCCCTGGAGCCGCCCGAGCCGCCGCGGCGTGCCTTTCGCGCGGTTTGGCTGGTGGCCGGGCCCCACCTGGATATCAGCGGCCAGCTTGACCCTGGCTGGTTGACCCAAACGCTGGCGGATATGGATAGCCGCGCGGCTGAGGTGGTGGGCTGGTCAGCGGCGCGCGACCAGGAGAGCGGCATCGCGTGGCAGATTGTCGAGCACCGCCTGGAAATGTTTGAAACGATACAGGCCGGCGATCAGCTCAACATCACAACCTATATCGGTGAGCTGGGGGACGACGAGATGGTGCGGCATGCTTCAGTAGAGCGGCGGGATGAAAGGGTCAAGGTTCAGGTGGCCCGCGGCCGTACCCGCTGGGCGTGCGTCAGCACCAGCAGCGCCGAGCGCTGCCGAATCCCCGACGATTGGATAAACGACCTAAGTGACCAGATGGCGGATCTATAGGATTACTGGCCGAACATTGTTTTCAGCAGCGGGTTGATTTGATCCCACACCGGCAGCAGCACGTCGGCGCCAGTGTCGGTAGTGTAGGACTGGACCATGTCGCCCTCAAGCACCTGGCGGTCAATCTTGCCCGGCCCAACCCATAACAGCGTCGGCGCCAGGCGAATGATGTCCAGTGGACTCAGGTCGGTGCCGACGGACTGTTCCACTGCCGCGGCCACCAGTGGCAGCCTTGGCCAGGCGGCAGGCTGCATCAGCCTCGCCAGCGCGGCCGTAATGACCAATTGTTGGCGCGCGGCGCGCTGCAGGTCGGATGAGCCATGCCGGATGCGGGCATAGGCCAGCGCGCGCTCACCGTCCATGTGCTGCGGCCCGGCGTCAAACGTCACGGTCGTGGTGCCATAATCGTCAGTGGGATACTCATCGTCGAACAGAGGATCGGGCACGTTGATATCGATGCCACCCATGGCGTCGATGATGCGGACAAAGCCCGTGAAATCGATGCGCACGTAGCGGTCTACCGTTACGCCAAAGTTCGACCGCACCACCCGCATCGCCATGGCCGGGCCGCTGCCGGTGACAGCCAGTTCGCCATAATAATAGGCCGTGTTGATCCGGTCCAGGCTGCCATCGTGTTGGGGGACGTACAGGTCGCGCGGGATCGAGAGCATGCCCACGTATCGGCCCGGCGGGTAAACCGTCATCAGGATCATGGTGTCAGTCCGGCTGGCGGTCGTAATCTCGTCTGGCCGGTGGTCGAGGCCCAGCAGAAGGATATTCGTGCGCCGCGGCGGTGCGGCCACCAGCAGCGCCACGGCCAGCAAGCCCAACACCAGTGCGCCGCCGACAAACCCGATCAGCCATCCTTGCACAAAGGCGCCCAATCCGCCCCGCCGTCGCGGGTAGCGGGCCGGCCTGGCCACTGGGATGGGGGCATCGCTGCCATAGGCAGGCGCCGGAACAACGCGGCGTACAAGGGTGGGGCGGTTGGCGTATGGCCGGTTAGATGGCATGGGTGTCATTGTAACAAAACGCCTTTTGTCCTCTATCGGTTCCGGCACTATTCTGCGCAGTCACGCCAAGCGTTTATCCAATCGGCCCGGAGGCCAAGCTCGATGACAAAATACACAGTGCACAGCTATCACGTGGACTGGGTCAATGCCAAGCACACGGCGCACCTCAGCGACAAATTATTCCAAAAGGGCCTAGGCGGCAAACTCGATGCGCTCAACACCCTCTACACCCAGGCCATGGCGGCGCCAGATTTATAGAAGTTCAATGCTACTGCCAAGAAACTCCGCGCCATCTCGTCGGACGTCAAGAAAATCGTACCAGTCTACAGCGGTCTGGTCGCAAAAAATGGGAATGACAAGGCCGCGGCGAGAGTCCTTAACGCGATTTACGAGTCAGGTCATAGGACCATACTCGATGAAATAGAAGAAGACCTGCGCAACAAGGGTAAGAACCTTTTCTGAGCCAGTTGATTCCGAAGTCGCGCCCCCATCTTGACGGATTTTCCAGCGCCGATTAGAATAACCCTTGCAACTAAAGCCAGCCGGCACCCGGCGCAGCCCCCAATGGGGCTCCGACCTGGGTTACGCGGGCTGTTTCTGCGTTTAGGGCCAGATTGCAATGTTTTCGACACTCTCTGAAAAAATACAAGGCACGCTCGAACAGCTTACCCGCCGGGGCAAGCTGTCCGAGTCGGATGTCGACAGCGCCTTGCGCGAGGTGCGCCTGGCGCTGCTCGAGGCCGACGTGCATTTCTCGGTCGTTAAGAGCTTCCTCGACCGGGTGCGCGCCCGCGCCGTCGGCGCTGAGGTCTCGCGCGCCCTCAACCCCGCGCAGCAAGTCGTCAAAATCGTCAATGAAGAGCTGGTGGCCACGCTGGGCGAGCCGGGCCGGCTCAATCTCAAGGGGCCGCAGCCGCGCGTGATCTTGCTGGTCGGCCTGAACGGCGCAGGCAAGACCACGCTCGCCGCCAAGCTGGCCAGCAAACTGCGCGCGTCTGGCGAGCGCGTGCTGCTGGTAGCAGCCGACCTGCAGCGACCGGCAGCCGTGCAGCAGCTGCAAACCTTGGGCGCCGCGGTGGATGTGCCGGTCTTTACCGGGCAGAGCAACCCGCCGGAAGTGGCCGCCCAGGCGGTTAAGTCGGGCGAAAAACAGGGCATGACGGTGGTCATCATCGACACCGCCGGCCGGCGCCAGATTGACGATGCCCTGATGGACGAGCTGGTCTCGATCCGGGACCGCACGCACCCGGTGGAGACCCTGCTGGTGGCTGACGCCATGACTGGCCAGGAGGCCGTCCGCATCGCGGAAGGCTTCCACAAGAAGATTGGTCTGACTGGCCTGGTGCTCACTAAGATCGAAGGCGATGCCCGCGGCGGCGCGGCCATTTCCATGCGAACGGTTACCGGCGTGCCGATCAAGTTCCTGGGCACAGGCGAAAAAACCGACGCGCTAGAGGTCTTCGATCCCGGCCGCGTCGCGTCGCGTATCCTGGGCATGGGCGACATCCTCGGGCTCATCGAAAAGGCCGAAGCCAACCTCGACCGTGAGAATGCCCAAAAAGCGGCCGAAAAGCTGGTCTCGGGCAGCTTTACGTTGGAAGACTTCTTGTCACAGCTCCGGGAAGTGCGCAAGATGGGCCCGATTGGGCAACTGCTGGGCATGATCCCCGGCCTGGGCAGCGCCAAGATGCAAATTGACGAGCAGGACGCGGAGAAGCAGCTCAAGCGCACCGAGGCCATCATCCAATCGATGACCCCGCGCGAGCGCCGCAACCCGGATGTGCTCAACGGCAGCCGCAAGCGGCGCATTGCCACGGGGTCGGGCACCACGGTCTACGAAGTGAACCAGCTCGTCAAGCAGTTCAAAGATATGCAAAAGATGATGAAGCAATTGGGTGGTCGCCGCGGCATCCCCGGCCTGCCTCGTGCTCGCTAACCGCAAACAAGGAGAAGTGCCCTCATGGTTCGTCTGCGTCTTCGCAAGGTGGGCTCCAAGGCCCAGCAAAGCTTCCGTATCGTCGCCGCCGAGCGCGAGCACCCGCGCGATGGCCGTTTCTTGGAAAATCTGGGCTTTTACAATCCGCGCACCGAGCCGGCCACGATTGAGATGGACGAGCCGCGCGTGTACGAATGGCTCAAGAATGGCGCCCAGCCCAGCGAATCGGTGCAGAAGTTGTTCCGCGTCACCGGCACCATGGCCCGCTTCGAGCGCTTCAAGGGCGGCGAGGCTGTGGAAACGCTGAGCGCCGAGGCCAAGGCCGCCGCCGCCGCGCGCCACACGTCGACCAAGACCTCTGGCGCCGCCGCCAGCAACCGGCCATCTAAGAAGAAGAAGGCAGCGGCCAAGGCGGCTGACAAGCCCGCCGCGGCTGCCTAGGAGCGCCAATGAAAGAATTGGTGGAATATATCGCCAGGGCCCTGGTTGACAACCCCGACCAGGTGTCGGTCACCGAAGAGGCCAATGGGCCCAATATCCTGCTCGAGCTGCGGGTGGGCGAAGGCGATATGGGCCGCGTGATTGGCCGGCAGGGGCGGGTGGTCAATGCCATGCGCGCGCTGGTGCAGTTTACCGCCGCGCGCCAGACCAAGCGCGCGCAACTCGAAATCGTGGATTGACTGATTTCCTGGCTGTCGGCCGCGTGCTGCGCCCGCATGGTGTGCGCGGCGAGCTTTTGTTGGCGACCCTGACGGACTACCCAGAACACCTATCAGAACAAAAGGTCGTCTACCTGGGCGAGCCGCCGCACGCCCATCCGCTGGCCGGCGTGCGCATCCATCGCAGCCAGCTCATCATTCGGCTGGCCGATTGTCACGACCGCGCCAGCGCCGACGCCTTCCGCGATCAGATCGTCCAGGTCGAGGCCCAGTTCGCGGCGCCGCTGCCGCCCGGTCTGTACTACCACCACCAATTGATCGGCCTGGCAGTCTACACCGAGGAAGGCGAACATTTGGGCGAATTGTCGGAGGTGCTTGAAACCGGCGCCAATGACGTTTACGTGGTTACGGGCCCGCAAGGGGAATTGCTTCTGCCGGTGATCGCCGAGGTCATCCGCTCGGTTGACCTGGAAGCCCACCGCCTGACCATTCACCTGCTCGCTGGCCTGCGCTGATTGTCGTTGATTCTTAGCAACCAGGGCCGGCCGCTGGCATTGCCAGCGGCCGGCCCTGGTTTCCAGGGCTTTTGGGGGGGATTGACACCCATTGAATCACTATGTTATTCTGGCCGACGTTTTGTCGGCCCAGGTGAGGAATTGTGGATCAGCGGTATTGGCTTGGCTTCAACCGGATCAAAGGGATCGGCGCTACACGCTTTCGGCGCCTATTAGACGCTTTTGGTGATCTTGAGACCGCCTGGAACGCGTCGCCGGCTGCCTTGCGCGATGCCGGGCTCGACCGGCGGGCCATCGAAAACTTGGTCGCCAGCCGCACCCAGGTCAATCTAGACGACGAGCTGCGGCGATTGGAGCAGAGCGGCGCGCACCTGATCACCTGGGACGATCCTGGTTACCCGCGCAACCTGCTCAATATCGCCCAGCCGCCCCCGGTTTTGTATGTCAAGGGCGCCCTGCTGCCCGCCGACGAGTGGGCAGTGGCGCTGGTAGGCACCCGCCACGCCAGCGCCTATGGCCGCGAAGTAGCCCGCGAGCTGGCCAGCGGGCTGGCCGCGAGCGGGGTGACCGTAGTGAGCGGGCTGGCGCGTGGCGTGGATGTAAGCGCGCACCGGGCGGCGTTGGAGGCCGGCGGCCGCACGATCGCCGTGCTGGGCTCGGGCGTCGATAACATTTACCCGCCCGAGCACGCGGGCGTGGCGGAATCGGTAGCCCAAGCGGGGGCGGTGATCAGTGATTACGCCCTGGGCACGCCGCCGGAGGGCGCCAATTTCCCGCCGCGCAACCGCATCATCAGCGGCCTATCGAAAGGCGTAGTCATCGTGGAGGCGGGCGAGGTGAGCGGGGCCCTGATTACCGCCGATTTTGCCGCGGAACAGGGCCGGGATGTGTTCGCCGTGCCGGGCAACATCCATCAGCGGACCTCGCTCGGGGCGAATAAGCTCATCCAGCAGGGCGCCAAGATGGTCACTGGCGTGAGCGATATTTTGGAAGAGCTAAACCTGGCTTTGGTCACCGAGCAGCGTACGGCCAGGGCAGCACTGCCGGCGGATGCCACTGAGCAGCGCCTGCTGGCCTGCCTGTCAGCCGACCCGGTGCATATCGATGAATTGGGCGTGCAAATGGGGCTGCCGATTGCGCAGGTGTCGGGCGCGCTGGCGCTCATGGAACTCAAGGGTATGGTCCGGCAAGTGGGGGGCATGAATTACGTCGTTGCGAAAGAAGCGCGGGCCGGCTATTCGGTGGACTGAGCCCGAGATTGGAATTGGGATGGCAGAGGCCTCGGGGTCAGAACATTATTACGCCGTCATCATGGCGGGCGGCGGCGGCACACGGCTGTGGCCCCTGTCGCGCCAGGGGCGCCCCAAGCAGTCGCTGCAATTGATCGGCGACCGCACGATGTTTCAAACCACCGTCGATCGCCTGGCGCCGCTTTTTCCGCCGGAGCGCATCCTGGTAGTGACGTCCGAGCGCTATGCGGCCGACCTGCACCGGCAATGTCCGGGCTTGCCGGGGGACAATTTCGTCCTGGAGCCGGCCACTCGCGGCACGGCGCCGGCCATCGCGCTTTCGGCCCGGGCGCTGCGCCAGCGCGATCCGCGGGCGATTATGGCCTGCCTGACCGCCGACCACTATATCGGCAACGCGGAGCGCTTCCGGCAATTGCTGGCGGCCGCCGGGGTGCTGGCGGAACTGGACCACCTGGTGACGTTGGGTATTACGCCGACGGCGCCGGCCACCGGCTTTGGTTACATTGAGCGGGGTGCTCGCCTGGGCGAGTTTCACGGCTTTGAGGCGTTTCGCGCCCAGCGGTTCAAGGAAAAACCCTCGGCAGCCGAAGCCGTAGCGCTGGTGGCCGACGGCCGGCACTCGTGGAATTCGGGCATGTTCGTCTGGCGCGTGGCCGCCATCTGGGCCGAGTTCCAACGCCAGATGCCTGGCTTGGCCGCCGTGATTGAAAACGTTGAGACGTCGCCGGAGGGCAGCCAGGCGGCCTGGAACGGGGTTCCCAACACCACGATCGATTATGGGATCATGGAAGGCGCCCATAATGTCGCCGTTATCCCGGCCGATGGGCTGGGTTGGAGTGACATTGGCTCCTGGGAAGCGCTGCTGAATGTGCTGGACAGCGACTCGGCCGGGAATGTGGTGATCGGGGCTGACCATCTCAGCCTGGAAACCACCGACACCTTGGTCCATACAGTCCGCGGCTCCAGCCGTCCACGGCTAATTGCCACGGTGGGCGTCTCGGATTTGGTGATCGTGGATACGGATGATGTGCTGCTGGTGTGCCGCCGCGACCGCTCGCAAGAGGTCAAATTGCTGGTCGACCGTTTGAAAAAGAGCCCCGGCGGTAGCGACTATTTGTGATTGGAAATGTGATGGAAGCTTATTGTGTGAAGTGCAAGACCAAACGTGAGATGGTTGACCCTCAACCGGTGTTTACGGCTACCGGCGGACCAGCGACCAAGGGGCGCTGCGCGGTGTGCGGGACTAACTTGTTCCGGATGGGTGAAACTGAGGCCCATGCCGGCTTGCCACACCCCGAGCGTACGGCGGCCAAGCGGACGGCCAAATCAGCCAATTCCAAGCCGGCGGTCCAGCGGCATGGCAAGTTGGTCATCGTCGAATCGCCCGCCAAGGCCAAGACCGTCGGTCGCTTTCTGGGCCGTGGCTACACCGTGCGTGCCTCGGTCGGTCACATCCGCGACTTGCTGCGCTCAACCCTGTCGGTGGACGTGGAGCACGATTTCACCCCGAAATACCGTGTGCCCAACGAAAAACGCGAGGTGGTCAAGGCGCTCAAGGCCGAGGCCGCCCAGGCAGCGGATATCTACCTGGCGACGGACCCCGACCGTGAAGGCGAAGCCATTGCCTGGCACCTGCTGGAGGCGGCCGAAATCGAGCCCGAGCGCGCCCGGCGCGTGGTTTTTCACGAGATTACCAAGCCAGCGATCGAAGAGGCCTTCGCGCACCCGCGCGAAATTGCCATGGATCTGGTGAATGCCCAGCAAGCCCGGCGCATCCTGGACCGGCTGGTGGGTTACTCGCTCAGCCCGCTGCTGTGGGCCAAGGTGCGCGGCCGGCTTTCGGCCGGTCGGGTGCAGTCGGTGGCGGTGCGGCTGATCGTGGACCGCGAGCGCGAGATCGACGCATTTGTGCCCGCCGAATATTGGAGTATCGAAGCCGAGCTCAAGAAAGCCGCGCCAAACGGTGTGCACAAGCCCGAAACCTTCCGGGCCCGCCTGGTGAAGATTGGCGACGACGACGTGGGCACGGGCGAAGCCTGTCTGCTCAAGACCGACGCCGATGTGCAGACGCACCTGGCCGAGCTCAACGCCGCCCGCTACTCGGTGGCGCGGGTGAAGATCGGTGAGCGCAAGCGCGGCCCCTCCGCGCCGTTTACAACCAGCACCCTGCAGCAAGAGGCGTCGCGCCGGCTGGGTTTTACCGCCAAGCGCACCATGGCCACCGCGCAGGGGCTGTACGAGGGCGTGGAGATCGGCGAGGATCAGGTCAGCGGCCTGATCACCTATATGCGCACCGACAGCACCAATGTGGCCGCCCAGGCGCAATCCGAGGCGCGTGAGTTTGTGACCGAGCGCTTCGGTGCCGACTATCTGCCGGCCGAGCCCCCGCAATACAAGACGCGCTCGAAGGGCGCCCAGGAGGCCCACGAGGCCATCCGTCCGACCCAGGTGTCGCGCGAGCCCAAAGCCATTGCCGCCTACCTCAGCAAGGATCAGCTCAAGCTGTATACCCTGATCTGGCAGCGGTTTGTGGCCAGCCAGATGGCGGCGGCGTTGTTCGACACGATCTCGGTTGAAATCGCGGCCGAGGGCCCAACCCGCCCATACCTTTTCAGGGTTTCCGGTTCGACCATGAGGTTTGCCGGTTTTCTAGCGTTGTATGAGGAGACGCGCGACGAGGATGTGGCTCGCGACGAGGAAGAAGAAGCGCGCAGCCTGCCGCCGCTGACCGCCGACGAGGCTCTGGCGCTGCTCGGAATTCTCCCAGAGCAGCATTTCACCCAGCCGCCGCCGCGCTACAGCGAGGCCAGCCTGGTGAAAGCCCTGGAAGAGAACGGCATCGGCCGGCCGTCGACGTACGCGCCGACCATCTCAACCATCCAGCAGCGCGGCTACGTGCTGCGCGAAGACAAGCGGCTGGCGCCGACCGAGACCGGTATCATCGTCAACGATCTGCTGGTCCAATACTTCCCTGAAATTGTGGACCTGAATTTTACGGCCAACATGGAAGAAGAGCTGGACCAAATCGCCGAGGGCGAGCGCGAGTGGGTGGGGGTGCTGCGAGAATTCTGGGGGCCCTTCTCAAGGCAGGTAAGCACCGCTGAGGCCGACATGCCCCAGGTGAACACCGGGCCGGAATATGTGGGCCGTGACTGCCCCGAAACTGGGCACCCGCTGATCATCCGCTGGGGCCGGTATGGCAAGTTCATCGGCTGCTCTGATTTCCCACGCTGCCGGTACACCGAGCCCTGGTTAGAGAAGATCGGGGTATTCTGCCCCAAAGACCATGGCGAGCTGGTGGAGCGCAAGACGCGCAAAGGGCGAGCGTTCTATGGCTGCGCGAACTATCCCGCCTGCGACTTTACCTCGTGGAAGCGGCCACTGCCGCAGCCATGCCCGAATTGCGGCGGGCTGCTGGTCGTGGCCAACAAGAACTTTGCCCAGTGCACCGTCTGCGAGCACCAGTTCCCGCTGGATGCCTTGCCGTCTAACGAGCCGGAGGCCCTGCCCGAGCCGGTTTAGCCCTATTTAGCCCCGTTAGGTTTGCGTTTGTCCCTTGACTGCTATACAATCCGGCCGATACCGGCTGGATGAGGGACACATATGAACAATATGACCCAACGGATTACCGACACAGTGAAGCAGCAAGCCCTGCTCGTGGCCGTCCTGGCGCTGATTGTCGGTATTCTCCTGGGCTGGTTTGGTATCGGCTGGGGCCTTTGGCCGGTGGATTTCGTCAATGGCAACCTTTCGCAAACGCAGCCCAGTATTCAGCAAGACTGGGTGCGGCTGACAGCGGCCGAATACGCCCTCAACCCCAACATCGATCGCGCCGCCGCCCGCATTAACCAACTCGGCGCGAATGCCCCGCAGGTCATTTCCGACACTTTGACGGCTTCCAAGGGCGACGAACAGATCCGCGTCGGCCAGTTACAGCAGGTGCTGAAGCTCTCGGGACACCTGGGAACAGGCTCGACCGCCGGCCAACCGGCGGCGACGCCCAGCCTTATCGACCGGTTTAAGCTGCCTCTTTTGGGATGCAGCCTGTTGATTGTGCTTGGGTTGGTGGCGGGCGGGGCCTGGTATCTGTGGTCCACTGGCGCTCTGGGCGCGCGGCCCAGCCCCAGGCCCGCGGGGAGTGGCGGCGCCAGTACCATGGCCACACGTGTTCGCCCGGCGGCGGCCAGCGCCACGCGCAGCCAGGCCGAGGGCTCTAAGACAAACTTCGCGGCCGCGGGAACCGCGCCGACGCCCACCGGCGCCCCGCCCGTGGCGCAGTTTATGACCACTTACGTGCTGGGCGACGATTTGTATGATGACTCGTTCAGCATTGACGCGCCGGATGGCAGCTTTTTGGGCGAGTGCGGGATGGGGATCTCGGAGACGATTGGGGTGGGCGATCCCAAGAAGGTGATGGCGTTCGAGGTGTGGCTGTTCGACAAGAACGACATCCGCACGGTGACCAAGGTGCTCATGAGCAACCACGCCTTCCAGGATGAGGCCCTAAAGAGCCGCCTGGCGGCCAAGGGCGAGCCGGTGCTGGTCCAGTCGGGCGATGTGGTTTCGATGGAGACCGCGTCGCTGGTGGTGACTGCCCGGGTGGTTGACATGGCTTATGGCGGCGGCGCGCTGCCGCCAAATAGTTTCTTTGAGCGGCTGACCATCGAGCTGGCGGCGTTTACAAAGAAACCGGCGGCATAACAGGGACGATCAACGTCAGCGCGGCTGCCCGGCGGGCATTTCAGCTCTTCTGGTATTCGATCTTGATCACCTTGAGCACCAGCATGCCGCCGGGCGTTTCGGTTTTAACCACTTCGCCGATGTGTTTGCCAATCAGCGCGCGGCCGATGGGCGATTCATTCGATATCGTGCGTTTGCGCGGATCGGCCTCTTTCGCGCCGACGATGGTGTAAATCTCGGCCTCCTCGCCGGGCTCTTGAACCGTCACGGTGGCGCCCACGGTGACATGGTCGTAGCGGGCGCCGTCTTCATTGTGGATAATCTGGGCGTCGCGCAGCACCTGTTCCAGCTCCTGGATGCGGCCTTCCAAGAAAGCCTGATCCTCCTTGGCCATGATGTAGTCGGCATTCTCGGATAGGTCGCCCATCTGGATGGCCTCGCGCAGGCGCTTGGAGAGCTCCTGACGCTTGACGGTGGTCAGGTTCTCGAGCTCGGCCTTGAGCTTGGCCGCCCCATCCGGGGTCAGGTAGTTTTGGTTCACTGGTCAATCACCTCACTCTTCGAAAAAATGACGCTTGTCCGCCGTAGGGGCGTTCGGTTGAACGCCCGCACCGTAGGGGCGTTCAGTTGAACGCCCCTACTAGGGCAGGGTGTACGGGTCAAACAACTTGTAGTGCTCGTCCAACGCGAAGCGGTCGGTCATGCCGGCGATGTAATCGCACACGGCCCGCTGCAGGTCGCCCTTGGCCTGCGCGCGCGCCTGCACTTCCTGGGGCAGCTGGGCTGGTTCGGCGATGTAGCCGGCGAACAGGCTGCTGAGGATGGCTTCGGCTTTCACCTGCATGCGCACCACCCGGTAATGGCGGTACATATGTTGATATAGGAACGTCTTCAGCTCGCGGTTGCGGCCGGCCATCTCATCGCTCCAGCCGATGACGTTATGGTCGAGCCGCTGGAGCGCCTCGACGGATTTTACACCGGCAGCCTCGAGGCGGCCGTTGGTGGCCTGGATCAAGTCGTCCACCTCCACACCAATCAATCGCCGGATAAAGCGATGGCGGGTGATCTGGTCCATCGTTTCGCCATGCCAGTCGATGCTGTCACGCACCAGCTCCCATAGCCCCAGGCCGGCCAGCTCGGCCGGGGCCAGCAGCCCCGAGCGCAGGCCGTCATCCAGGTCGTGGGCGGTATAGGCCAGCTCGTCGGCGGCGTTGGCAATTTGAGCTTCCAGGTGCCCGCGCTTCTGAGCGTCGTATTCGCTGGCATCCGCAATGTCATACTCAGTCTCGTGCTTGACAATGCCTTCACGCACTTCCCAGGTGAGGTTCAAGCCCGGCCAGCGTGGATAGCGCTGCTCCAGCTTGGTCACGATGCGCAGCGATTGCTTGTTGTGGTCGAAGCCGCCGTACTCGCGCATGAGTCGATTGAGAGCCATTTCGCCCGAATGGCCAAAGGGCGGGTGGCCCAGGTCGTGCGACAGGCAGATGGCCTCGATCAGGTCTTCGTTAGCGCCCAGGGTGCGCGCCAGGCTGCGGCCGATTTGCGCCACCTCCAGGGTGTGGGTCAGCCGGGTGCGATAGTAGTCGCCCTCGAAGTTGACAAAGACCTGGGTCTTATACTCCAAACGCCGGAAAGCGGTGGTATGTAAGATGCGGTCGCGATCGCGCTGGAAGGCGGTGCGGTCATCGGGCTCAGGATCGGGATGGAAGGCGCGGCCGCGCGAATCTCGGCTTTTGAGACCATAGGGCGCCAGCGTCAGCGTTTCACGCTCTTCGAGGTTCTGCCGGGTAAAGATCATCGCTGAGAATTGCTCCTGTGCCGCACGCCGGGCAGAATAACATTCTGAAGGGGCATTGTCAATGCAAACAACGTCGCGAGCGGCGGGAGAAATTTGGTTGAGTTCTTCGCTGTGGTATGATCATTTCGTACTGAGCTGTTAAGGAGGACGTCGATGGCATCAAAAGTAATGAGTGTTAAAGCGCCCACCGAACGGTTAGGCGTCATGGAGCTGAGTGGACGGCCCGCGACGATTATTGGTGACGAGGTGAACGTCGGCCAGGCAGCGCCGCATTTTACGGCCCAGGTGGGGGTATGGCCGGGGAAAGATCTGTGGTCCGAGCTGGACCCGCTGGCAGCGACAGAGGGCTCCGTGCGCATCCTGTCGGCGGTGCCGTCGCTGGATACCAACACGTGTGATATCGAGACCCGGCGGTTCAACACCGAAGCCGCCCACCTGGGGCCAGGCATCCACATCATCACGATCAGCGTGGATTTGCCAGTGGCTCAGAAGCGCTGGTGCGGCGCGGCTGGGGTGGACCGCATTTATGCCGTGAGCGACCACATGGCAACCGAATTTGGCCTGAAGTATGGCGCGCTGATGAAGGAACGCCGCTGGCTGCGGCGCGCGGTGTTCGTAGTAGACCAGCACGACGTGATCCGCTACGCGACCTATATGCCTAAGCTGGGCGACCAGCCCGACTATGACACAGTGCTGGCCCTGGCGCGCGGGCTGTTGGCGGATGAGAGCGCCGCATGACCGACCAGCCCGGCAACGCCGGCCAACCAATGATGCCGCCGCCCAGCCAAGGCTCGGGCGGACGGGTGGTGAAGATTATGGCATTGGCAGTAATTGGCCTGGTGGTACTGTGCGGTTTGGCAGGCTCGTGCCTGTTCGCCTTTACATTGGTGGCGCCCCTGATCAAGGGCGTGCCCACGCCGTTACAATGAATTGAGCAAAAACAAAACGCGCGCGCCGCTGGGCGGCGCGCGCGTTTTGTTGTCGGCGGACTATTTTTCGATCTCGGCCAGCTTCTGTGCGCGCTGCCATTCGGGGATGCTGGCGTCGCGCTCGACGAGGCTCTGGCGCAGCTCAAATATCTGGTCGCGCAGCAGGGCGGCCTTTTCAAACTCCAATTGCTGCGCCGATTCCTTCATCTGCTTTTCCAATTCCTTGATGATGCGGTTGAGCTCGTCCTTGGGCAGCTGATTGACGGGCGAGGTGCGATACTCGGCGGGCTCTTCGGCCACAGCCCGCAGGCGGGACGTGATGTCGCGCACCGATTTGACGATGCCGGCCGGGACGATGTGGTGCTCATTGTTATAACTTACCTGGATGGCGCGCCGGCGGTTGGTCTCGTCCAGGGCGAAACGCATCGAGTCGGTGATCTTATCGGCATACATCAACACGCGGCCGCTCACATGTCGGGCGGCGCGGCCGATTGTCTGCACCAGCGACGTGCCGGAGCGCAGAAAGCCCTCTTTGTCGGCGTCCAGGATGGCCACCAGGGAAACTTCGGGCAGGTCCAGCCCTTCGCGGAGCAGGTTGATGCCAACCACCACGTCGAAGACGCCCAGCCGCAGGTCGCGCAGGATCTCGATGCGCTCAAAGGTCTCGATCTCCGAGTGCAGGTAGTGTACCTTGACACCCAGCTCGAGCAAGTAATCGGCCAGGTCTTCGGCCATGCGCTTGGTGAGCGTAGTGACCAGCACCCGCTCGCCGCGGCCCACGCGGGCGCGGATTTCGGCGACCAGGTCGTCGATCTGCCCTTTGGTGGGGCGAACCTCTACTTCTGGGTCGACCAGGCCGGTGGGCCGGATGATCTGCTGCACCACCTGGTTGGCGCGCCCCAACTCGTATTTGCCGGGCGTGGCCGAGGTGTAGATGACCTGGCCCATGCGTTCTTGAAACTCGTCAAAACTGAGCGGGCGGTTGTCGAGCGCCGATGGCAGCCGGAAGCCATACTTCACCAGCTCTTCCTTGCGCGAGCGGTCGCCGCCGTACATGCCGCCAATCTGCGGCACGGTCATGTGCGATTCGTCCAGGCATAATAAAAAATCGGACGGGAAGTAGTCGATCAGGGTGGTGGGCGGCGAACCGGGCGGGCGCTGGTCGAGCGGGCGCGAGTAGTTTTCGATGCCCGAGCAATAGCCCACTTCGCGCAGCATCTCCAGGTCGTAGCGGGTGCGCTGCTCGATGCGCTGGGCTTCGAGCAGCATGTCGTTCTGCTTGAAATAGGCCACGCGCTCTTCCAACTCTTGCTCAATATCGCGAATGGCGGCCCGCAGCTTGTCTTCCTCGGTGATGAAATGCTTGGCCGGGAAAATGTCCAGCTCGGGGTAGTCGCCGAGAATCTCACCGGTCACCATGTCGTACTCGGCGATGCGCTCGATCTCATCACCGAAGAAGGCGATGCGGAACGCGTTCGTCTGGCCGACGGGCGAGATCTCCAGGGTGTCGCCGCGCACGCGGAACACCCCGCTTTTGACCTCCACGTCGTTGCGCTGGTACTGGATGGTGATCAGTTGCCGAAGCAATGTGGTACGGCGGAAGGTCTCGCCGACCTTGAGATGGACCATATATTTGCGCCAGGCGTCGGGTGAGCCCAGCCCGTAGATGCAAGAGACCGACGACACAATGAGCACATCGCGCCGGCTGAGCAGCGCGGCCGTTGCGGCCAGCCGCAGCCGGTCGATCTCCTCGTTAATCTCGGTTTCCTTCTCGATATACAGGTCGTGCCGGGCGACATAGGCCTCCGGCTGGTAGTAGTCGTAATAGGAGACAAAGTATTCGACCGCGTTCTTGGGGAAGAACTCCTTGAACTCGGCGTAGAGCTGAGCCGCCAGGGTCTTGTTGTGCGCCATGACCAGGGTGGGCTTTTGCACCTGGGCGACTACGTTGGCGATGGTAAAGGTGTTATGGACGAAGAACCCGCCGCTGCCGGCCAGGAAATTTTCCGCTCCCGGCACGGACAGGTCATAGACATAGCGCTCGCGGTAATCCACCGGCTCAACGGCGGTGACCAGGGTCCAACGCAGCCGCGCGAGGGCGTGCAGCTCGTCCCAGGATTCCCACCAGCCGGTGGCGAAATGCTCGCGGGCCTGCGCCTGGCAGGCCAGCGCCACCAGCAGCCGCAGCACGCTGACGCGCTCGGGCGCGAGCGCGCCGGTCTCAAACGCCTGCACCGATTCTAGCGGCAGTTGGCTGGCGGCCGCCAGGGCCGCGGCGCTGAGGTGAACTGACTGGCGCAGCCGGCGCAGCTCGGCGCCTGTGATAGGCAGCACATCGAACTCGAAGCGGTCGGGTTCCTGGAGCTTGTCACCCAACTGTTCCTGCTTTTCCGGGTCGCCGAAACGAATGTCGTGGTTGAAGCGGCGCAGGTCGGCCTGGCCGGCGACCATGAGCCGGAAGCGGGTTGGAGCGAGCGGGTCACCCATAGGGATCACGCGCGCCCAAATGCCAAAGCGCAGCAGGGCGTAGCCCAGGTCCGAAGCCAGCCGCGGGCTGGCGATCTCGGCGACGATCTCATTGGCGGCGGCGAAGTTGCCGGCCGCGTCAAAGAAGCCGCGCAGCAATTGCACCAGCGCCGGATGGGGCAAGTTGGGCCATGACTCGGGCAGGTGCCGGGTCTTGGGCGATCGGCCGCACAGGCGGCCGAGCTGGATGGCCGGGCCCCCAGTGTTGGCAGCCCCTGGCTCGGCGCCCAGCGCCAGGTACTGGCCAATGGCGTGCCAGAACTGAGCGGGAAGCTGCGCCGCGGCCAGGTGATCATCGAAGCCAGCACCCACGGCGACGCGCGTGTGGCTTATTTGCGCGGCGACGGCCGACCGAGCGCGGCTGGGCCCGGCGCCGCCCACGCTCATCAATTCGGGCATGGCCGCATTGTCGGTCATCGGTGCGGCTGCCGCCAGCAGCGACTCGGGCAGCGGGATCAAATCGCTGGGACGGGCATCAGCCGTCTTGATAAGCTGCAAATGGCCGTCACGCAGTACAAACAGGTTGTGGTCGCCCGTGAGAGTGGCGGCCCGGCCGCAGGCCGTCTCGAGACGATACATGGCCGCCGGCGGGACATGGCGCGTGAAGCTGCTGATGGGAAACAAGTCGACCTGGCACGTGCCGGGATCGAAGGCCTGGGTGAAATATTCGCCGGGCAGGCCGGCGGTCTCCAAAACCTGGCTATCGCCCTGCTGCTGGATCGCGGCGGGGTGCTGGCGGAATACGCCGTCCACCAGCTCGCCAATGGGCAGCACACGCGCCTGGCGGCGGCCGCCAATTTGCTCGATCACGAAGACCGGTTCGGCATGGCCCAGGCTCTTGCCGGTGCCGGTGGCCCCTAGCAGCACCTGGTGTTTGTCGCCGCGCCGGACCCCTTCTACCAGTTTGGTGATGGCGTCTGGCTGGTCGCCCGTGGCTTGAAAGTCGGAGTGGAGCTCAAATTTCATCGGGTGTTTACCTGCAATCGCTTAGCAATGGAACAGGTATTCTAGCATAACACGGTTTACTATCCACTTCCCACTGTACTGGGCGGGCGGACATAAATTGGATTGCTATAGATCCAGCCGCGCAGGCGGCCTTTGTAATTAACGTGCATTTCGACTCGGTAAACGCCATATTCCCCGATGGGCACGGTGTAGGAAAAATGAGTCTGGTTGTCCCAGCGGCCAATCTCGGCGCCATCACGCAGCAGGCGCAGGCTGCCGACTGAGGGTGCGGCGGCCTGCAGCGTGAGCCCGCTGCGATTGGTCAACTCGTCGCCCATCAGGGCCGTGCCGCGTTCGCTGTTGGCGCTAAAGCGAAACCCGCGCGCCGGCGCCGCGCCATCATAGGCCACGAAGCAGTGCCCGGCGGCCAGCGCGGCCAGCACCAGGCTGCGGTCGTTGGAAACGTCCCCGTTAGGCGGGCTGTCCACCAACACATGGGTGTTGACCTGGCGGAACAGGAACTCATACGGGAAGATCACGCGCCGCAGGCCGCTGACATGATACTCGTGCCCATGGGCGTCGGCGCCGCCAATGACGACCACGCGCTGGCCGAGCGCGACGAGCTCGTCCCAGCGTTTGAGCACTTGCGGCAGCGGCCTGGCGATGCCCAGTTCGGGGTTGTAGACGTAGCGCAGCGCCGCGGAGCGACTGGTGAGCAGCGCCTTGAAGCTGGTCATATAGTTCCACAGCTCCAGGCCGGTGTAGCCAGTGATCTCCCAGGTGACCCACGACAGGTCTTCATTCGCCAGTAATGGGGTGGGCGGGTCAACCGGGTGTGCCAGGAATGTGAGGCCGCGGGCCGCAGCGGCGGCATCGAGCAGCGCCTGCGGTCGCAGGGCATGCTGGGCCAGCTCGGTGCGGGCGCCAAATACCAACAAATGGTTCTTCTGCGGCTGGCGGGTCTGGTCGTGAATTTCTTCCCCGACCAGGACCAGCACCCGGCGGTCACCCCGCACGTGGTAGCGCTCCAGCCCATCCACCCAAATGTTGTGGTCGGTGACGCAAATGCAGTCGAGCCCGGCGTTCAGCGCCGCCTGCGCGATTTCGGCGTGGTACCACTCCCCGTCGGAGTAGGGGGTATGCATGTGAAAGTTACAGACGACTTCAAACGGGGTCATGGCAAGCACCAGGCCCTAATAGGGTTGCGAGATTGGCCAAAGGTAAAGACCGTGGGGCCGTTCCTTATTTTCGAGTATTCCAAGTCCAAAGTCCTTTGGGGCTGGAAGCAGAATAGCTTGCCAGCCTATTGACAAAAACAGCCCAACCGATGAAAGGGTAAATCATCCCGTCGCTGAACGCAAGGTAGCAGGCCGCTTGTGGCTGATCCACGGGCGGCCTGCCTGTTTCGGCTGATACAAAGCGAATCTCCGTCTGACAAGACCTTTTCGATATTACATCGATCTGTTCAAGCTTCTTCAAGCCCATTCAACCCCCCATTTGGTGGCTTAGTAGCTATCAAATCTTGCTTGGTCCCCGGAAACAGTACACCTGCCCAAAACGCAGGTTCCGAATTCGCAAACCCACTGGCTATGGTTTTGATGGACAGCAATCCCTGGGACCAAACGTCACCAGCGGCGAAAACCCAACGACCGTGCACAGCAACCCTATTTGCAATTCCAACCATGTGGCGACTGCTTGCCGGCCAGGACAGGTCCCGCGACCGAACAGATAGGCCAGCGGAATTCCCAAGACAACCGCCACAAGCAAGACAGATCTGGAGGCAGCGGCAATCTAAGCATGGCAACCCTGGCCAGGCGCCGTAGCGCTGCTGGTCGGCTATCAAGACGCGCCACGCGCCAGCACAAAGTGCGGCACGGCCCGTCATATATTGGTCTTGCCCATTTTTGAATTGGGATTAGTTGACAAGCTGGGGTATAATGTAACTATGGTTACACAAAGCCTTGAGCCGGCCGCCCCGTGGCGCTGGCTGTTGCTGCTGTACAAAGTTAAACCCAAACCTTCAGCCGGGCGGGTGTATGTCTGGCGCAAGCTCAAACGCTTGGGCGCGCTGTTAGTGCACGATGCGGTGTGGGTGCTGCCCGACACGCCTCGCACGCGCGAACATTTCCAATGGCTGGCAGCCGAGATTGTTGAGATGGGCGGGGAAGCGCTTATCTGGGAGTCCCAGCTCGCGCTGGGTACGACTGAAGCAGCGCTGATACAGAAGTTTGCCGAGCCGACTGAAGCGGCCTACCGCGCCCTTCTGAAGGACTTGAAGAAAAAGGAACCTGACTTGGCCACGCTGTCACAGCAGTATCAACAGGTCAAACAACAAGACTACTTCCACTCGCGGCTGGGAGCCGAGGTGCGGGAGGCACTCACCTCGGCTCGCGAAGGGGGTGGCCAATGAAGTGGGTCACGTGGGAGAACGTAGCGGTTGACCGGATGGCGTGCGCCTGGCTGATCCGGCGGCACATTGATCCCAAAGCTGAATTTCTATTCGTGCCGCCCGGAAAACAAGCGCTGCCCAAGGGAGCCGAGCCGTTTGACATTCCCGGGGCCCGTTTGTCGCACCGGCGTGGCCATTGCACCTTCAACACCATGTTGCAAGAGTACAGCCTGAGAGATCCTGTTTTGCAGCGTGTGGCGGACATTGTGGATGAGGCCGATACCGTCCAGGAAGTCGCGGTCGAGCCAATCGCGCCCGGATTAGACTTCATTTGTCGAGGCCTCCGGTTGACCAGCCCCGACGACAAGACTGCCCTGGAGCGGGGCATGCTGGTCTATGAGGCTTTGTACGCTGAACTGGCGGCTGAGCAGACCTGAGCCCCGGCATTCAAGGAATTATGTTGACCACTGCTGACGCATGAGACTCTTTTTTGCGAAGCGCCGAAACACGTTGATAGTCATCGTGGCGCTGATGGCTCTGGCGCTCGCGACCTTCGTTTTGATCCGGTATCGCGACCTGGTCCTATCTACACTGCACATCAACCTTGCCCGCCCAGACAGCGCCGCCGCGCTGCACTTAAGAATGGTTGCCGATGTTCCGCTCGCGGGCGGCGCCTCGCGCTTCGACTATCAGGTGGTGGACGAAAGTCACAGTCGTCTCTTCATCGCTCACCTCGGCGCCGATCTCGTGACGGTCTTTGACTTAAAAAATCAGCGGGTGATCACCGACGTTGTCGGCGTGGCGGGCGCGCATGGCGTGACGGTGGCGCCCGATTTGGGGCTCGTCTTCGCGGCGGCCACCGGCACCCACCAGGTGGCAGTTATTGATGCGGAGACGCTTCAGATCATCGCGCGCATCGATAGCGGCGACTATCCCGACGGTCTGGCCTATGATCCTGAAACGCACAAGCTGTTTGTGTCCGACGAGTCCGGCCGTGCCGACATCGTCATGGACACCCAGACCAACCAACGCCTGAACCGAATAGACCTGGGCA
>Ga0070730_10001252_pt1 | contig 24815 bp, 23 predicted proteins | sample Coa_R1_3_FD_66447 | JGI IMG/M metagenome (GOLD analysis project Ga0070730, IMG submission 66447) | Surface soil microbial communities from Centralia Pennsylvania, which are recovering from an underground coalmine fire - Coalmine... | ecosystem: Environmental > Terrestrial > Soil > Unclassified ... | reverse complement strand
GCCACGAAGTCCGCCTGCGCGGACTGGGTACGGGCGCGAATGGATGTATCCGCCAGCGGGTAGGCAAGCGGGAATGCGTTATGCTATACTTATACAATAAGTAGGGCGCAGCGCATTCCCTTTTTCACTGTCTCATACATGCCAGGCTTGGCCGCAGCGGCGCGGCAGTGAGCCATCTTCGGGAGGACAGACATGGAGCCACTGGTTGATAGCTATGGTCGGCGTATCAAGAGCATGCGGATTTCGATTACCGATAAGTGCCAATTCCGCTGCACGTACTGTATGCCCGCCGAGGGTCTGCCCTGGCTCAAGAAGAGCGAAATCCTGAGCTACGAGGAGATCACGCGCCTGGCGCGCGTTGCTACGGCGATTGGCATCGAGCAGATTCGCCTGACGGGCGGCGAGCCGTTGGTGCGGCGCGATGTGCCGGAGTTGATTCGGATGCTCAAGCCGCTGCCGGGGCTGCGCAGTCTGAGCCTGACTACCAACGGGGTGCTGCTGAAGAAGCTGGCAGCGCCACTGGCCGAGGCCGGGCTGACGCGCATCAATGTGAGCCTGGATTCGCTGGTGCGCGAGAAGTTTGCGCAGTTGACGCGCCGCGATCAGTTTGACGCGGTGATCGAGGGGCTGGAAGCGTTAGAGAACTACCCCAGCATTCATCCGATCAAGATCAACGCGGTGGCGATGAAGGACTTTACGGAATCAGAGGTGCTGGACTTTGCGGCGCTGGCGCGCCGCAAGCCGTATATTATCCGCTGGATTGAGTTTATGCCGCTGGACGCCGATCAAATCTGGCGCAAAGAGGATATTCTGACGGGGGCGGAGATTCTGGCGATTATCGAGAAAGAGTACGGGCCGATGACGCGCATCACCGATGGCGACCCGTCGGAGACGGCGCGGCGCTATCGCTTCCCCGATGGCGTTGGGGAGGTGGGCTTTATCAATCCGGTCAGCGAGCCGTTCTGCGCCTCGTGTGATCGTATCCGCATGACTGCCGAGGGCAAGCTGCGCACCTGCCTGTTCTCGACGGAGGAGACGGACCTGCGCGAGCCGCTGCGCTCCGGGGCGTCGGATGAGGTGATTGAGGAGACCATCCGGCAGGCGGTCTGGCACAAGGAACTCAAGCACTATATCGGCGATAAGCGCTTCCGGCGGGCGAACCGCAGCATGTCGATGATTGGGGGCTAACCCCACCCGCAGGCGGTTAATGACGTTTTATTTTTTAGCCAGGCCACGATGGCGCCGGGGGCTGGCGGCTGAAGGCCGCGCCTGCGGCGGCGGGCGCTGGACGGCGCCGGGCGCCGCCCCTCTCGGCTTCGCCTCGGACCTCTCGCTCGACCACGCCTGGAGGCTGCGCCACGAAGCCCACCTTCGTGGGCTAAGACGAACAGGTGCCCGCGTTGAAAAGGAAAAATCATAAACCGCGCCTATGGGCCTACGGCCACCAAGTCGGCCTGCGCCGACTCCCCACACCATCCGCGCGGCGCGGTTGTCTCAGCCTGTTGAGAGACTGCTGGGCTGCTGGGCGTTTAGCGTTCGGCGAAGCGGCTGGCGTCGCCGAGTTCCGCGTCGGCGAGGCGGCCCAGCAGGAAGAGGACATCCGAGAGGCGATTGAGGTAGCGTTGGGGCGTGGTGTTGGGCAGCCAGCCCTGCTGGGTGAGCGGGATGACGGCGCGCTCGGCGCGGCGGGTGACGGCGCGGGCCAGGTCGATGGCGGCGCTGGCGGGATGGTCGCCGGGGACGATGAAGCGTGTGCCGATCTGCACTTCCTGGCGCAGTGTGCTGACCAGCGCATCCAACGCTTCGAGCCGGGCATCTGCGAGATACTGGCCGATCTTCGGGCGCGCCTCTGGGGTGGTGGCGATGTCGCCCATCAGGGAGTAGAGGTCGTTCTGGAAGCTGAGCAGCAGGTCGTGGATGCGCGTCAGCCCAGCGGCTCGGCAAGTGGCGCGGGCGACGCCAATGGTCGATGTGGCTTCATCGACCTCGCCAAGCGCGACGACGCGGCTGTCGGTCTTGGGGACGCGCAGATCACCAAGCAGGCCGGTGGTGCCATCGTCGCCGGTGCGGGTGGTGACGCGGGCGCTGCCATGCGATGCAGCGCTTGCTGGCTGCTGATCTGAAGGTTCGGGGGTATCGGCCATAAAAATTCTCCTTTGTACAGAGCGGCTGGCGGTTAAAACCGCGTCTGGAGGCTGCGCCAGTGAGCCGCGCCGATGTGGGCTGGGACGAGGGATGAGGGATGCGTTTCTTTGACATCGTCCCAAATCCTGATGAACGAGAGCGCGCCGCGCCGCTGTCCCTCCGAGAGCAGCCTCCTGGCGGACTGGGCGATAAGCGCCAGACCCCCCTGTCGGCGAGAAGCCGGCGGTACATACCAACGCCGCCCTACCCCAGAACGGTCCGGCTAGAAGCCGGCGGTACACACCAACGCTGCCCTACCCCAGAACGGTCCGGCTAGAAGCCGGCAGTACACACCAACGCTGCTCCTCAGAGGTTATGCTCTCTGGCTGGCTGTTGATCACTTGCCTTGAGCGATGCGCTCAGCAGGGTGATTGCCTCTGGTATCTCTCTCGCACATTGCGCGCCCGATTTGAGCAGGGCATTGTAGATCGCTGCGCCCTCGCCGCCGGTATAGTCGCGCGCTGTGATCTGGCACAGTATGGGCACTGGATCAGATGCAGCATCGCTTTCTGTTATTGTAGCAGATGCTGGCTCCAGCAGGATGGTGGGCAGACCCGTCTGGGCGGCTTCGAGCGCCAGGCGCAGCAGGATCAGATTGCCCGGCCCGATGGGGACGGGGCAGAGGATTTGCGCCTGGCTCCGCTTGAGCGCGGCGCGCACCTGCGCGGCGGTTTCCAGCGCGATGGGCGCGTAGGGCTGTTCGCTGATGACCCCGGCGGCCAGGCGCAGCGCCAGGGCGTGATCGCTGTCGCCGATGTTGAGCGCGCCGATGGAGAAGGGGATGCGCGCGTCGGCCAGCCCGCGCATCAGAAGCGCGGCGCTGCCGCCTCCGCCGATGATATGCACGACGGGGCGAACGCTTGCGTCGCGCTCAGCCGCTGACGTTGGATCGTGCTGGCTGTGGTCGGAAGCGGCGGGCGGCAAGACGCTCAGGTGCGTTGCGCCGTGCAGGATGCCGACCTCAACGGGCACCTCATAGACGCGGCTGAGTAGGCGGCTTTGCAGCACTTCGACTGGCGGGCCGTCGGCGACGATGCCGCGCTGAAAGAGAACCAGGCGCGGGAAGTAGCGCGCGGCCAGATTCAAGTCGTGCATGCTGGCAAGGATGGTGATGCCGCGCTCGTGATTCAGGCGCTGGGCCAGTTCCAGCACGCCGATCTGATATTTGAGATCAAGATGAGTGGTGGGTTCGTCCAGCAGGAGCAGGTCGGGCTGCTGGGCTACTGCCATTGCCAGGGCCACGCGCTGCTTCTCGCCGCCGCTGAGTTCGTTGAAGATGCGTCCGGCGAGCGAGGCTGTGCCGGTGGCCTCCAGCGCTTCCCGGATAGCCCGGCGGTCTGCGGCGCTTTCGGTCCCCAGGAACGAGAGATAGGGCGTGCGGCCCAGGCTGACCAGTTCGCGCACGGTGAAGGCGAAGGGCGTGCTGGATTCCTGGGGGACGACGGCGATGCGGCGAGCAATCTCACGGCGTGGCAGGCTGTGCAGGTCGCGGTCATCCAGCAAGACGCGCCCACGCTGTGGACGAAGCGCGCCGGTCGCCAGTTTTAACAGGGTGGTTTTGCCCGCGCCGTTTGGTCCCAGCAGCCCGACCATCTCGCCAGCTTCTATCGTCAGGCTGGTGTCTGCAAAGAGGGGCTGGCTGCCGTAGCCAAAGGAGATGTTGTCAAGCTGGAGCAAGGCGTTTACCATCGATAGTCCCGCCCGGAACGGCGCAACAGATAGAGGAAGAATGGCCCACCAACCAGCGAGGTCAGGACGCCTAACGGCAATTCGGCTGGGGCGATCACCGAGCGCGCCAGCAGATCGGCGACCACGAGGAAGAGCGCGCCGCCCAGGGCGGAGGCGGGCAAGAGCAGGCGATGGCTGGGGCCAAGCACGAGGCGCAGCGCGTGGGGCACGACCAGGCCCACGAAGCTGACCAGACCGGCTATTGTGACCGCTGCTGCGGTTAAGAGCGAAGCGGTGGCGATCAGCAGGGTTTTCTGGCGCTCGACGTTCACGCCGAGATGGGCCGCGCCCTCTTCGCCCAGCGAGAGGGCGTTGAGCGTGGGGCCAAAGGTGAGGGCGGCCAGCAATCCAACAAACGTTAACACGGCCACCACGCTGACCTCAGACCAGCTACCGACGGCGATGCCGCCCCAGAGCCAAGAAAGGACGGAGCGCAGATGTTCCTGGTTGGGGGCCAGGTAGATCAGCAGCGCCTGAATGGCGCTCATCAGCGAGGTGACCACCACGCCTGCCAGCAGGAGCGAGACAACGGGCGTGCGTCCGCCGACGCGCGCCAGCCAGTAGACCAGGGCGACTGCGATCAGCGCGCCGACAAAGGCGAAGACGGCGGTTTGCTCTGTGCCCAGAATGAGAAAGCTGGCGGGCAGAAGAAAGCCAATGGTGATGCCCAGGCCAGCGCCTGCTGAGGTGCCGATCAGGTAGGGGTCGGCCAGTGGATTGCGCAGCAGACCCTGAAAGAGGACGCCTGCGACTGCCAGCGCCGCGCCAACGAGCGCGGCGCCGATGACGCGCGGCAGGCGAAGCTGAAAGATGATGATCTCATCAGCCGTATCCCAAGAGCGGTGAAAGTGAAAGAGGCCAGTGCTGTTGAGCAGTATCTTGGTGATCGCGCCGATACCGATATGGACCGCGCCAATGGCAGTCGCAAAGAGGATTGCCACGAGCAATCCGGCGCACAAGAGCGGCAGGACGACAGCGGCGCGCTTCCAGCGGCTGCGGGTGGCAGGCGCGCCTGCTTGCAGGCGATCTCTGAGGTCCATATCCAATGCAGCAGGCTGCTCGCCGATCACAGACGGCTGTGGCGGCTGCGGTGTGCTGCTGTCGGCTGGCTTGATGGTCTGCATCGTGGTGTCCTTTGACCGTTCTGTGCGCCAGTATCGCATATTTCTTAGCTGAAAAGGGTCGGGTACAGGTCTTTTGCCAGCGCCTCAAAGCCATCGACGATGCGCGGGCCGGGGCGCGAGATGATATTGACATCAATGGCGTAGACGCGCTGCTGCTGCACGGCAGCGATGGCGCTCCAGCCGGTGCGTGGGCTAACTTGCTGCGGGGCGATGCTGTCGGCCAGGATGATGACCTGCGGGTTGTCCTTAATCACGGCCTCATCGCTGACCTGCGGATAACCGCCGCCTGTGGTGTTGTCGGCAAAGATGTTGACACCTCCCGCTTCCTGAATGAGATCATTTTCTTTGGAGCCGCTGCCGACGGTGAAGGGCGAGCCGGGTGTGCTGTAGTCTTCTTCCAGGTAAACGGTGGGATGCTGGCTCTGGCCCGCGACTTTGTTCTTGACGGCGTTGATGCGCTGTTGCAGGCCGGAGACGACCTGCTGCGCTTTGCTCTGCGTCAGGGTGAGCGCGCCGACGATGGAGATGTTGCGCAGCACATCGCTCAAGGTATGGGTGAAGGGCAGATCGACGACGTTGAGGCCCAGGCTGGCGAGTTTGCTATCGACTTCCTGGCCGCTGAAGTCTTTCTGGGTGATGGCGCTGTCGCTGAGGACCAGATCGGGCTTGAGGGCGACGATCTCCTCGATGTTGTAGATGCCGCCGGAGTTGCTGATCTTCTGCTTGCTGGCGAGATCGGCAGGATAGTCGGTGTAGTTATCGACGGCGATCACTTTGGTGTCCAGCCCCAGCGCGGCGACGATCTCGCTTTCGGCGGGAATCAGGGTGACGATCTTCTTGGGCGCGGTGCAGGAGAAGGTAATGGGCTTGTTATAGGCGTCGTTGGCCTTCATGGTTGGGCAGGCTGGTGTTTGCGCGGTCTGCGCGCTGGAGTTGGAGCCGCAGGCGGTGAGCAGCACGCTTAGCAGCAGGACGAAGGGGATGATGGCGAAAAAGCGCCGTTGCACGGAAGCACCTCCATCGGCTTGGAGCCGTGAATGTGGCGCCAGCACAATAAAAAAACCTCTCTTCCATCCTTATGGAAAAGAGGCGGCTCAGGCACAGCGGCCTGGCGCTTGCTCTTTCCTCTGGCGCGAAGGATGGCGAGCATGGCCGTAGGGCAGGTCTCCTGGCTCCCGGCTCGTAGCGCTTTCCTCTTCGCCTTCCCACCAGAGGATGCTGGCAGTGGCTGCGCCCGCTGGACTTATCCAGATGGGCAATTGATGAGGAAAGCTGGCCGGATACAGTGGCGCGTCCGCATCGGTTTTGCACCGATTTCCCTATTCTGCTCGTAACGAGCCACCCCGCGGCAAATCAGTATTCAGTTGGCAAAACAGAGTATAACTGTTTGATATGAGTGATGTCAATAGGAAGAGAGCAAGCTGTAATGCCAGACGTTCTTCCTAGCCCAGCCCGTAGAACATTGCGCCGCCGCTGGTGAGCGTGCTAGAATGAAGTGTACTACCCCGAATGACCTGTTCATCTGAAGAATTGGGGGAAGCCTGTGCCCTATCTGGAGGAGTGGGAGGACCGACCGCATGAGGAATGCGGGGTCTTCGGAATCTATGCTCCGGGCGAGGATGTCGCCCGCATTACTTTTTTTGGCCTCTATGCCCTCCAGCATCGCGGACAGGAGAGCGCGGGCATTGCGACCATCGGCGATGGTAAGGTTGGCATTCACCGCAAGATGGGGCTGGTGGCGCAGGTCTTTGATGAGCATGATCTGCTGGGCTTGCAAGGGGAGATGGCGGTCGGCCACACACGCTACTCGACGACCGGCTCCAGCCGCATTGAGAACGCTCAGCCCATTGTCATGGAGAGCGATCTGGGGCCGTTCGCCCTGGCGCATAATGGCAACCTGACGAATACAACCACCCTCCGCAGGCGCGTCTTGGCCGCAGGCGAACCCCTCTTCTCCAGCAGCGATAGTGAGATTCTGGCAAAGCTGCTGGCAATTGCTCCCGGCGCGACGTGGATTCAGAAGATTCGGCATACGATGCGCGATCTGTCGGGGGCGTACAGCCTGGTTGTGGGCACGACGGATGGCCTTTATGGCATTCGTGACCCACAGGGGGTACGCCCGCTCTGTGTCGGGCGGCTGGGCGAGCATTGGGTGATCGCGTCGGAGTCCTGCGCGCTGGATACGGTGGGTGGCGCGTTGGTGCGCGACGTTGCTCCGGGAGAGGTTGTTATCATCGATGGCGTTGGGGATGGCGGGATGCGCCAGACGGTTGGGCAGGTGTCGCTGAAGTCGGCGACCTGTCTGTTTGAGTATATCTATTTCGCTCGCCCCGATAGTATGATCAACGAGCGCTCGCTGTATCTGGCGCGGCAGCGGATGGGCGCGGAACTGGCGAAAGAGTATCAGGTGGAAGCCGATGTGGTCATTGGCGTCCCTGATTCGGCGACTCCGGCGGCGGTTGGCTTTGCCAATGAGCGTCAGTTGCCCTATGCCGATGGCTTGATTAAGAACCGCTATATTGGCCGCACCTTCATCCAGCCGGACCAGCACCTGCGCCAGCTTGGCGTCAAGCTGAAGTTTAACGCGCTCTCGGCGGTGCTGGCGGGCAAGCGGGTCATTATGATCGATGATAGCATTGTGCGCGGAACGACCAGTCGCCCGCTGGTGCAGCTTTTGCGCCATGCTGGCGCGCGCGAGGTGCATCTGGGGATTAGTTCGCCGCCAATCAAGCATCCCTGCTATCTGGGCGTGGACCTGGCGCAGTATAGCGAATTGATTGCGGCGCGGCTGCCATCGGTTGAGCGCATTGCTGGGGAGATCGGCGTCGATAGCCTGTACTATCTGAGCCTGGATGGGCTGGTGCGGGCGATTGATCTGCCGCCGGAGACGTTCTGCTCTGGCTGTTTTACCGGCCAGTATCCGGTGCCGGTGGATGAGGAGGCGACCAAGCGCGCCCTGGAGCATTCGGGCGTGTAGGCCAGATGCAGCCGAACGCCTGGAGGTTTCGGACTGAATAAGGAGGGGTAGCTATGAGTGAGTTAAAGGAGACGCTCTCAAAGTTTCTGACCATTCCTGGGGTGCGCCTGGCCGCGTTGGTGGGCCGGGATGGGCTGATGATTGAGGGTGTAGGCCATGATGATCTGGAGAAGCTGGAGGCGCTGGGCGCGATGGGGTCATCTGGACTGGGCACAGCGGAAGCGCTGGGCCAGGAGCTTGGCCGGGGCAGCGTGGTGGGCACACTGATGGAGTATGAGGGTGGGTTGGTGAGCATTGATCCGCTGGGTGATTTTGCCTTTATTGTCACCCTCTCGGATTCGCCGCAGAGTCTGGGCCATGTACGCTATACCGTCAAGAAGACGCGGGCGGCGCTCCTGGAAGCGCTAGATGCTTCATGAAGCAGGGGTTTGTTGAAGGGAGCCTGAACGAGAGGCAGGAGCAGCGCGCCAACGTGAGGCAGGCTGAGGATGCCAGCGCCTATAGCCGCGCGGGGGTGGATATTGACGCGGCGGCGCGGGCCAAAGAACTCATGCGCCAGGCGGTGCAATCGACCTTTGGCGCCGAGGTGCTGACCGAGTTGGGCGGCTTTAGCGGCCTCTTCGCGCTTGATCTGGGACGGTTACGCCAGCCAGTGCTGGTGGGGTCGATGGATGGCGTGGGCACGAAGCTGAAGGTTGCTTTTGCGCTGAACCGGCATCATACAGTTGGCGCTGATCTGGTGGCCCACTGCGTCAATGATATTCTCACCTGCGGGGCGCGTCCGCTCTTTTTCCTGGATTATCTTGCAGTCGGTGAGATGCGCGCGGAACAGGTCGCGGCGATTGTCGGCGGCGTGGCGGAGGGCTGTCGCAGGACGGGCTGCGCGCTGCTGGGCGGCGAGACTGCCGAGATGCCGGGCTTCTACGCGCCGGGCGAGTATGATCTGGCGGGCTGCATCGTTGGGCTGGTGGAGCGCGACGAGATGATTGATGGGCACACGATCACAGCGGGCGACGCGCTGGTCGGGCTGCCTTCGTTGGGGCTGCATACGAACGGCTATTCGCTGGCCCGTCGCGTCTTCGCTGATTGGGATTTGCACGAGCCGATTCCGGCGCTTGGCCGGTCGCTGGGCGATGAGCTGCTACAACCGCATCGTTGCTACGCGCCTGTCGTCAATGCCCTGCGCAAAGCGATTACGATCAAGGGGATGGCGCACATTACCGGCGGTGGGTTGCTTGATAATCTGCCGCGTGTGCTGCCGGATGGCCTGGCGACCCGGCTGGACGCGCAGGCGTGGGAGCTGCTGCCGATCTTTCGGCTGATGCAGCGCGCCGGGCAGGTGGACTGGCAGGAGATGGCGCGGGTCTTTAATCTGGGCCTGGGCTATATCATAATCTGCTCGCCAGAAGATGCCGGGCGGGCGCTGCAACTGCTTCCTGAGGCGCGGCGCGTGGGCCAGGTGATCGCCAGGAGCGCTGGCCCTGCGGTGGTGGTGGAGGGGTTGCCGGGATGAGCGCGCCAGAGCCAGGCAGCCTGTTCTCTCATCAACCTGTCTTGCAGGAGACATCCTCCAAAGATCAGGCGCAGACGGCGCCGCGTATTGCTGTGCTGGTGTCGGGGCGCGGAAGCAATTTGCAGGCGCTGATTGATGCCATTGAGCGCGGCGCTTTGCGGGCGCAGATTGCGCTGGTGATCTGCAACCACGCTGGCGCGCCAGCTTTGGAGCGTGTCGCTGCGTATGGTATCCCGACGCGGCTGATCGTTCGCCGCGATTCCCCTTCCCGCGAGGCGCAGCACGCGGCAATATTGGATGCGCTGCTGGAGGCGCGAGTCGCGCTGGTGGCGCTGGCGGGCTTTGACCGCATCCTGGATGCCTCGATTGTGCGCGCGTTCCCCCAGCGGATTGTGAATATTCACCCTTCACTCTTGCCTGCATTTGCCGGTGGGATGGCGCCGCGCCCGCAGGCGGATGCGCTGGCCTATGGCGTGAAGGTTTCCGGCTGCACGGCGCATCTGGTCACAGAGGAGATCGACGCGGGGCCGATCATTGCCCAGGAGACTGTGCCGGTGTTGGAGGATGATACGGTTGAGAGCCTGAGCGCACGCATTCTGGAGCAGGAGCATCGCTTGTTGCCTCAAGCTGTAGCCCTGCTGCTGGGCGGAAAGGTGCGGATCGACGGTCGGCGCGCGCGCATCAACCCCTGATGTGTACTACTGCACCATGCAGTGTAGAGTCGGTGGCGCCTTCCCTATTGCTGAAAGGCAATAGGGAAGGCGCCACCGACTTTTGTGCGCGTGCAGGCGCGGTGCTGGCTCTGTTGCTGGCGGTCACGACGACCTTGAGGGAATGACGAGCGAGTCGCCTGGTTTGATGAGATTTGGGTTCGTCAGGTGATTAAAGTGAACTAGTATATCAAATGTAGTGCCGAAGAACTGGGCAATGCTGGAGAGATTATCCCCCTGCCGGACGACATAGAAGATGGGATAGGCCAGCGTGGCCGGATTGGCGCCTGGGTGGTAGACTGTTGGGATGATCAGCACCTGCCCATCTTGAAGCTGCGCTGGGCTTTTCATGTTGTTGACCAGGAGCAGCGCTGTTACGGTCACATGAAAGTGCGCGGCGATCTTTGCCAGTGTATCGGTGCCTTGCACGACATAGCGCATGGGTTGTGGTGGAGGCGTGGGCGTCGGCGTGACAGTCCGCAGGGTGATGGTGACGGTTGGCGTTGCGGCGCCAAAGATGCTGCTCAGGCTAGGGGGTGTGAAGCTGGCATGGCTGAAGCCAGCGTGCGCGAAAGCAAACGCTGTGCCCGCCGCCAGCACCACCAGAAAGGTAGCGACCAGGTTGACATAGGAGGCGCGCTTGAGCCGCCGCGCCAGCCTGGAGGGACGGCGAGTGGCGCGCAGCCGTTCGGCGCGACGACCGGGCGGAATCCATTCAACCTCAAGGCGCTTCTCTACCGGCCTGGAGATTGTGCGGCGCTGGACGTGCGCCGCCGCATCGGTGGCTCCAGTCAAACGCCGCTCTGCTGCTCCATTGGCCGCCTGGGCTATGCCTGCGCTGCGGGCGGAACGTCCCAGGGGCGTGGTTGGTCGAGGTTCAGGGAGGGCCAGTGGCAAGGAGAGTTCGACCAGGCCGCCCGGCGCGAGACGGCGCCGGATGAGATAGACGATCTCGGCGGGATGAACGGGCCGACTTTGCCGCTCGGCCAACGCATCGCTCAGAGCCTGGATGCTCCTTCGGCCATCAATCAACCGTACCAGATCAAGCAGGTTATCCGAGATATACAGGGTTTGCCCAGTTGCCAGCCTGAGCCGGTAATGCGTGCGTGGGGTAGCGACCTGTCGCCCGCTCTGCGGATTGATGACGCGGTAGGTGGTGCGCAGGCGCGGGACGAACGCCAGCAGCGCGGCGATGGGAAGCTGATCGAGATGCTGCGAGGGGGAGATAGTGATGGTGGCTGGCGAGCTGCCAGCCTGAGACAATGGCGGTTGGTTCGGTGTGGCGCGATCCATCAGGCGCCTCCTCATCTGAAGAAATAGGTTGTTTGCCAGAGACGAGAGATCGGTATTTCAACAAGAACCTCACAAAGATCATGCCAATTTTGACGTATCGCTCTATGGATCGGTAGGAATCAGCTATTGGCCCTGGTTGGAGGGTCAGAAGTACGCGCTGGGGAAAAAGGACCAAAGCAACCTCTCGTGCCTCTACTTTTGAAACGCTTAGCAGCCCTGGAACGTCACGCAAATGGGCGCGAGGGTGGGCACAGAGGCTATGCCTCTTTAACAGACGAAGGGAGGAGCGGTTGGAAAGATGGTCAGTATGTGATAGAAGCCCCTCTATCACAGCGCGCTCCGCTTGCTGGGGACGCCGCCGCTTTCTTTCTTGATCGGTCTCATTTGGGAACGCTATAATTTCTTCAAGGAGCCTCGCCGGAACTCGTGTAAAGGGCTTCTGGCAAAGTACATCAGTGTGTGCTGGCTGGCCCTACTCCTGTCCTTCTTTCCGATCTCTCGATGTAACATTCTTGTAATAGGCGGGACTGATACTATAAAGGGACACGTACACAAACAGAATCGAAATAGCACAGAGAAGCTATCGATGCTGCCAACAGGTAGAGGTGGTAGCTGACAGGAGGTTGATGATGGATTTGTCGAAGTTGTTTACGCGGAAGGGCGAAGCCGAGGTCAAGGAGGGGGAGCATCCTGAACACCCGCGCCTACCGGCGGGGCAGTATCTGACGAAGAAGTGGCCGGTGTTAAGCTACGAATCGACGCCGAAGTTTGATCCGACCAAGTGGCAGTTCAAGGTGACGGGGCTGGTCGAAGAGCCTTTCACGCTGAGTTGGGAAGAGTTTCTGAAGCTGCCGCGCGTGACCTTGACAGCGGATTTTCATTGTGTGACCACCTGGAGCCGCTACGATAACGCCTGGGAGGGCGTGCCTATTCGGACGATTCTGGAGCGGGCGAAGCTCAGGCCAGAGGTGAAGTATGTCAGCGTGCATTCCTGGACCGGCTACACAACCAATCTGCCGCTGGCCGATCTGGACGATGAGGATGTGTTGGTTGCCCTCAAGCACGATGGCGCCGACCTGGCGCCGGAGCATGGCGGGCCGGTGCGGCTGATTGTGCCCAAGCTCTATGCGTATAAGAGCGCAAAGTGGCTGGATGGTCTGGAGTTTCTGGCGAAGGATAAGCCGGGCTTCTGGGAGGTGCGCGGTTATCATAATCACGCCGACCCCTGGAAGGAAGAACGCTACTGGTAGGTTGCTCACTTGCGGACAAGAGCGAGGCGGGTTCCCAGAATGGGAACCCGCCTCGCTCTTGTCTGGCTCTCAACGCCGGATTGGCGGGTTAGAAGACGATAGTCGGTGTGCCAACCTCGAGCCAGTTATAGAGCCACTGCGCCTGCGATAGCCGCATATTGATGCAGCCATGCGTGCCATTATCTGAGTACTGGCCTGAGGTATAATCGCTATGCGGCAAGTTGGCGCCTGGTCCGAAGTAGACCCGCCAGGTGGCGTCATGATAGAAGAAGCCACCGGCATGGTATTCCGCCGCGTAGTTGATGGGGGTGGGAGGATACCAGAAAGGCGAGCCGGGCGGCTCAGGCGAATTAAAGGTGATGTGAGATTCTTTGAAGATAATCGGCCAGAGACCTGGCGGTGATGGGAGCGCCCGCTGCCCGGTCACGATGTAGTTCCAGTGGACGAGCTTGCCATCGACATACTCGCGCTCGGTCTGTTCGGTGAGCGAGGTGATCAGCACCTTGCCGGTGGTTAGGTGATATTCCTGCATCAGTTGCATATCTACCGCATGGGGCTGATCGTGGTTATCATAGTTGGGATCCTTGAGGTTGGTGAGCATGGCATTGATATTGTTGAGCAGGATGGTCAGTTGGTCGTCGATCCGCTGGTAGTCGTCAAGGGTTCGGGCTGATTGGATGCGGGAAGTCTCGTCGTTATAGGCGTCGTCGCCGTTGAGATATTCGTAGTCGTTGTTATTGTCGGTCTGTCCAATCAGGGTCTTGAGGCTTTGCAGGTCATAGTGCGCTTTGCCGCGCACCAGGATGAAGTGCATTGAGGCGCTTTGCGATTGAATGCGGGCAGAAAGCTCAAGGTACTGCTGGAGGCTTTTCGCCTGCTTCAGATCAGTTGCATCCTGGTCATGTTGCTGCTGGAAGGGGGTGACATCCTCACCATATTTTTGGGCCTGGTCGATCAGACTTTGAAAGCTCTGGAGCATTGATGCGCCCACATAGGGGATCGCGGCGGTCTGATCGGCGACGAGCTGCTCTAGCTGCGCCTCGAGCACACCTTGCAGTTGGGAGAGTTGATCGGGGGTGCTGGCGGTATTGAAGGTGTTCTGATCGTCCTGGTATTCTTGCTGGCCGAGCGTGGTACTCAATCCGGCGCTTTGCATCTGGCTCAGAGCGCTTTGGAGTTGGTCAAGCTGATCTTTGGTGGTTCCCAGCAGATACAGGGCCTGGGCCTGGGTGCTGGCAAACGAGCTGATTTTGTTGTAGTCGGCGGGGGTTTGCGCCTGGGTGTAGTCATTTTCAGCTTTGGTCAGGCGGGCCTGGAAGTCAGGAACTTGGGGATATTGTTCGTTCTGGCGCATTTGCAGCGCGTCAGCAAAATTGCCAATGTTCGTCTCTGTCTGATGTTGGGCAAGTTGGGTGGCCTGAATCTCCACGTTCTGGACCTCAGCAAGCAAGACCTGATAGCTGGTGCTGGCGTCCTTATAGGCGCTGTCTGGTGTCTTATCGCCGAAGAGGCCCGTTGGGGAGGCGCCCTGGGCGACACGATTTTCTTGATCCTGGATTGGCGCCAGCAGGGACTGGGGGACGCCAATCTGTTGCGCGTGGGTTAGCTCTGCATCCAGTGCAGCCTTATCCTGCTGCGCTTGCTGCCCGGCTGGGCTAAGCGAGCCACAGGCGCTCAGAAAGAGGAGCAGGCTCAGGCAAAAGAGCGTGAAGAAGCCCGCGCCGCGCCGTTGCAAAAATCCTCGTTGCATGCTTTTTCCTCGATACATATCTATTGCTAGATTCCCAACCAGCCTGATTAGCGCATCCATGAGTCTGAAAAGAGGCAGCTATTGCTGCCGACAGCCTGCTACGTGGCAGAGGAACAAAGGGATCAATAGATGCTGTTTGGCTCCTCCATTACAATACACGAACAGCCCGGCGGTCAGTAACGTATTTTGACCAGGAAGTCGCTCTATTATCTGGAGAAAGGGGTGTCAGTTCTGGTGGATGTGAGCGCGCTCTCCCTGGGGCGCTGCTCATTCGTCGGGGAAGAGCGCTGATGGGTCAGAGCGGTCGGAGGCAAAGGCTGCTGGGTGATTGGCGCGGCCCCGCAGCAGGTACCTCAGGATGGCGGCTCCGATGAAGGCGAAGCAGAGGGCCATGCCGCCGCTGATGACGACTAATGCCAGCGCTGCGCCGCTGAGTTGGTGGGGCGCTGGTGGAGGAGTCTGATGACGGCCAATGACTGGCGTGGGGGGAGGAGTGTTTGTCGGCGTTGGACTGGGACTGGGCAGCGGGGTAGGGGTTGGGATGGGGGTTGCCTGAATGGTGAAAGCACTGGATTGCCCTTGCAGCGCTTGCTGTTCGGCTGTGGCGACCAGGGTATAGCTGCCGGGGGATACATCAGCGGGAATGGTGATGGTTACTGGCAGAAAGGTTCCATTCAGGAGGGAAGAGGTGAACTCTTCGAGAGGAAGAGAAAGGGTGCTGCGGCTGCGCTGAAGCGCGAAGGTGATGAGCAATCCCCCAGGGAACCAGTTTTGCCCCTGGACGCTGAACATCTGACCGGGCATGAAAGGGCCTTTGGCGTTGATGCTGATCGAGGGGGCGGTTAAGGAGAGTACCTGGAAAGGCGTGTCGTCGGTGAGCGTGCCATCGCTGGTGACGACGCAGGCGTACCACGTTTGGACTGAGGAGACCGCAGGCCAGGCGAAGGAGATCGAGAAATTCCCAGCGACATTTACGGTTGGTTTGGGGTCTGGGGCCAGCTCGGTCAGGTTTGCGCTGTCACAGGTGGCAACGTCATCGTATTTGATCAACACCTGGCTGTTTACCGGCCAGCCGGTTCCCTGGAGTTTCACGATGGCGCCTACTGGTCCGCTAGGAGGCGCGAGCGTGAGGGCGGGTGAATCGGGCACAGGAGTGTTGGCCGGGCGCGGGACTGGCTGGAGCGTGGGGTGCTGCTGGGCCTGTTCCGGCGCGTGCGCCCTGGCATTGCCTGGCTCCAGGCTGATCAGTGTCAGGATGCTGATGATCGAGCAGATGATGAGCCAGCCGAAGCGCTGGCGCCACGTTCGAGCGGCAGGGTTTATGCGCATCCTGGCATCCTCGTTTTGGGGTGTGTTGGTAGGCATCAGCGTGATTCCACCGCCAGGAAGGCGGCGCGCCCCTGATCGGCAGCCGCTTCCTGGTGGCGACCGAGCGCCAGATAGCAGCGGGCGCGGGCATGATAGAGCGCGGCATCCTCATGGTTGCGTTGGATGGCGGTGGTGAAATGAAGGGCGGCCTCGTTGTAGCGTCCGAGGGAGACCAGCGCCTGCCCGCCAATGAATGGCCCATCGGGGTTGGTCTGGCTGAGGCTTTCGAGATGCTCAGCCACTTCCAGGGCTTCCGCTGGCCGTTGAGCCACGAGGAGGGTTGAGGCTTTGGCGCCCAGCGCGGCCTCGGCATCGGGCGTGGCCGTCAGGACGCGAGCAAAGCAGTCCAGGGCTTCATCCACCTGGCCTGTCTCAGCCAGGTGGCAGCCTTCCAGGTACGCTCCGGCGCAGAGGAGCGTGGTAGCATGGTTGGGGCGCGTGCTGGCTGGCGGAGCCAATTCGATGATGCGCAGGCGGCCAAATGGTCCCTGGTGGTCGTCGGGGCTGGCGCTGCGCAGAAATTGCGCCTCGCCGATGGGGCCGAGATGGAGGGTCTGCCCGGCGCGCAGCGTGGTTCCGCGCGCCAGTGAGGCGGCCATCTGGTTGATAAGCAGGATGGCCTCGCGCACGAGTGGCGGAGCAACTTCGACCAATTCGAGATCAGGCTGGGCGAACTTTTCCATGCCGTGCGAGTGGACCCAGCGTGTTTCGCGGTCCCATTCGGTGATATGCAGGGCGACATGGCGCGAAACATCAAAGGGGCCAGCGCATTTTTCCCACTCGGCGCGTCCCCGGCAGCATTGTGCGGCAGGATCGATGACGACGCCATCAGTCAGGTTAAGCAGGACATCGATGAGCCAGATGGTCCAGTTGAGATAGGTGAGATTGGAGGTGTCCTTGATGCTGACCTCGACTTCGAGGGAAAGCTGGCCGGTCTTGAGGATGCGGGCATCCTTTGCGCCCAGGCTGCGCGCCAGCACCAGAAACATGGCGCGATTGACTTCGCCAACGACGCGCTCGCCCTGGAGGCTGAGTTCTATGCTGGCGGTGGCAACGCCATCCGGCTCGTGGGTGGCAAAACGGGCGAGCATTCCTGGCGGGTCGCCAGGGCCGCTTGGCTCCCAGCGCTCAATCTTCCCTAGACCTGCGGCCTCCAGGGCGCGCTCCACTTGTTGCCGTGTGGGCGGCTGGATGTGTGCGGAGACGAGGCTATAGTGCAACAGGTGTCGGGCAGCCATGATACTTCTTCCTCCAGAGATGTGCGCGGGTCTTTTCTTCTCTTGCCAGGCTATTGTAGCATGTTCGTTGGGTTGGGGAAAGTCTGCGAGGTGGTCAGGTATCCACCTGAGTTGAAATCCGGTTAGTACCTGATGGTGAAGGATGCGTGCGTTTTGTTATACTATTCATGTTAGAATGGGCGGCGTGGAAGGATGTTCTTCACGCTGCTTCTCTGTCAGAGGAGAGCATTACGTAGCCACTTCACGTTCCTTTTCTGGCTACTGGCGCGCATCCGGTCTTTTTCCGGCATACTACCTAAAAGGATGGGTCAATGGTGAGAAAACTTGTAGCGCTCTGCTCCCTGGTAGTGCTGATGAGTCTGCTGGCAGGCTGTGTAGTGCAAAGCAAACCGGCGAGCGCCAGCAATACGGTCACAATGGGGCCAAATAATTTCGCTAGCGGAGAGAGCATTACCGTTAAGAAGGGCCAGTCACTTACCTTTGTCGATGATAAGGCCACAGGTTCATTACATATTCTGGTGATTGGCGCCCAGGGCCAGGCAAAAGATGAGGCAGGGGCGCCGGATTTCAAGGGGTCAACTGGGATTACTTTTCAGCCAGGCCAAAGTTGGACCTCGCCACCCTGGATGACGCCGGGTACCTATGATGTGACCTGCACGGTTCATCCGCAGACGATGAACCTGAAGGTCACAGTCACAGCATAGGCGTTATCACGCTTCGCGGCCAAAGGCGGCTGCTTCGTATTTGGCCTGCCCCAGCGTTGGGTAGAGGGACCAGCCCAGAAAAAACTGGTTGTTATTTCTGGGCAGATGAAACGTCTCAAGTAACACAACAGGCAATCATGGCATATGCCTTGCATTATCCCAGGGAGAGCGACCGGGTGTGTGAAGTAGCTTACAAGTGGGAGCGCAGGGCGGCGAGTGTGCAACCTACGGGCTAGATGGTCCGTAGGTTTGGATAAAGACAGGTAGAACTCAGCACTGGTTCTCTTGGACATCGAATCCCATTTCACTGCTTGAGGGGAGGAACCGATGGCGACACTCGTGTTAGACGCGAAGATTGAGCGTGCGCTCCAACTGGTGGGGGGAAAGATCGACCCTGAGATTGAAGACTCCTATGAATGCCTCGAAGAACGTATTTTAGCCCAGGCTCTGGAAAATGTTGAAGTGGCTGAGCGGCGTCTGCGCGAGATTGAGCGATTGGTAGGCGAGCTAACTGCTGAAAAAGCCACACCCTGCAAGAACTGAGAGCGGCACTACCGCTCTCAGTCTCTTCCTCTCTTTGGGCTGAGATAGGGTTCCCCTTGCGCGAACTCCTGGCGCCTCTTGCGCTTCCCCGCCTGCTAGATATATCTGGCATGGCGGTTTTATTGTCCCTTCGCAGCGCTGTGTGCAAACATCAAGTCGCCTTTGCGGCTTTTGTCCAGCACCGACGAGGGGTGTATCGTTAGGAGGGCAAGCATGGCAGGGATGATTGCATTGGCCGGGGGAGATGAGTTTCGCCCGGCGTATCAAGCGCCTGATCATGCCTTGCTGGCGCTGCTGCCCGCCGGGCTGAGGCCGATGGTGATTGTGCCGACGGCGGCGGCGCACGAGGGGCCGGAGATGGCGATTGCCAACGGCGCGCGTCATTTTTGCGCGCTGGCAGGCGCCCTTGAGGTCAAGGGCGCGCTGATTGTGGATGCGGCGACGGCCAATGACTCCGCGCTGGCGGAGCAGGTGGCGACGGCTGGCATGGTGTATCTGACGGGCGGCAACCCCTGGTATCTGGCGCAAACGCTGCGCGGCAGCGCGACGCTGGAGGCGCTGAGGGCGGTGCTGGCGCGTGGCGGTATGGTGGCGGGGTCGAGCGCGGGGGCGATGGCGCTCTGCGCGGGGATGCGCGGGCGCGGCTTGCGTGGCTGGGAAGCGGGCCTGGGCCTGGCGCCGGGGCTGGCTGTGTTGCCACATTACGGCGATGTGCCAGGTGACCTGGCAGGAACGCGGGGCGCTCTGCCTGATGATGTGGTGATCCTGGGCATCCCTACCGGCGTGAACTGCGTCAGCAAGGCGAGCAAAGACGCTACGCCAAGATACACCGAATGGCAGGTGTTGGGCAGTCGTCCGGTGACGATCTATCGAGCGTCAGAGGTGACGCAGGCGCGGGAGGGGGAGAGCTTCGCGCTGTAGAGCTATATATTGGGAAAGACAATGATGCGATTGGCAACATCTGCTGGCGCGTAGGGGGTCCCCAGCAAGAGGAGATATTCAATAGCTGCTCCCAGAGGCACAGAACGGGGAATGATGATTACGCCGAGATGTGGCGAAACGGTCGCTCCATAGGTCAGGAAATCCCAATCGCCCGTTACGAAGGTCCGTTGGTGGACGGCTGCCCATGAGAGTTGTATGGGATCGGGCACACGATGCCCGGCCATCTGCGCTTCTACGGCTGTCTGGACATCAATCCCCCGCGCTCGTACCGCTTTTGTGACAGCATCCGCGACATGCTCATCCAGATAGAAGCGCAACAAATCTCTTCACCCCTCAGATGGCCGGTTCTCATGGTCACGGAGAGACTTGCTCAGGGCGCGCAATCGTTCCATGATGGGCGAGTGGTCTTGCGCGGCGTGGGCTGCCAGGCGCGCCTCGTCCTCGGCAAGCTGCTTATCCAACTCCGTCTGGTGGTCGTAGTAGTAGGCGAGGGCGGCGTGAATCTGGGCGAGGGTCAGCGGGAACTCGGAGGCAATCTGCTCTGGTGCCATGCCCTGTTTAGTCCAGACGGCCACGTCAATCACAGCGATGCGATGCCCGGCGATGATGGGGCGGCCTCCGTAAATTTCTGGGTCGGTTACAATGTATTTGATGTCGGTTGGGACGGTCATGGTCTCGCGCCTCGCAGGTTCTATCTGCTGATCTTCTTATCCCCTGCGTGGAGTATATCATCTTCCTGCCCCTGGCAGGTTCTTCATCTGCCAGAGCGTTATCCCTTCTGTGCCCGCCGCTGCACGCGCTCTGTCTGAAATTAGCCAGCACGTTATTATGGTCTTTGGGCTGTTGCTCCATAGAACACGACAAGGTGGATAAAGAAGAAACCTATAAAGGCGATTAGCCCGACGATAAGAGGAATGGGCGAGCCAGCTAAAGAGGTATTGGTTACTCCTATAACTGAGACGAAGTTGAAGCCAGCTAAACCCCAGGCAGAAGCCCAGATAAAAGTTGCAAGCCTTGCCAGGGTTTTACTCCGTGTGCCTGCGCCAAGGATAAATACGATGATAAGGCCGGCTGCTGCTCCTACTCGCGGAAGCGCACTGTAGCTTTCCATGTAGAACCATACGGAAAGTAGGACACCCGTAACGACAATATCCAAGTAAAATACCCATCTGGTAAGGGGAAATGCGCGAAAGTACCTTCCAGTCCTCCGCATTGAGAAGAAGCGGTTGGCCGGAGCAGGTGTAGGTGCAGAAGAGGGCGGCACTGGTGACTGAGAAGAAGCAATCTTCTGTTTGATAACGGGTGATTTCTGTTCGCTAGCTAACCGATGAAGCGATGTTACTGGTGGATTCGCTGCTCGAACAGTCGTGCTAAGGGGCGGCTGCGAGATGCGCGTGGGAGTAGAATAGATGTCGGCACCTGGCTGGCTCATCTGCCCCGTCAGGGCGGCGCGGAAGTCGGAGAGGAGGTCGCTGGCGCGCTGGTAGCGATCTTCGGGCTGCTTTGCCAAGGCTTTGGCGAGGACGCTTTCCAGGGCGGCAGGCAGGTCGGGGCGAGCGGCGCGGAGCGAGGGCGGCGGGTCCATGACATGCTTGAGCATCACCGCTTCTGGCGTGGAACCCGCGAAGGGCGGATGGCCGGTGAGCATTTGGTAGAGGATGATGCCGAGAGCGTAGAGGTCGCTGCGCCAGTCGGGCTGGCCGCGCAGGTGTTCGGGGGCCATGTAGGTGGGTGTGCCAAAAGAGAGGCTGGTGCCGCCCTGCACGGCGCCTTCTTTCATCAGATGCGCCAGCCCGAAGTCGGAAAGGAGCAGGCGCCCATCTTGATGGACCAGCAGGTTGAGCGGCTTGAGGTCCAGATGGACGACGCCCTGGGCGTGGGCGTAGTCGAGGGCGGCGCAGATTTGCGAGAGCGCGCGATCTACCTCTTCCAGCGGCAGCGGCTCGCCGCGCGCGTTCAGCAGGTCTTGCAGCGTGCCGCGGCTGAGGTAGGGCATGACGAGGTAGATCAGACTGCCCTGAACGCCCAATTCATCGACATGGACGATGTTGGGGTGGTCCAGCGCGGCCAGGGTGCGCGCCTCGCGCAGAAAGCGATCCAGGAACCTGGGGTCGCTGAAATGCTCTTCCAGCAAGATTTTGATGGCCTGCGGGCGATTGAGCAGCAGGTAGTGCGCCTGATAGACGGCGCCAAAGCCGCCTTTGCCCAGGAGATCACCCAGCAGATATTTGTCGCCCAGCTTCTGTCCCGAAAGTGGTCCCTGCTTCGCCATTGCGCTGCTCCTCCCCTGGCCGACCATCGCTGGCGTTTGTTACGAGCCAGTGTCGAATTGTCGCTAGTATAGCAGACGCGGGCGATTTGTATAGGCTGCTGGCGGATAATGACGTTTTCTTTTTTCGCCAAGCCACGAGCGCCGGGGGGCTGGCGGATAAATCCGCGCCTGGAGGCTGCGCCGCGAAGCCCACCTGCGTGGGCTGGGAAACGCGCATGCCCGATTCTAAAGATCCGCCTTCGCGAGTGAGGGTTCTAGCAAAGACGGAGGGCTATCAGTAGGGTTTCATGCCACTTGTCAGCGATGACCATCTGAACTGAGATGGTTTGTTGTCGCTCTGGTGAGGAGAGGACGCTGTCTCGTACGGATCGTGTAAATCCTCTGACGTAGGCTCTGTGCCCTTCCGAGTCCCTGCCCATTACTTAAACGTTTGGTGTGAGATACCCCCATATTGTTACCACTCAAGCAAATCAGCAAAGGCCAAGGAAGGACGGCCCAGATGGTGATTGAGCCAGAAACAGAAGTTATGCAAAGCCACCTTCGCCGCCAAGCGAGCCTGGAACCCAGCCAGGGCATGTGGTCGGTCGTTTTCCAAACGCAAGATCGTATCCAGCTTGTCAAAGACCGTCTCGATAATTTGGCGCTGCCCAGCCAGCCAGCGGCGCAGCGCTTTCGGCCAGGGATGGTGACTCGTCCGTCTGGGACGGCCAATCACCTGAATACCATAGTCGTACTGCCAGGGCGCGTGCCAGGTGCGCCCTTCAAAGCCGGTATCGACGACATACACCCCACAAACCGACTGGCCGGTACTGGGCAAGCGCGGATCAGGACGCTTTCGCGTAGCGAAGAACGTCTCCGCCAGAGGCTGATCCTTGGTACTGCCTGGTGCAAAACCAAAGCCGGTGATCACCCCGGCGGGCGCGGCTGCCACGAGCAGATGGAAGCCCTCGTACCAACCGAGCCGGTTGCTCCAGCCAATATCCGCTTGCCCAGCCAACCAGCCATTCCCTCGCCGTTTCGCATCACGAGTCGGGACGGCTGCACTATCCAGAGCCTCATAGGCATCATCGGGGTGGAGCAGTCCTTCGGCCAGGTGCAACCCAAAGGCGACGATGGCATCGCGGTGGCGCCGCTGCAAGCGGTTGAACTGCGCGCGGGCCGGCAAGCGCGGAAACGCTGGGCGCAGATGATGCTGGGCATAGCGGTAGAAGGCTCGCTCGCTCGGAAAGCAGGCCCATTGTCCAAAGAGCGCCAAAGTCACCACCTCACTCCGGCTCAAGCTAGCCGACGGGCCACGACGGGGCGGCTCAGTCGGCAGGTGCATCTGGTCAAAGCCATCAATCATCACGTAGAGTGTGGTCAAGAAGGTATCCGTATCCATCAGCGATTAGCTCCTTCCCGTGTGGAATGGGTGCAAGCTAACCCTACAGTACGGCTACCTTTCTTTCAAGTTTGAACGACGCAATTCACACCAAACGTTTGATTCTATGAATGGCTAGCCCCCAATCGTGAACCGCATCGGAACGATGGCTCCACTCCTCTTGCCTGAGGGGCCTGAATCGTGTAAGCTAGGGATCATTAAAGATGCCTCTGGCAACCTCTGCTGTATCGATGGTTTCACTTTACTGCTCAGCGAAGCACCAGGCGTTCCCAATATACCAGCATTTTAGCATTGAGCCTGGGAAGCAGCATGAGAAGAAGGAGCCGCAAAACACCGAGGACGAGCAGTGGCAGGGAACACAAGAAGCGTGAAAGGCGGTATCGTCTGCACCTATGACCCTCTTGAGTACCCTCGGCTTTCAGCCACAGAAACGAGCCTGGATGCAAGCCCCGCACTGCATCAGCACCCAGGAGATGTCTCTAGTCATCCCTGTCAAAGACAATCAATCGGGGGTGACGCGCTTTCTCTCGGAATTGCTGAGGACACACCCTCCGACCCTCTATCCGAGAGAGGTCATCATCGTGGACAATAATTCAGCGCCACCGTTGACACTTTCGTCAGCCGTTAACGCGGATGGGTTGCAGATCATGCTGTTGCGTTGTGAGCGCCCAGGTCCAGCCAGCGCTAGGAATTTGGGCATAGGGCATACATGCGCTGAGTGGGTAGTGTTTGCCGATAGTGATTGTCTTCCTTCTGCGACCTTTCTTACTGGCTATCTGACCGCGATGAATGGTGCCGTTGGCTATGCCGGAGCCGTCCAAGCCTGGAGGACCGATCCCTGGTCGCAGTATTATGACAGCCAGGGCATCCTGACGCCACCTCCAACTTTTGAAGAAGGGGTGGCACGGCCAGAGTATCTAGTCACGGCCAATGCGTTGGTCTGGAAACCAGCCTTGGAAGCGATTGGAGGGTTTAATGAAACCATCGAGATTGCTGCTGGGGAAGACATCGATCTGGGGTTCCGCTTACGGGAAATCGGGACGCTCGCCTACGCGCCAACAGCCTGCGTCTATCATGACTTCCAGGCTGGGCTGCTCAGCTTCATGCACCGCTTTGTGCGCTATGGCAAAGGGAACAGGCGGATCGGGAGGCTCTACTGCCTCGATTTGACTCCGCATGTGTTCAGCGCAAAGCACCCCTCGACCTTTAACTGGCTCCTGGCGAGACTCCAGTATCTGAGCCTCGCCTGGGGATATCGAGATCGAAGCAGCCCAAAAGAGCCTGCCTGATGGGCGACGACTTTGCTTCGCGCTCGAAGCAACCAGGCATTGTTTTCACATATCCATCAGAGCAAGGCGACGTGAACCCCTTATCAGGAAGGTCATTTCCTTGCAGCGCCAGCGTCCGTGCTGGCGAGCGATGCGCCGCCAGGGACGGCGGCGGTACACGCAGCGCGCCGCCGATGTCCGCCTACGATCCCATTCGCCAGGAGGGTCGGGGACGGCGGCGGTACAAGCGATAGGGCATCTGCTTGCACCGCCGCTGAGACGGCAGCCCGGCGTTTGGCCGCCTGGAAGGCGGTGCTACAAGGAACAGCCCTTATGTGAGCATCTGGAGCTTGCCGGATTGGCAGAGGACGCTGAGCGGGGCGAAGACAGGAGCGTCGCCGCGTTCGTTGAGCTTGAGGCGGCCAAAGAGGGCCAGGATGGATTCGCGGGTGGCAAGGCCCAGGATGGCGCTGGCGCTGGCAGGGCTCGCCTGCCTTGCCCATGATGGCCCTCCTCGTTAGCTAACTCCACTTACATCATACGCTCCCTCCTACGCCCTTGTCAATTACT
>Ga0070730_10001251_pt1 | contig 24824 bp, 30 predicted proteins | sample Coa_R1_3_FD_66447 | JGI IMG/M metagenome (GOLD analysis project Ga0070730, IMG submission 66447) | Surface soil microbial communities from Centralia Pennsylvania, which are recovering from an underground coalmine fire - Coalmine... | ecosystem: Environmental > Terrestrial > Soil > Unclassified ... | reverse complement strand
GCGGCGGCGGCGAAAGTTCGAAAAGTATCTGCGCCACCCGCTCTTCGCCGAGACTCGAATGGGGCGAGTGGTGGTTAGCCGGCCCGCTCCCAGGTGAGCGTTCGATGCACGAGTGTGTCGTCGGCTGTTGTCGTGGTCAGCCGGATGACCAGCTTGCCGTCCTCGACCTTCATATTCCGCACCATTGTCGCCCCCACATGGCCGGGGGACAGCGCGCCGACCAGGTGCGTATGCACGTCGCCGCTCGTCTCGTCCACCTCATACGTCCCGAAGTAGGCGTCGTAGCCCCCGATTGCAGTGGTGTTGTTCTGCCCCGTGAACACTGGCGCGGCTATCGCCACGCTGCGGTCGCGCTTCATGAACTGGGCCGCGAAGTTCCCCGCACCGTCGAAGAAGAGCAGCGCCAGGGGGTTAGGGCCCAGAGTAGGCTCGTCGACGGGTTTGCCCGACGCATCCCGATCGATGCGCGAAAGCAGGCGCCAGGTCCCGATCAGGTCATGATCCAGGCTGGCCACTACCTTCAGGGTAAACCCAGCGGCAAGTTCTAAATCCGTCAACGATGCGCCGCCACTTCCGCCACCTCCGCCCGTCAGCGTCGCGGACTTGGGGCTGGATAGGCACGGCAAAGGTCTGGAGACCGACCTGCTTGTCGGAGTCGCATCCACTGTATTGACTACCCAGGGGATTCGGATATGTCAGAGTCGTCGCGAGGGTTGGCAACGCCAGAAAGCACCCCCCGTCCCATACGCGGCACCGGAAGCGACGGACGGGCGCCCGGAGCGTTCGACGTGGCCGTTGGTCGCTCCGTCGGACCCGGCCTGCGGTGCCTCGGTTGGGCTTCGTTGTTCATGGGTTCCGCGATTTGCATTCTCGTTCTTGTCCTCCAGCCCGGCGCGAACGTCTCTGGCTGGGCGATGGTCATGATCGTGGCCTGGCTGGGAATCCCGGCGATTGTTTTGTACGTTTTCTATTTCACCTCGCGGCTCTCCGTGACCAACGGCCGCCTCCAGCTCTCCCTGTTTGGCGGTCTCCGAAAACGATCGCTTGAACGTGTTGAAGCTGCAGCCATGGTGAAGGTGTTTGTCTGGAGGAGCGCCAATCGCGTCGATGCCATCGGAACTATGTACCGTTACGAGATTCGCCAGCGAGGTGGCTCAGCCGCAATCAGGTGCAGCAATAATCTGTGGAGCGACGCATCGCTGGAGCGCTTCGCTAGAGCTATTTCGCTTCCGCTCGAGCGTGAAAGGCCGCCGTGGCGAGTCCGGATACGCATGATCTTTTATTACGTGGCCCCTCCGGTGATCTACTTCGCCGGGCCGATATTCGCTTTCTGGCTATCGCTGGGCCCAAGCCGCTGAATTAGACGATTAGGTCGCCTTTAACGGGTGGGCTGGAGGTCTGCTGCTTTGTGAGCAGTGTTCGAAAAGCATCTACGAGAGCCCGCCACCCATCGCCGGCCGGGTGAAGCGCCCGGCATCCGGCCACCTCGCGACCGCCGAACTCTGCACTTCACATTTGGCCCCGTCCGGCGCTTAATAGCGGTGGCGGCGGGCGGCAGTGAGGGTCCCAGCGGGTCTGGAGGTGTCGCCATGACCGATCGCCGCAAATTTGCGGTCTGCTTGTCACTTTCACTCGCCCTCCTGTTCAGTCTTGCCGCCGGCCCGTTGAGTGCGCTCGCGCAGAGCGGCGGGTTCAAACCGGCGGGCAACTACAACAACACCGGCATGGTCGGGTCGTTCTTCTACAACGACTCCCAGACGTCGATCTTCGTCTTCGCCAACCGGCAGGAGACCGTCGGTCCGAGCAGCGCGACTGACGAGACGACGCTCTCCCTGAACGTTTCCGCCGGATTCGGGGCGCTGAACGTGAACTGCTTCATCGACGACAACTCGAGCGACTTCAACGTGACGTCAAATGCCCAGTCGGGCAGCCTCCACAAGACGATCACGCCGGACACTCCGGGCTGCGGAGGCAACGTGACGTCCGATCTTGTGGTCGACATCGTCTGGACAGGCGCCGGGCCGATCCAGTCGACCAGAACCTCAAACCGGTTCCGCTGCAATCGCTACACCGACGAGACGCAGGGCACCGACCTGGACAACGCCGGGCCGGCGACGTTCGACGTCACTGGCCTCGGGGCGCCAATCGCGGCGTCCGACCCTCAGACATTCCACTTCACCAGCTCCCTCGAGCACGTGCAGGGCGCAGTGCCGCCGGACAGCTGTAACGGCAGTGTCGGTAGGGGGGCCGGGAGGGCAACCCCCGCAGCGGGCAACTATCACACGACGTTCCAAAGCGCCTCCACCAACGGCACGTCAAGCGACGGAACAACCTCACTGTTCATCTTCGTTGGAGCCAACACCGCGATGTCGAACCCGGTCAGCGGTGGCTCAACATCGACGTCCGAAACCGATCTCGAGTTCAACCTGTCCAGTCCGTTGGTGAGCGCCGGCGGCTGTTTCGTGATCGGCAGCGGTGACTTCTCCCTGAGCGCGACGGCCGCGTCGCTGCACACGGTCCTGACCGGCAGCACGCCCGCCTGCGGCGGCGGCAGCAACGTGCTGCCCACGGACCGGTTCGCAATCGACGTGATCTGGACCGGTACAGCGCCTGTCGGGACCACGATGACGGACCAGCAGTTCGCCTGCCTCAACTACCACTTCCAGACGAGCAGGGTTCAGGTCGTCGACAGCGTGGCCGACGCCGAAGTGTCGATGCCGGGCTTCAGCGGCACCCTGCCCGGCTCGGGCACCATCGGTTCGATCGATACGCGCACCCACGCCGACGGCACGCCCGCCGCGGGCTGCTTCTTCCGGGGCTGAGAACAAACGGCCGGCGCGGCTCGCTTCCGCGCCGGCCACCCGCCCCCGATAGTGCAGACTCTCCCCATCACGCGGAGGAGGGCGGTTTCATGTGGTACTGGATCCTTCACATCATCGGAGCGGACAACCTGTCCGGGCCGTGGTATGGGTTCTGGTCTGGATTTGGGTCTGACCTTGGCGAGATCGCGATCATCGGCGGCCTGGTTTCGATCTACCGGCGCCACAACTGCCACGTCAAGGGCTGCTGGCGGATCGGGAAGCATCCGGTGGCGGGCACGGAGTACGTGGTTTGCCGGCAGCACCATCCGGACCAGGCGCCGACCCATCAAGAGGTCTTGGCCGCACATCGAGCCGCCAAGGAACGCGGTTCGTAACCCGACAGACTTCGTTTTCCGCCCGGTGGCGCCATACGCGTGGAACCAATGCAACTGACGTGACCCGAGTTCTTGCCCTCGTCGTGGCGGTCGTTTCCATGATCATGTCGGGCTCAGGCGGCCAGCCGCCAAGCACGCACTCGATGCCGCGAAGCGGGTCGGCCTCATGCCTGAACGTGCCGGTCAGCATTCTGTTCATCCACCCGACGCGCTGCCGAGCGATCGGGCCGGCCTCCCTCGTCGTGGATGGAACGGATGCCCGAAGCGGCGGTGACCGGGAGATCACCACGGTCGCAGGCGACCGGGCCGCCAGCGCCGCTGCAGGCGTGCCGTCACCTTCCACGTCCTTTTATGTCTTCGGCTCGTACATAGACGTCTGCGGTTTGAGCGCGACCACCGAATGCCCCCTCTACAACTACGGTGCCGTCGAAGGGGCCGCGGCGACAGGCGGGATCACCATCCTCGACTTCGGCGCTCCTTGCTTTGAGCCGGCCACGCTCGCCTGGGGCACCCAGCTTTTCAACAGCCAGAGCTGCACTCCGGACGGCACGCTCGTGATCCTCGCCCAGGCATGGCTTCGGGGCTACGAGACGAACCCGAAGAGCTCCGCCTCACCGGGCTACGTACTGGTGGCGGGCACCAGCAACAGCCTGACGGCCGCGATCCCCGGCAACACCATGACCACGACGCAGATGTCGTCGCACGGCCAGGCGTGGTCCGGCTCGGTCGTCAATCCGATGCTTGGCCTGGCCCGCACGCTTCCAGTGCCGGTTGCGATCTGGGCCGGCAGTGACATCGAGGAGTCGAGCGACGGCAACTGGTATGACGGTCCGACCACCGGCGCCTGGGTCGACGGTTACGCAGCCGCGTCCAAAGCATCCAAGCCGTGCACTGCGAGCCGGAACGGGCTGATGGTCGACTACGGCGACTACGTGCCGAACGAACCGGGGTGGTCGCCCGCCACCGTCTACTACGTCGCGTGGCAAGCGGCACCCGCCTGCCCCATACCGGAGATCTACAACACCATCAACGCGAGCGAGTGGCAGAGTGTCAACCGCTTCGCCCAGAGCATCGGTCTAGAGCGCATGCAGTTCACGGGGGTGCTGTCCGAGGATGGCGCGTCGGGAACCCTGTCGGGCGTGGATAGCTGGACCGCCTTGCGAAGCGCCACGGGCCAGGCTGCGCCGTACCTGAGCGTCATCGGCGAGACACCTCCGATATCGGCGGAAGTGCCCGACCCGGCGCTGGCGGTGACGGCGGTCGCGGGACCGGCGCTCGCGACCGTGAGCTGGTCGGCTCCGGCGTGGGATGGAGGCGCCGCGGTGACTGGGTACACGGTCACCGCGTACGCGGCGCGGAGGCCCACGGTGGTGGTGACCGTCATCGGGTTGCCAGTCCCGGAGACGGTTATCGTCGGCGGATTGGCCAACGGCGCCGCCTACACCTTCAACGTGAGCGCGACGAATCGCGTGGGCACCGGACCGCAGTCACTGCCTTCGGCTGCCGTCACCCCCAGCGCGCTCTTCCATTACTGACAGGGCGCTCACCTGTCGAAATCGGCCCTCGGCGTTCGTCGTCTGGATAAATCAGGCGGAACGGAATTCTGGAGGTCATCGATGGCAAGCCACGTAGTTCATTTCGAGGTCACAGGCAAGGACGGCAAGGCGCTGCAGCGCTTCTACGGCGAGGCGTTCGGCTGGAAGGTGGACACGAACAACCCCGGCGGCTACGGGATGGTCCAGGACGGCGACAAAGGCCTGACCGGTGGAATCGGGGACGCCCCGCAGGGCATGCCCGGGGGCGTGACGTTCTACATCCACACCGAGGACGCGAAGGCGACGCTCGCGAAGATCGAGAAGCTCGGCGGGCGCATCCTCATGCCCCTCACCGAGGTCGCGCCGGAGACCACGATCGCGCTTTTCGCCGACCCGGAGGGCCACGTCGTCGGCTTGATGTAGTCGTCGTCGAACCGAGGGCGGCTACCGCGAGCCGCCCTCTCCCAGGTTGCCAATGAACCTGATCAGGGCCTCGATCCCGGTGTGGTACTGCTCGATGACGAGGTGCTCGTTGGGCGAGTGGATGGCCGCGTCGGCCTGCTCGATGCCGCTGATCACCAGCGCAGCGCCAAGCGCCTCCTGGAAGTCGACCGCGACCGGGATGGATCCGCCCACCCTGATCAGCGCCGTCTCCTGGCCGAACGCGTCGCGAAAGGCCGTCTTCAGGGCGGTGGCGGCCGTGTGGTCCACGCCGCAAGTCACAGGGGGCGCCGCGCTCAGCATCTCGACGCGCAGCTCGACACCCGGCGTCGTCAGGGTCTGGACGTAGTCCTCGAACGACTTGAGAATGGCCTTCCAGTCCTGGTCGGCGACCAGACGCATGCTGATCTTCGCGAAGGCGGTGGCCGGAATCACCGTCTTCTGTCCCTCGCCGACGAAGCCGCCCAGGATGCCGTTGACGTCGAGCGTGGGGCGGCTGCCGGTGCGCTCCATCGCCATGAAGCCTGGCTCGCCCTCCAGGGCGCGCGCGCCGGTCATGCGCAGGGCCTCCGCCGTGTAGGCGGCCTCGTCGCGCCGCCAGGCCTCGAGCTCTTGCGCGCTGGGCGGGCGCACGGCGTCGTAGAAGCCCGGGATGGTGACGTGCCCGTCGCGATCCTTCAGCTTGGCGATGACACGGGCGAGCGTGTTGATGGGGTTCGGCGAGACACCGCCGAAGATCCCCGAATGAACGTCCACCGCGGGCCCGCGCGCGTGCAGCTCCAGGTACAGCATGCCGCGGAGCGCCGTGGCGAGCGTGGGCCGGCCGGCCTCGTCAAATCCGCTGTCCCAGACGAGGACCGTGTCGGTGGCGAGTCGCTTGGCGTTCTCGTGCAGGAAGCGCGGCAGCGACCGGCCGCTGATCTCCTCTTCACCCTCGAGCAGGAAGCGGACGTTGATCGGCAAACCACCCGATTCGACCAGATGCTCCACGGCTTTCAGCGCGGCCATGTGGTTGCCCTTGTTGTCGGCGCAGCCTCGCGCATACACCCGTCCGTCACGCTCGACGGGCTCGAACGGCGGCGAGGTCCACAGCCCGAGCGGGTCCGCAGGCTGCACGTCGTAGTGGCCGTACACGGTCAGGTGGTGTTGGCCGGGGGCGCCGTTCCACTCGGCCACCACCACCGGCAGCCCATCGTCCAGGACATCGACCAGGCGGGACTCGAAACCCATTCGCTGCAGCCGGGCCCGCAGCCACTCGGCGTTGGCGATGCAGTCCGGGCGCCGCTCCGGCAGCGTGCTGATGGAGGGGATGCGCAGCTCCTCGACCAGATCCGCGAGGTCCGTGTCCCGGCTTCGCCTGGCTCGGGCGATCGCCGCCTCGAGCTGGCTCAAGTGCGGCCTCGCGAGCGCTTGATCTGCGCGGCGTGTTCGTGCGGGTGCCTCGTATAGATCTCCAGCCAGGTTTCCACTGAGTACGCGCCGCTCTCGGCGTGGGTGCCGGTCCGCGTCCATTCCTGCTCGGTGAGCCGGTCGAGGATCTGCGCGCTGGACTCGCGGGCCCAGCGCATGGCCTCGATCGAGGGCTCGACGGGACGGTCGCGCGTGAGGCTCCGTGCGAACGCCATCTCGTCGTAAGCGCTTAGAAGCGGCTGGTCTGCTGCGATCAGGAGGCGAAGGCGGATCGCCGACATCATCTCGCTGTCGGCCAGGTGATGCGCGATCTGCCGCGGCGTCCACTCGCCGCTCGCCGAGCGGTCCAGCTCCTCTTCTCGGATGTCGCGCATGGCCTCAATCACGGCCTCACAGCCGGCCCGGTACCTGGCGATCAGCTGATCACGCTGTTCGGTGTTCATCGACGTTCATCATCGCGGTAGAGGCGGTCTCGAAGTAGTCCAGCAGCGCCTTGCGCACGCCCGGCGACAGGTCCAGCGAATCGACCGCCGCCGTCATGTGGCGGAGCCAGGCGTCACGCTCGCGCCTGCCGATGGCGAAAGGCTGATGGCGCATCCGAAGCCGCGGATGCCCGCGCTCCTTGGAGTAGGTGTTCGGGCCTCCCCAGTACTGGATCAGGAACAGGGTGAGGCGCTCGGTCGCTCCCGAAAGGTCCTCCTCTGGATATATGGGCCGCAGAATCGGGTCGGAGGCGACGCCGGCGTAGAACGTTTCGACCAGCCGGCGGAAGGTTGGCTCGCCCCCGGCAGCGTCGAAAACGTTGGCCACGTGCATCCGTTCCTCAGACATCGCCAAACATTGTGCTGCGGGCCGATGCCGGAGGTAGAGTAGCGGCGCGCCGGATCGGTCTATTTCAGGCCTGGAGGGATCGGATCATGTCGGAGCGAGTCATCGAACCCAAGAGCACGCGTAGGGACGTCATCAAGCTGGCCGGCGCCGCGGCGCTCGGCGCGGCCGGGATGGCGGCCCTGGGGGCCAGGCCGGCGAAGGCCGCCGGCAGCGGCGACGCCGTGGACATGTACTTCAACCCGCAGCACCTGCAGTCTGGCCACCTGGCCCCGAACGCGGAGGTCACGATCGGGCCCTTTCCGACCCCGGACCAGCCTTTCATGTCCTCTGACTACCTGGGCATCATCGGCAACCTGACCGCGTCGCATTGGAGGGGCTTCGGCTGGATGGCGATTCGACCGACCGGCTTTCCATTCGACCCCGTTCACCAGGCCATCAACCTCCACTTCGGCGGCAAGTTCATGGCGTGGTCGAACTTCTTCATCTGCCAGTTCAGCTTCGACAACATCCCCCCGGGTGGGCGGAGCGGCGGCCAGTTCATCCTTCGCAACGGGCCGTCGGCGGCCGACTATCTCATCGATCTGCACGGCTTTTTGGGTCCGGACCAGTAGGTTCGGAAGCGCCAACCGGCTGACGACAGGCCGGGCCATCGGCTCGGCCTGTCTTCGTATCGTGTCCTGAGATGATCGAGTTCGTCCACGTCGACGTCGACGGAGCATCGCTGAGGATCGGCTTGAAGGTCGAGCGCGACGCGGCCGCGCGCCTCTCGACGGCACAGTGGACCGCCACGGTCAAGCTGCCTGCGTGGACCACGCCACGAGCGTCGGTCGACATTCGAGGCATCGGCGCCGACCGCAAGGCGGCGGTCGCCGACGCGCTCAGCCGCGTGAACGAGACGATCGCCAGATACGAGGACGCCCGGCGAAAGCACCCGCAGGCGGGGATGCTGCGCTAACCGCACGGCGCTGGAGCCAACGGCGCTGGAGCCGGCGACAGGAATCGAACCCGTAACCTGCTGTTTACAAAACAGCTGCTCTGCCAATTGAGCTACGCCGGCGCCCGATGGGGAAGGGTAGCGGAACCCTTTTTGCGACACCGGGAGGTAAACGATCTTGGTCAGCGCGATCGTGGTTGGCGGCGCCGTCGCCGGACTTGCCGCGGCGCGCGCGCTTGCTGCTGCGGGAGCGCAGGTGCAGGTCCTGGAACGCCGGCCGCTCGGGGTCGCTGAAGGCGCAGGGCTCGCGATCTATCCGGCCGCCTGGCATGCGCTCGAGCGCCTCGGTGCAGTCGACGCTTTCCGATCGTTAGCCGTGCCGCTGGAAAACATCACCACGTTCGACGAGACCGGAAAGGTCCTCAATGTTCTCGACACCCGCCGGTTCGAGGACCGCTACGGCTACCCGCTGGCCGGAGTGCACCGTGCCGACTTGATGAGGGCGCTGCAGGACAACTTGGAGGCGGAGATCCGCCGCGGGGTCGACGTCATGGGCATCGCGGTGGGGGATCGCGTCAAAGCACTGACGGCCTCTGAACCGATCGACGCCGACGTCCTGGTCGGCGCCGACGGCATCCGCTCGCGGGTTCGCGAGGCGCTCGGCCTCGAGTCTGAGCCCCGCCGTTCGGGCTACGTCGCCTGGCGCGGGATTGCCCGAGAATCGCCCGCGGGGTTTTCAAAGGCCATCGCCGGCATCGTCGTCGGAGCCGGCCGCCACGGCGGCTGGGTGGCGGTGAGCGGCGGGCGGGTGTACTGGTTCCTGACCGGCGACGAAGGGGAAGACCCCGGCTACGCCGCGGCCGTCGACGCCGTGCGCGGCTGGAGCGGGCCGCTGCCGGACCTGATGGCGGCCACCGAGCCGGAGTCGGTCCTCTTCAACGATCTGATCGATCGCGATCCGGACGCTAACTGGGGAACCGGCCCGATCACCCTGGTCGGCGACGCCGCGCACGCCATGCTGCCGAGCCTGGCCCAGGGCGCCAACCAGGCCCTGGAGGATGCGTCAGCCCTCATGACGGAGGTCGCCCGGCACGGGGTCAACGCAACCGCGTTCCGCGCTTACGAGGAGCGACGTCGGAGGAGAACCGCACGCCTCGTGAAAATGTCACGCCAGATGATGCCGGTGTTCAACTGGCGAAGCGCACCCGCGCGACGGTTGCGAGCCGCCCTCCTGGCGCTGCCTCCGGCCCTCACGCAATGGCAGTTGGAATGGCTGTATCGGGGCGACCAGTAACCGCCGACAATGACTGGGGGAAGAATGATGGACATTGAGCCGACGGTGCCGCCCAGCGGCGATGGCTGCGTCGAGTGCCTGGCTTCGGGTGGTTGGTGGTTTCACCTCCGTCGCTGTGCTGCCTGTGGACACATCGGCTGCTGCGATTCGTCCCCGTCCCAGCACGCGAGTCACCACGCAGCGGACGTCGGCCATGCCGTGATCCAGAGCTACGAGCCCGGCGAGGATTGGTTCTGGAGCTACGAAACGAGTCAGTACCTCGAAGGTCCAAAGCTGGCGCCGCCCCGGCATCACCCGGCCGAGCAGCCCACGCCGGGTCCGCGGGGCAAGGTGCCCAAGGATTGGCAGCGGCACCTGCACTAGCGCCGCCGGTGCGGTGCCCTTGGGCGGACAGCTCGCCCGCCATGCGCGACTACCACGACCGCGAATGGGGGGTGCCGTCCCACGACGACCGCCACCTCTTCGAGATGCTGACGCTGGAGGGCGCCCAGGCCGGCCTGTCCTGGGCCACCGTGCTCAACCGCCGCGAGGGCTACCGGCGAGCCTTCGCCAACTTCGATCCGGCCAAGGTCGCGGCCATGTCCGATGCGCGGCTCGAGCGGCTCATGAAAGACGAAGGCATCATTCGCAACCGGCTCAAGGTCTACGGCACCCGCACCAACGCGAAGGCCTTCGTCAAGGTGCAGCGCGAGCTCGGTTCGTTTGCGACCTACCTCTGGAACTGGGTCGACGGAATCACGGTCGTCCATCACCCGCGAGCCCTGGCCGAGCTGCCCGCCACGACCGAGCTGTCCGATCGTGTCAGCAAGGACCTCAAGCGCCGCGGGTTCACCTTCGTCGGCTCCACCATCGTGTACTCGCTGCTCCAGTCGGTCGGCATCGTCGACGATCACCTCGAGGGCTGCCCGCAGAAGCGCGGCTGACGCGCCCGCTACCCTGCGTCGGGTGAGATGGCGACTCGTCGCGGCGCTGCTGGTGGTCGCGGTGCCCGTGCTCTGCGGCTGCGCCGGATCGCAGGCGGCGACCGTGAGGGCGACGCCCTCCAGCGCGCCCAGCCCGAGCCCCATCGCCATCACGCCGTCACCACTGCCGCCTCCGACCCAGAGGGCCGAAACCCCGCTGCCGGTCGTCCTCGAAGAGGCGGCGGCCGCTTCGGCCGGCGGCAACCTGTACGTGATCGGGGGTTTCGACGCCGCGGGCAACAGCCTCAGGACCGTCTGGGTGTTCGACGGGACCGCCTGGCATGCGGGCCCTCGCCTCCCGCTGGGGCTCGACCACACCGCGGCGGCCACGCTCGGCGACCGGATCTACGTCGCCGGCGGCCACAGCTTCGGCCGAGACAGCGCGAGGGTGTTCCGGCTCGACGGCGGAGCTTGGACCGAGCTCTCACCGATGCACCACGCGCGCGGCGGCCACACGCTGCTGGCCGCGATGGGCCGGCTCTACGCCATCGGAGGGAACACGGCCGCCGTCAACGTCGCGCCGGTCGAGGCCTACGACCCGGCCACCGGCGCATGGTCCGACGTGTCCTCGTTTCCATCCCCACGCAACCACGTCGCGGGCTTCGTGTTCGGGAACAGTGTGTGCGCGGCCGGCGGACGCCCTCCCACCAAGATCCGCGTCGACTGCTTCGACGTCGAGCACTCGGCCTGGGGACGGTTGCCGGACCTTCCCATCGCCACGAGCGGGGCCGGCGCTACCACCCTGGACGATGGACGGGTCGTGATCATGGGCGGCCAGGACGCCCAGGAAACGAACATCGTCAACGCGGCCGAGCTGCTCGGACCCAACGCCTGGTCCGTCCTCGGACCGATGCTCGTGCCGCGCCATGGCTTCGAGCTGGCGCCGTTCGAAGGCCGCGCGTGGGCCTGTGGTGGCGGCTCCCTACCCGGCCTTCACCCGGTCGCGGCGTGCACCTCGATCGGGTGAGGTGATGGCGCTGAAGGCCGCGACCAGCATGATCAGCAGCGGCACCCCGTAGTTGAACTCCGGCGTGGTCAGGACCCCGAGGTCGAAATCGCCCACCTGCTCAATGAGCAGATCGGCGGCCTCGATGACGGCGTAGAAACCGAGAATCGCCACGTTGGCCCCGAGCGCGGCCCGCGCCACGGGATTCCGAACGTAGACGAGCAGGATGGCCAGAGGCACGGCGGCCAGAACCGGGCCCAGAAAGTTGACGAGCAGCTGGCGGACCAGGCCGATCGGCTGGTCGGGCAGCACGTGCAGCGAGCCGATGCTCGCGTCGATCATGCCCATGCGCCACGGGCGCACGATGATCGACCCATGACCGCCGACCGCGTAAAGGACGAGGAGGTGCATCACCTCGTGTGCGCCGAAGGCGAGCGCGAAGACCACGAGCGAGAGCACCAGCGTCTGGACGCCCCTCGAGAGCCGGGACCCGCTGCTCATGTCGTCACTGCCGTTACCGCCGGTTGGTACGCTCGGCTCTTGGGGCACGACCCCAACCCTAAGGGTGCCGCGACAATGTCGAGCGGCATGGGCGGGACCACCGGACTCTGGGAATCAGCCGAGGCCGAAGCCACGCTGCCGGCGCAGGACGTCGAGCGGGCAAAAGCCTCTTACGCGCAGCGGCTCGGGATGTCACCGACGTATGAGGACAAGGTCGGGGTGCACTTCGTCGACGGCGCCACGCGGTTCAGGCTGTTCAAGAGCGGGGGCACGGCTTCCGGTAGCCACACGCAGCTTGCGCTCATCGTGGTGACGTCGCCGCCCAGCTCAACGCGCTCCGCGCACGCGGTCTTCACTTCGTGGAGTACGACTACCCCAACCTGAAGACTGTCGACGGCGTCGCGGACCTCGGCTACGCCAAGGCCGCCTGGTTCAAGGACAGCGAGGGCACCTGCTCGGGATAGCCGAGCTCACTTAGCCTCGGTGCGTGCCCGGGAACGGGATCCACGGTCAGCTTGTATAGGGGACATGAAGGCGACCGGTCTTGCGGCGCTGGTGCTGCTGCTGGCGGCGTGCAGCAGCTCCTCCCCGGCTCACGCGATCGCCAGCCCCAGCCCTCATGTCTTCGCCGGAGGCTGTGCGGGCACGGTCCTCACCGAGGCCGAGCCTCCCGTCTGGTCACAGGGAGGATGGAGCCACGCCACGGGCGCGCCGTGGCCCGTGCCATGGGCGATGGCCACGCCCGGCGACGCCGTAGCTTTTGTTTTCGCCAACCAGCTGGTGGCAGGGACCAGCCCGCGTTCAGACGGCAGCGCCAACAAAGTCCTGTGGGTGGTGCGGGATCCCCAGGCCTTTGTCGTCGAGGGGCGCCCCTTAGGGCAGTCTCAGCCGGTGATCACGATGGCGGGCGGCCCGAGCATCGTCGACGTGCCCACCGCGGGCTGCTGGACGTTCCAGGTCATCGAGGGCCAACCGGGCGCCGAGCACAGGAGTGAGATCAACCTGGAGGTCCTACCGGCCGGGACTCTTCCAGCCTGAGTCCTTCTCGTTACGCGGCCGCGAATCTCGTCGTTGCTGACACGAGGAGATTCGACAAATGACACCAGCCCTGCGCCAAGCCTTCGTCGTCGGTGCCTTCGCCACCCTGTGCGCCGTCAGCGGCACCCTGGCGGTCAACGCGATCACCCGATCGCCCATCGTGCTCGCGACCCCGACCGCCACCACGAATCCCGGAACGACCTACACCCCCGGCATCATCACCAGCGGCGACGCGACCATCACCAAACGGCCCGACATCGCCTTTCTCAGCGCCGGAGTCGACGCTCAGGCCTCGACGGCGGCCGCCGCGCAGAAAGACCTGGCCAACCAGGCGGCGAAGCTCATCGCCAGGGTCAAGAGCCTGGGCGTTCCTGACCAGGACATCAACACCTCGGGTTACTCGATCGGACCGCGCTACACCAACGACGGCAGCATCACGGGCTACCAGGCGGGCGAGCAGCTGGAGATCAAGTGGCACAACGTCGACAACGTGGGCACCGCGCTCGACGCTCTGGTTCAGCAGGGTGGGGCGACGCGGATCGGCGTCAGCTTCGGCCTGGCCGATCCCAAGGCGGCGCAGGCCGAGGCGCGAGCCCTCGCGATCGCCGATGCGCGGGGGCGGGCCGCCGCGATGGCCAAGGCGGCGGGCGTCCAGCTCGGCCAGGTCCTGAGCGTCAGCGACAACACGTCGGGCGTCCGCACGCCGAACTACTCGTTGGCGCCCACCGCGGACGCCGGGACCCAGGTCCCGGTCGGCCAGCTCGACATTGCGGTCACGGTCGAGATGGAGTTCGCGATCGCCTAGCGGCGCTTGTCCCGCTCGGTCCGGGCCGCGATCGCCAGCAGGCCCGTGAGGATGCCGCCTTCGAACACTCCGTAGAAGGTGGAGCGCAGAATCGGTTGGCTGAACGGCCCGATGTTGATCAAGAACGTGAACACGGCGAAGACGGGAAAGGAGATGGCCACCTGCTTCCAGACCTCCAGCTCCTCCCACCACAGGACGATCCGCGGGGGCGGCTTGGGCGGCTGGCTCACGTTCGTCATTCTCTTCTGCGCGGCGTGCGATCCGCTCCAGGGCAGCGGCACCGGCGCGCCCCCCGACCTCGCGAAGTTGATCCAGGTGGACGACTCCTCGCGGTCGGTGATCGTGACCCTGATCGCCGGCTACCCGGCGACCGACAACCAGTTCAACTACAACGGCTATTCGTCGGGCGCGCTCGTGCTGACCGTCCCGGTCAATTGGAACCTGACCATCCAGTGCGAGAACCGTGGGACCGTGCCCAACTCGTGCGCAGTCGTCGCCCAACGAACCGACAAGCAGCCCATAGATCCGGAGGCGGCTACTCCCAATCCAGACATCGGTCTTGCGCCGGGTCAGTCGGCGAGCTTCTCTTTCCAGCCGCAGCAGCCCGGCAGCCTTCGCATCGCCTCGCTGGTCGGCGGCAACGAGGCGAGCGGCATGTGGCTCGACCTCGAGGTCGTCGACGGCGGTCGCCCCACGCTGACCGCGCCCGGCAGCTAGCTCCGCGCGCAGGCGGCCCCGCTGCACTTGCCCGCCAGCCACAGCTTCAGCTCCGGCGTGAGCTGCTGCGTCGACTCGACGCGGGCCAGGACCAGTGTCGTGCCCTTCGCGCAAACCACGCCGTAGCCCGCCGCCAGCGTCCCCCGCACGATGTTGCGCAGCTGGTCCTCCTCGCCTGGAAAGAAACCGTGATTGGTCGAGGGGTCGATGGCGATGTAGTCGGCGTCGGTCTGCAGCGTGATCAGGTAGATGGCCCGTCGATGCGACAGGTGTGGCACCAGCGCGTTGGATGCCGTCACGCTCGCATCCGCCGGAATGGTGTCGAGACAGGACTGGATCTCCGCCGAGCGGCTGTCGGACAGGTACGTCGTGACTTCGGCCAGGGGTCGTACGACCACGAATGTCAGCAGCGCGCTGGTGGCGAACGCGGCGATGGGGAGGGCGGTCGTGCTGAGGCGCGCCACACGCGCGCCGAGCAGGAGCTTGAGCCGCGCGCATGTGTCCATGGCCGCGAAGGTGAGGATGGGCGCAGGCAGCATCGAGTACTGGAAGTGGAACGACCAGAAGTTGGGCGATGCCGACCAGAACCGCTCGAGAAAGGTCGGCAGGGCGACCAGCAGGAGCGGAGAGGCAAGCGGCAGCAGCGCGAACGCGGCAAAGGAGCCGACCCAGACCCTCACCTTCTCGGCCGGCGTGAACAGCAGCTGCAGGCTCGCCAGCGGGTGGCGAACGATGAACGAGACGGCGCTCAGCGGCCCGCTGCCGAGTGCTTCATACGTCCAGTGCCGGTACGACACGCCGCCGCCGAGGGCGGGGATGACGACGCCGAGGAGCAATCCAAACCACGCGGCGTTCAGGGCCATCAGGATCCCGCCGAGGACCCACCGCCGCTGCACGGCGAGGATGTAGAAGCCGAGCGCGATCAAGGTCAGCGCCACGTCCTCGCGCGTGAGCATCGCCACCGCGACCGCCGGGATCAACAGCAGGTTGCGACGGGTGAGCGTCGCATACAGCGCGAGCGAGATGGCGGGGACGGCGAACACGACGTGGTGAAAGTCGTAGACGACGCCCGCGAGCACGCCCCAGAAGCACAGGTAGGCGGCCTGGAAGGCGAGACCGCCGAGCGGCGCGAGCGCCCGCTCGCCCCACAGGTAGATGGGTATCCCGGCCAGAGCGAGCAGGATCGCCTGTGCCACGAGCAGGACCCCGGCGGAGTTCCAGATCCACATGAACGGCGCGAGCACCATCAGGATCGGGTGGAAGTGGTCGCCGAGCAGGTTCGGGATGCCCAGCACGGTGTTGTAGATGAACTCGAAGCGGCTGTATCCCCACACGGTCTGGTCCTGGACCGCAAGGTCGAACGCGTTGCTCGCGAAATGGTCGTGGCGGTAAAGCGAGATCCACGCGTAACCCGCTGCGGCGAGCACGGTCAGCACCGCCGCGCACACCCGCGCGGGCCATACACGCACCATCGGTGGCTCGTCGGCGACCGGCGCGGCGGCTTCATTAGGATTGGTCTCGCTTGTCAACATCGCCGGAACGCCTCTCGAGCCTGAGCCTGGTCATGCCGGCGCACAACGAGAGCGAGAACCTCCGCTGGCTGCTGCCTCACGTCAACGAGGTGCTGCCGCGCCTCGCCGCAAAGTTCGACGTGATCATCGTCGACGACGGCTCGACCGACGGCACCGGCGACGAGGCCAGGTCCATCGCGAAACAGCTCGGCATGGACCTGAAGGTCGTGCGCCACGAGCACAAGTCTGGCTATGGAGCTGCCGTGGGCGACGGCCTGCGCGCTGCCGATCTCGACTACACCGCCTTCACGGACTCGGACGGGCAGCTCGACGTCGCGGACCTGGCACTGCTCGTGCCCCTCCTGAACGACAACGACATGGTCGGCGGCTGGCGCCTGACGCGCGAGGATCCCGCCTTCCGCTCCGTCATCAGCGGCACGTTCAACCGGCTGGTGCTGTGGACGTTTCGCATTCCGATCAAAGACGTCAACTGCGCGCTGAAGATCATCCGCACCGACATGCTTCGCAGCTTCGACCTGCAGTCACGCAGCGCTTTGATCAACGCCGAGATGTACTGGAAGGTCGGCCTGAAGGGAGGCCGGTACGCGCAGGTCGGGGTACCTCACCATCCCCGCACAATGGGGCGCCGGTCCGGCGGCCGCCTGATCCCGATCCTCCGCGCGATGAAGGAGCTCGTCCAGATCCGCTTCCGCCGCCGCTAGCGAGCGGTCGACGGGGCGACCGCGACCCTGCGCCGCCGCTCCGAGGGCGTCTTGAACGCGCCGCCCTTGCCGCCGCGCCTCCAGTCGACCCGGGGCACGAACAGCTCGGGCTTGATCCGCCGCTTGTTGCGCTCGACCAGCCCGATGACGCGGTCGATGAGCGACTCCTCGAGCTTGTGCGGGACGAGCCCGAGGTCGAGCAGGTGCTGGTGCTTCGCGTTGTAGTAGTGCGCCTCCATCTCGGTGCGAGGGTTGGGCAGGTGATCGATCCTGGTCTCCAGGCCGTGGTGCGTACGCGCGGCCTTCACCCGCTCGGCCAGCTCGAGGATGCTGAACTGCTCGGTGAACTGGTTGAACACCCGGTACTCGCCTTTCTCGGCCGGGTTGTTCATCGCGATCTCGATGCAGCGCACCGTGTCGCGGATGTCGAGGAAACCGCGCGTCTGGCCGCCCTCGCCGTAGACGGTGAGCGGGTAGCCGATCGCGGCCTGCGAGCAGAAGCGATTGAGCACGGTGCCCCACACGTCGTCGTAGTCGAACCGCGTGCGCAGCTCCGAGTGCATGTCGGTCTCGGGCGTGCCCGAGCCGTAGACCACGCCCTGGTTGAGGTCGGTCGCCCTGAGCCCCCAGACGCGGCACGTGAACATGATGTTGTGGCTGTCATGCACCTTGGACAGGTGGTAGAACGAGCCGGGCTGCTTCGGAAACGGCAGCCGGTCCCGGCGCCCGTTGTGCTCGATTTCGATGAAACCCTCCTCGATATCGATGTTGGGCGTTCCGTACTCGCCCATGGTCCCGAGCTTGACGAGGTGGGCGTCCGGGGCCGACTCGCGCAGCGCGAACAGCAGGTTCAGCGTGCCCACGACGTTGTTGACCTGCGTCTCCACGGCGTGCGGGCCGCTGATCATCGAATAGGGCGCCGAGCGCTGCTCGGCGAAGTGCACGACAGCGTCGGGCCGGTACTGGGTGATCAGAGCGGTGGTGTCGGGCAGTGAGGTCAGGTCGAGGCGCTCCCACTTGATGTCCTGGCCGCTGACCGCCTTCCAGCGCGTGACCCGGCGCTTCATGCTGGCGATGGGCACCAGGCTCTCGGTGCCGCAGAGCACGTCCCAACGGCGGCGGATCAGGTTGTCCGCGGCGATGACCTCATGGCCCTTGGCCGACAGGTGCAGAGCCGTAGGCCAGCCGAGGTAACCGTCGGCACCGAGAACGATCACGCGCATGTGTGCTTCACCTTCCACTAATCATCGTATGCGGCCGGGCATGTCCGCCGGTCGCGCGGCAAACCATGACCACGTGGTCTCCAGCCCCTGCCGCACATCCACGCGCGGGCGCCAGTTTAGCCAGATCCGTGCCCGGCCCGGGTCGAGGCACACGCGACGCACCTCGGACTCCTTGGCCGGCGCCATCTCGATCGCGGCCTCGCGCCCGGAGCTCGAGACCAGCATCCCGACCAGGTCGGCGACGCTGGTTTCGCGGCCGGTGCCGATGTTGAGCTCGCCAGAGCGCCTGCTGCCCAGGGCGGCCACGTTCGCGTCCGCGACGTCGCCCACGAACACGAAGTCGCGGGTCTGGAGCCCGTCGCCGAAAACTCGGGGAGCCTGCCCCGACAGCAGCCGCGTGCACGTGATGGCGACGACGCCGGCCTCGCCGGTCCCGTCCTGGCGCGGGCCATACACGTTTCCATAACGCAGGGCCAGCGTCGATACGCCATGCCGGCGGCCGAGCGCGCCCAGGTACACCTCCTCCGAACGCTTGGCCGCGCCGTAGGCGGAGAGCGGGGCGGCCGGAAAGGTCTCCCTGGCGGGCAGCTTTTTGGAGTCGCCGTAGATCGTGCCGCCGGATGATGCGGTGACGATGCGCCGGGTGCCCGCGCGGATCGCCGCGTCGTAGAACGCGATGCTGCTGGCGAGGCTTGCGCGCACGTGCGCCCCGGGGTTGCGCGCGGCCACCTGCACGCCGCCCTTGGAGGCGAGGTGGAGCACGGTGTCCGGCTTGAACTCCGCCAGCGCGTTGGCGGCCGCTTCGGATCCGCAGTCGGCGTTCAGCGTCCTGGCTTCGGGCGGCTCGGGGCACGCGTGGGTCTGGTCGTCGATCACGAGAACCTCGAGCCCGGCCGCCAGGAGGCGGTCGACGGTGTGCGAGCCGATGAAGCCCGCGCCGCCGCTCACCGCTACGCGCTTCACTCGACCTCCAGCGCCGGCCGGACGTCCGGCTTCTCGACGAGCAGGTAGCCCGCCAGCCCCGCCAGCCCTTGCGGCAGCGTGGTCACGGCGCGCAGCAGGACCGCCACGGTCGCCGCGAGGCTCACGGTCACCCCGTAGCCGGCGAAAACGGTGACCAGGATCGCGTCCTGGGAGCCGATACCGAACGGCAGCGTCGAGATGATGCCGGCCACCTGGGAGGTCGTCGATGCGGCGACGGCCTGCGTGATCGGCACGAGATGGCCGAGCGAGTCGAGCACGAGCCAGATCTGCGCCCCGCCCGCGATGAAGATGACAAGGGTCACGGCCGAGGTCGCGGCGAGCAAGACCGGCGCCCGCATCAGGGCGCGGAACTGGTCCAGCATCACCTGCGCGCCCTCCGCGAACCGGCCAAGCAAGCGCCCCCGCGCCAGCCTGGCCATCGCCCAGCGCTCGAAGGTGGGGGGCAGCATCTCGAACAGGAGCGGCGCGAACGTCGCCAGCACCAGCCCGGCTCCCACGCCGATCCAGCCGGCGACGCCGTGGCGGGGCAGGGCGATCAGCAGCACCGACACGGCGACCAGGAGAAACAGGCTGAACAGGCGCTCGAACGTCACGACCGCGGCGCCGACGCGCAGCGGCACCTGGTTGCTCTGCCGCCAGAGGTAGGCGCGCACGTAGTCGCCGCTCGCGGCGGGGGTGAGGCTGCTCGAAGTCTGGCCGACGAGCTGGATCGGCAGCATCGCCCGCATCGGCACCCGGTGGTTGAGGTGGCCGACGATCAGCTGCGCGCGGTAAGCGCGCAAAGCCACGATCGGGACGTTCAACAGCAGCGCGAGCAGAAGGGGAGCGGCGTCGACCCGCTGGAGCGACGACCAGATTCGGTCAGGATGGCTCACCCAGATCACCAACACCGCCAGCGCCAGGCCGACCACGGTGGCCAGCAGGCGCGCCGGCTTGAAGCCGGATCGCGTGCGCGCAGGGGCGTGGTCGGATGAGGATTGCGTCTGTCCCTGGATTGCCGAAGCTTACAGCGCCGCTGTATAGATCTTCAACAGGTCCGCTTCCGGGTATTTGCCCGCCAGCTCGAAGGCAGCCCTGCGCAGCTCGGGCTCTCCGATGCCGAACTCGGCGATGTGCTGGGGCAGGCCCAGCTCCGCGATGAGGTCCTGAACCGCCCCGGCTGCGTCGGCGCCGCCCGCCGCCGCCGCCAGCGCCTTCATGCGCTCCGGGTGCGAGGGCGCGAGGTAGCGCATGACGTGCGGAAGGAGCAGGCACGAGGTCACGCCGTGGGCGATGCGGTGGCGGGCGCCGATCTGCTTGCCCATGACGTGGCTCAGCCCGGACGCCGACGGGCCCGGCAGCGTGAACGAGAACCAGGCGGCGAGCTGGTTGGCGGTGCGCACGTCGAGATCGTTCGGGCGGGCTTTGGCCCGTGGCAGGGTGCGGAAGAGCCGCCTCACGGACTCCAACGCCATCACGTCGGTGAAGGGATGGTCGCCCTCGGCCAGGAAGCCCTCGACCGCGTGATCCAGCGCCCTTATCCCGGTCGACAGCCACAGCTGCATCGGAGTGTTCAGCGCGAGCTCGGCGTCGTAGATGACGGAGTCGGGCAGCAGCCGCGGGTCGCGGACGCCGCCCTTCGTCCCGCTCGCGTCGGTGAAGCCCGCGCCTCCTGCGAGCTCCGCGACCGAAAGCGTGGTCGGCACCGCGACGTGGGGAAGGCCCCGGTCGGCGTGCGCGCGACGGTCGGCGACGCGCACGGCGACCATCTTGGCGGCGTCGATCGGGCTGCCTCCGCCGAAGCTCACCACGCCGTCGACGCCTGCGTCCGCCGCGCGCGCGATCGCCTCCTCCACCTCGGCCAGCGGTGCGTGCTGGCCGATCTGAAAGGTGACCGGCGAGGTGGCGCCGCCCATCGCGTCCCGCAGGCGAGCGATCAGCTCGGCGCCCGAAACCGCCGACCTCGCGGTGAGCAGGGAGCGCGTGGTGACGATCGCGACGCGCTTCGCGCTCAGTCTCTCGATCTCCTCGCCAAGGCGCGCCAGCGAGCCGGCGCCCCAATGGATGACGGGCGGGTTGGAGTAGCGAAATACCGCCATCGCGGGAATACGTTACTTTCGACGCCGTGACAGCGTCTGGACCGCACGCAGGCCGGCCGGTGCTTCACGCGGGCCAGCCGCTCGAGAAAGCACACGCGGCGATGATCCTCGTCCACGGCCGCGGCGCGAGCGCGGCCGACATCATGACCCTAGGCACCGAGCTCATGCACCCGGGGTTCGCGTACCTGGCCCCAGAGGCCGCGGGCCACGCCTGGTATCCGAACCCCTTCACCGCGCCGCTGGAGACCAACGAGCCGTACCTCTCGTCGGGCTTGTCGGTGCTCGAGTCGCTGGTCGAGAAGGTGGTGGCGCACGTGCCTCACCAGCGGCTCATCCTGCTCGGCTTCTCGCAGGGCGCGTGTCTGATGCTCGAGTTCGCGGCCCGGCACGCGCGGCGCTACGGCGGTTTGCTCGCGTTCAGCGGCGGGCTGATCGGGCCTGACGGAACGCCGCGCGACTATCCGGGCTCGTTCGACGGCACACCCGCGTTCATCGGCTGCAGTGACGTCGATCCGCACATCAAAAAAGAGCGCGTGACCGAGGCGGGCGACGTGCTCAAGCGCTTGGGCGCCAACGTCACGGTCCGCCTCTACCCCAACATGCCTCACACGGTGAACGCCGACGAGATCCACTCGGCGGCGCAGGTGGTGGAAGCCGTGGCGCACGAAGTGGCGTGACCGACGTGAAGCCCGGCTCTGGGTCGGACGCGAGGGAGCGCCTGCTCGAAGCCTGGCGCGGCGAGATCCAGGCGCGCCAGCAGTACGAGATCCTCGCGCAGCGGATGCGCGACCCGCGGCGCGCCGATGTCATCCGCCAGATCGCCGAGGCGGAGGGCCGCCACCGCGAGCGGGTGGAGAAGCGGCTCCGCGAGCTGGGCGTGACCGTCCCGGATCCGGCGACGGTGAAGCTTTCGTGGATGCAGCGGATGCAGGCCAAGCTCGCGCCCGTCCAGCGCGTGATGGCACGCATGGAGGCCGCCGAGCAGACCGAGATCACCGACCGTTATCACCGAACGACCGGCGATCCCGAGACCGACGCGGTGCTGTCCTCCATCCGCACCGAGGAGCAGGCGCACGGGCACTCGCTCGACGCTCTGCAGGCCGCGCACGACAAAGACCAGCCCCCGCCGTCGGGCCCCGAGGCCAGGCTGAATCGGATCCTCGGTCGCGAGACCTGGCACCGCACCGGCGCGGGCTGGATCTCCGGCGCGATCTACGGCGCCAACGACGGGCTGGCGGCGGTGTTCGGCATCGTGGCCGGCGTCTCGGGCGCCACTGGCGGCTCCACCTTCGTGCTGACCGCGGGGTTGTCGGGCGCCGTCGCGTCGGGACTGTCGATGGCGACCGGCGCGTTCCTCGCGTCGCGCTCCGAGGCCGAGGTCGCGGCCGCGAACGTCGCGCGCGAGCGCCGCGAGGTCGAGGAGAACCCCGAGGAAGAGAAGGAGGAGCTCTCCCTTTTCTATCAGCTCAAAGGCGTGGACGAGGAAACCGCGAACCTGATCGCGGATCGCGTCTCGAAGGATCCCGACGCCATGGTCCTGGCGCAGGCCTCTGAGGAGCTCGGCGGAGCCGACGCCGGGGGCGACCCGCTGCAGTCCGCAGCCGCGGCGGGCATCAGCACTTTCGTCGGCGCGATGGTGCCCGTCATCCCCTTCTTCTTCCTGCACGGGACGGCCGGCGTCATCGTCGCGTTCATCGTCTCTCTGGCGGCGCACTTCTTGGTCGGCGCGTCGAAGTCGCTGTTCACCCTGCGGACGTGGTGGTCGGCCGGACTCGAGATGACGCTGGCTGGAGTGATCGTCGGAGGCGTCACATACGGAATCGGCCTGCTGATCGGAGCAGCCGGCGGCTGAAATAGCAGTCCAAGCTCGCTTCTTCTAACCCGTAGACATGGACTACGGACGCAGGCTCGAGTTCGGAGCCTTCCTCACGCCCGACGCCTCGCAGCCCGAGCACCCGCTGGCGCTGGCCGCTCTGGCCGACGAGCTTGGGTTCGACCTGATCGGCGTCCAGGACCATCCGTATCAGCGCCGGTTCTTCGACGCCTGGACGCTGCTCACGGCGATGGCGATGCGGACCACGAAGATCAAGGTGTTCCCGGACGTCATCAACCTGCCGCTGCGCCCGCCCGCGATCCTCGCCAAAGCCGCGGCCACGCTCGACCTGCTGTCCGGCGGCCGGCTCGAGCTGGGCCTCGGCGCGGGTGGCAGCTTCGACTGGATCAAGGCGATCGGCGGCCCGGTGCGCACGCGCGGTGAGTCCGTCGAGGCGCTCGAAGAGGCAATCCGCGTGATCCGGCTGATGTGGAGCGGCGAGCGGGCGGTGCACTTCGAAGGGAAGCACTACCGCCTGGACGGAGTGCACACGGGCCCGGCGCCGGCGCACCCGATCGGCATCTGGCTCGGCGCTTACAAGCCGCGCATGCTGTCGCTGGTCGGCAGGATGGCCGACGGCTGGGTGCCCTCGTTCGGATACGTCCAGCCCGCGGACCTGCTCGAAGGCAACCGCCGGATCGACGACGCGGCCGCGGCGGCGGGGCGCGACCCGCGCTCGATCCGGCGAGTCCTCAACGCCGGCGCCGACCTTTCTGTGGAGATGCTCGCGTCGCTGACGCTCGAGCACGGGATGGACACGTACGTCATCGGCGGCGTCGAGGACCCCGAGGCCCTGCGATGGTTTGCTTCAGAGGTGATGCCCGCGGTGCGCGCGGCCGTCGACCAGGCCCGTGGATCACGCTGACCTGGTCGGCCTGCTGGCTCCGGGCGTGCCCGGCCGGGGCGGGCGGTGGGCCGACCTGGGGGCGGGCGAAGGCGCCTTCACGCTGGCGCTGGCCGACCTACTGGGTCCTGGCGCTCACATCTCAGCAGTCGACCGCGACCGGAGCGCGCTGCGCGGGCTCGCGCCGGCGATGGGGAGGAGGTTTCCGGAAATCATGCTGGACGTGGTCGCGGCCGATTTCACCAGGCCGATGTCGCTGCACGACCTCGACGGCGTGGTCATGGCCAACTCTTTGCATTTCGTGCGCAACAAACAGCCTGTGCTCGAGGCGGTGCGGTCGATGCTCAGGCCGGGCGGGCGCTTGATCGTGGTCGAGTACTCGACCGACCGCGGCAACCCTTGGGTGCCGCATCCGTTCTCGTTCGAGACCTGGAAGGTGCTGGCAGCCGAGGCGGGGCTGGAGGGAACGTCGCTGGTCGCAACCGTTCCCTCCCGCTACTTTGGCGCGATGTACTCCGCGGTGTCTAGAAGACCTGCGAAGTAGATGTCGACGGCTGCGCCGGCTCGCCCTGGCCCTGGCCCTGGCCGTGGCGCCGGCGCCAGCGCCAGCGGCGCCCGATCATCACGCGGCCACCACCCGAGCCGGGGCCTCCACCCCCGGGGTTGAACCGCTTGGTCACCCCGCCGAGCTTGGCGCCCCACGTCACGTACTTGTGGAAGCGCTCCTCGGCCTCGCGGGCGATGCCGATGCGCTCGCCCCGCGTCTGCTCGCGGAACCGCGCGATGCGCCCGGCGGCGGCGCCTTCCTTCTCCTCGGGGCTCGAGGTGGGCGGAAGGTCCTTCTCCGGCAGCGTGCCGAGGACCACGATCTGGTCATCCTCCAGGGTGACCTCTACGCCCGAGAACCAGCCGTCCGGGAGCCTGCCGGCAAACCAACCTTTGATCGATCCGAACTCTTTCTCATCCATGGAATCGACGA
>Ga0070730_10001250_pt1 | contig 24827 bp, 23 predicted proteins | sample Coa_R1_3_FD_66447 | JGI IMG/M metagenome (GOLD analysis project Ga0070730, IMG submission 66447) | Surface soil microbial communities from Centralia Pennsylvania, which are recovering from an underground coalmine fire - Coalmine... | ecosystem: Environmental > Terrestrial > Soil > Unclassified ... | reverse complement strand
GTTGATGAGCCATGACTCGTACAGGGCGAGGTAGTGGCGGTCGCGGCGGGGGATGGTGCGATCACTGCCGTACACGCCGGTGACCTGGTGGTCTTGGATGAGATACCCGGCGACGGCTGTGTGGTCCATGACCAGGTCGGCGCCTGAGCTGTAGCGGATGCGGGTGGTTTTGGCTGCGTCGGTGACGTGCCAGGTGGTCAGAATGAGCGCGTCGATCTGTCTGCCTGCGGTCTGGCAGGTGATGTGCGCTTCGAATACCGGCCGTGCGGTTTCGCCGAGGCGGCGCAGTGAGGTGCGGTGGGCGGGGTGGGTGAAGCGGGTGAGGATGCTCAGCGCGTTGATGCCGGAGTCGATCCAGCTGTTGCCCAGGCTGGCGGTGGCGGCGGGGTCGTCTTGGTAGGGGTCGGTGAAGGTGGCCTGGATGGCGATGGGGACACCCAGTTCGGCAGCGCGGGCTTGGACGGTGTGCGCGGCCCATGTGACTTCGGGGGAGAAGTACATGTGGTAGGCGACCTCGACGGGCTGGCGGCTGCCGATCTCGGTGAGGATGTGCTCGACGTCGGCGAGTGTGCTGGCGGCTGGTTTTTCCACCAGGATTCTGGCGGTGGGGAAGTAGCCGGAGGCCTCGGTGCAGGCGGTGGCGTGGGCTGGGGTGGGGGTCGCGATCACCACCACGCCTGGCTGATGGTGGTGACTGGCCTCGCGCAGCGAGGGGTAGACCGGGACTGGGTGACCGCGGTATCTCACCTCGGGTTTGGGTGCGGTGTCGACTCCCGCGATGACCTTCGCGCCTGGTATGCGCTCCAGCACCCTCAGATGCGATTCGGCGACCGCACCAAGGCCCACGAGCAGGACGTCATGGCGGGCTTCAGTCATGGGATGTCCGGGTGTCGCTGCCCGGGGATGGCCGGAGTGCCAGCCACCGGGCCCGGGCTGCGTCCTCGCCGTCGAGCCAGTTGGTGGTGCTTGCCGGGTCTGAGACGTTGCGGGTCCACCAGGTCACGATCTCGCTCCAGAAACGGTTGCCATGCAGGTCGCTGACTATATCGGCCAGGCGGGTGGCGGTATCGCGGGCCGCGTCCAGGTCGCCACGGTGAAGCTGGGTAAAGACGGCGGCTACCTGGCACCAGACGAGGCCGCCGCGGTATCCGGACTGCTCCGCTAGGTGCAGGCCGTTAGCGATCTGGGTATCGGCGCCGTCGGGGTCGTCGAGGTTGGCCAGGGTGACTGCGGTGGCGGCGTGGATTTTGACGAGCTCGACGTGGCTGCGCAGGGCATCGTTGACTTCCAGTGCACGAGGCTGGATGTCGCGTGCCTCGGTGGGCCGTGACCAGCACAGGGTTTGCAGCAGGTCGGTGAGTGCGGTGCCTTCGACGGCGACGTTGCCGGACTGGCGGGCCGTCTCCAGGGCCTGCTGGTAGAAGTGCTCTGCCTGGCCGAACAGCGCGTTGACGCGATGTACGTGGCCTTGGAGGCGGAGCACTTCGCCCCTCAGGTCGGTGGGGATATCGGTGAGCTGGCCCAGCCGGTCCAACGCGTCCTGGAAACTGCCTTGCAGGAAGGCGTAGTCAGCCAGCCAGTACCCGGCGTCGGCCCGGAACTCACCTGGAATGTCCCACAGTTGCTGATAGTCGTCAGCTCCGGCCGCATACCGCCCGGCCACACGCAGGGCGTGGGCTCGGTGCAGCAGCAGGAACCTTTGGAGGGCGGCTGGGAGGTCTGGGTGGGCAAGCGCGGCATCCATGAGGGAGATCGCGGTGTCCAGCCGGCCCGACCGGCATTCGCGCGCGCCCTGCAGGCCGGTGATCAGCGCAGCCACCGGGCCATCGCCGTCGGTGGGCAGGTCAGGCAGCAGGCCCCAGCCGCCGCAGTTCAGCAGGTCCTGCGCTGCGGCGGGCAGCCAGCCGAAGAACTGGCCGGTGAGCCGGCACAGTCCGATGGCCTGGGCGATGGCGGCGACCTGGGTGCTGCGATCTCCCGCGGCGGCTGCGGCCGTGGCGGCCTGTTCCAGGTAGGCGCCGGCGCGGGCGGCTGCCTGGGCACGTTCGCGGGGAGACCAGGAGTCGCGCAGCTCTAGGTCGGCCTCGCGGATCGCGTCCCGGAGCATGGTGTGCAGGGAGTAGGGCCAGGTGCGGTCGGGGTCTAGCTCCAGGAATGGCCGGGCTTTGAACCGGGAGAGAGCGGAGTCGGGGACATGTGGGCAGGCGGCCTTGAGCAGGTCGAGGTTGAACGAGTCGACCAAAGCGGCCGCCCGGAGCAGGTCGCGTTCGTCGCGTTCCAGGTCGCGCAGGATCTTGCCGGCGACCTCGGGCAGGGGCTGGCCGAAGTTGGCGTCCATGGGTGTTTCTCCTCGGGAGAGCAGGTCGAGGTAGGTGGTGACGGCCAGGTCCAGATACAGCGGGAGGCCGCCGCTGGCGGCCACGATCCGCTGGCGGATACTGCCGGGGATCGCCGGGCCGGCCTCGTCGGTCAGTGCCGACACCAGGTAGCTGTCGGCGTCGGGCACTGACAGGTAGCCGACCAGATGCTGACGGGGTTCTTCGCCGTTATGGCCGGCGCGTAGCAACGGCCACCGTCGGGGGCCGACGAAGTCGAGTTCGGTGGTGTGGGTGAGGTCGGCCCAGTCGAGCCGGTTGCGGCCGGTCACCACGAACAGCACGTTCGGCATCAGATACGCGCACCGCTGCAGCCATTGCTCGGTCTGCCGGGTGGCCTGCGCGGTGACCTCTTCGAAGGTGTCCAGCAGAACCAGTGCGCGCGGGTGTGGTGGCGGCAAGCGGGCCAGGTCCCAGGCCAGCAGATAGGGGAAGTAGGACAGGGTCTCGGCGTCGGCGTCGGCTTCGAGCAGGTCGGTGAGCAGGTCGCAGTCTTTGAGGATCTTGTGGCTGATGATGGCGCGTTTGGCCTGGCTGTATACCAGGCCGCCCAGGACATGAGCCGCCCGGGCGACCCCGGGCAGGGCGGAGCCGAACGCATCGGTAAGCGTCGCGGCGATCTGCTCGGACAGGCCGATGCCGCGCGCGGCCCGGCGCAGTGCTGAGTCCTTGCGGATGAACTCATCCAGCGGCTCGCCGGGGTGGGCCCGTTCCCAGTACACGCTGAACGCCACGTCGAAGGCGTGCCAGGTGCCCGTCAGGTGGCCCAGGCCCGCGCGCAGGCGGAGCATGAACGCTTCGATGTCGAACGAGGCTGGCTCGGCGAAGTCGACGCGGACCGCTGCGCGCTCACCAGTGCCTTTCCCGTCAACTGGGCCGGTGAAGCGGCGTTCCAGTTCCTCCGACAGTGTTGTCTTGCCGATGCCCCCGACGCCGTAAAACACCAGCACGTTCTTGCGCGGCGTCGCCCGGTCAGCGACGGGGGAGATATCCGCTGTGGCCAGGGTGTCGCCCAGCGACCGTAGCGCGGCGTCGAAGGAGCCGACCTCGGTGACCCGGTTCGTGAATACTTGCTGAGCGGAAACCGGTGACTGGGGAGCCAGCGTGAACGCTGCCCGCAGGGAAATCTTCGACATCAGCGCGCCTTCACAGTTCGGCCTGGCACGGCAACAGTGGCCACGGTGCGTTCTGCAACACAGAAAACCCGCTCAGGTGGCGGGCGCGAGCCGGGGCGCGGCTGACAGGTCACGGGTAATACTCCGTGACGTCGGGCAGATCTAGGCGGATGACGTAGCTGGCACGCCCCGGGCGCGTGTGGTCGATCAGGAAGCGGACACGTTCCCCCGCGCGGACCGTCCGCAGGCCCTCGGTCACGATGTCGGCGTAACCAAAGGAGTAGGTGGTGCCGGTGTCGTCGTCCCGGAGAAGAAACCCATCCCCGGTGCCGGTCGTGCCGTGGGTGGGACGGTGGCCGGTGACGTGGCCGAAGCGCTGCCCCCTGCGTGGGCCAGCATCTGGTCCTTGGGATGGGCTGGCCGGGGTGCCTGGGGCAGTCATGTCACGTCCTGGGCGCAGCGGAAACCGATAACGGCGCTGGTGCTGCCGCGGCGGTACAGGCCTTTGGCGGAGGCCTGCACGGCCCGGTAGGGGTTGTCGAACGACCCGCCGCAGACCACGGCCTCGCCGGGATCGGCTAGCACGGTTCCGGTCCATTCCCATACGTTTCCGCCCAGCTCCCGGACACCGAACGGAGAGACGTTGCCCGGGTGGGCGTCGACGGGGCCAGGCAGGGCTTGGGCAAGCCGGCCGCGGTCATGCTCGGCCCGCCACTCCGCATAGGTGACCAGCGGATGATCGGACCAGGAGTCCGCGCAGGTCACCACCGACACGTCAACCTCATCCCCCCAGGGGAACAGCCGCCCATCGAACCCGCGTGCGGCGGCCTCCCACTCCAGTGAGGACGGCAGCCGCTTGCCCTCGAACCGGGCAAACGCGTACGCGCTCCACCAGCTCACCGCGACCGCCGGGTGATTGCCGTAGGCCAGATCGTCGTAATACCCGGGCACGGGCAGCTTGCTGGCGCGAGGACGGTGGGAGTGTCCGGCGGGCATGTCCGGGTGATCCCACTCCGCGGCGCCCGGCTCGGTAGCGGCGTCCAGGAACTTGTTGTACCGGGTGACGGTGACCGGGTATTCATCCAGCCGCACGGCAGCGGTGAGCCGGCGCAGCATCAGGTGGTGGCTGGGCCCGACCAGGTAGACCCCCGCCGGTACCACACACGTGTCCGCGCCTTCCGTTACGGCAGCTAGGGCAGCCACCTGGGAGCGGTGGTGCAAGAACTCCCGGACCTCCTCGGTCAGCCTTGGATGGGTGGCCGCGGCCAGCGCGGCGTCGCGGCTGCGGGGGCTGGTGAGGAACTCGGCGGCCAGCAGTTCCTGATAGACCGCGTGCCGGAACGTTACGGTTGCCCCGGCCGGGTCGGCGGCGCGGAACAACTCCCGCAGCGCGAAGCGGCCCGGCTCCACCTGCCCACCGTCGAAGATGGCGATGCCCAGCGCGTTCACCAGCTCCACCAGGGTGAACACCGTGATCCCACGCAGGAACGCCAGACCGAAGTACTCGATGACGCGGGGGAGCAGCCTCGGTGGGACGACCTGAGTCATGTGCCACCACAGCAGGTCCGCCAGATCGCCCGTACCGGCCTGGCCTGTTGGTACCGGGCCGCTTGAGGCGCGAGCGCGGGCGGCGGCCTGGCGGCGGAGTTGCTCGGCGAGCAGGGATCCGCCGTCCGGGTCGTCACGCAGCCGCAGCACCGCGAACCGCGGCACGCGCAGGGGGTCCACGCCCTGGGCGTGCAGTTGCTGGGCCAGCTTCTCTGACATCAAGCTGGTGCCATCCAGCAACCGCCGGACCTGCGGGGAGTCCTCCAAGAACGACACCCGCGATGTCATCACCACCGCTGACTCCGCCGATATCACCTGGGCGACCTCGGTGAACAGATCAAGCAGCCCGGTGGGTGTCATTTCTGGCACAGCCTCGTCGAACCCGTCCAGGGCGCACAGCACCGACCCGGCGCGGGTGAAGTAGCAAAACACCGGGAACACATACGCCGCCTCGATGTGCATGTACGGCACCAGCGCGCGGGTGATGAAGTCAGCAACGGACTCATCTCGCGATTTCAGGCCCAGATCAAAGAAGAACCGGTGCTGCCGGCCGCCGGAGCCAGCGGGGATGGCGACCAGCTCTTTGAGCAGAGTGGTCTTGCCGGTGCCCGCCCGGCCCACGATCAGCAGGTTGCCCCCACCCGCCGCCACGCGTGCCAGCAGTTCGCGGGCATCCCCCGTGGTGGAGACCGTCAGCTCACCGGACTGCTCGTCTACGGCCAGAACTTCACCCGCTACCGGTACGTCAGGCGCATCCAGCGGCGGGTAAAGGGCCGCCATGTCGGCTACATGCCGCCCGCAGTCCACGAAGACATCCATGACGTCGCGATAGGCGACCACCTGGCAGCCGTGGCGCAACGGGCCAGGCAGGTCACCGCTGTCGTCGTCCAGGACGACCAGGCGGGTCAGCCGGGCCAGCCCTTCCTGCAGCGTCTGGCCGCCGGCCAGTGCCTGGGTGAGGTCGTCGGCGTCGCGGCCCAGCAGCAGCTCCACGTGCTCGGTACGCAGCCCGCGTTCCCGGGTGAACCGCAGGTAGACGGTGTGGGGTGAGAGTTCAGCACGTTTAGCCAGGCGGAAGTCCATGGTCACATACAGCCCGGCCAGGAACTCCGCCCGCGCGGCAGCGGCCGGAGTGAGCTTGGGGGCGTGCTGATTGAGCGCCCCGCTGCCAGTGCTGGTGTACCAGGCCAGCACCTCGATTAGTCTGCGTACCGCGGTCAGCCCGTCCTCATGGGCGACGGGAAAGCCCCCGTCATGGGTGGACCTGTTGCGTAGCCGCTGGATGTCGTGCAGCGCCTCGATGACGCGGTGGCTGCGGATGTGCGGCCGGCACGCCTGGATGAGGTCCTTCAGCGTCTTCCCGGCTGGGGTGCCGGGCAGGCCATGGTGATACCAGAGCTGCTTGAGAAGCCGCTCGGTGATGTTGGCGACCAGCGCGATGGCGTTCTCGGGATAGCCATCAGCCAGGGAGCGGATCGGCCGGTCGAGGTCCAAGCCGAGATAGCGAGCGGTGCGTGCGTGATCGTCTAATTCAGCCTTCAGCCGCAGCAGGTGCGGATCCGGGTCCCCTGTCACCGCGCCGTCTCCCGCTGAGGTCCGCTCAAGAGGTGATCGTCTGGGCGTTGAACAGTGATGCCTAACGCAATCACCTGGCAGTCTCCTCCCAAGCCGCTGATCACCATCGTGGGCCGGCTCTTCAGCGCCGTGCATCCTACCGGCCCGGCATGCGCCGGTGCCCTGATCTTGGCGGCAGCCGGGCGGTGCGTGGTCACCGCTGGCTCCCGGCATGAGGGGTATAGGGGTACTCCTCGCTCATGCGCACTGCGTCCCGAGGCCAGGCATACCGGGAATGCTCGATCGGCTCTTGCCCGGCGTCATAGGTCGTGAGGTGGCTGACAAACACCGTTGTCCCGTCGGGTATGCCGAAGGTGGCGGCCTCGAAGGGGTTGGCGCCGCGGGCGCGGGTGTTCTGCCGCACGCTGGTGATCTCCCGGCCGGTCACCTGCTGTACCGCCTGCGGCCAGGTGAGTCCCGGATCCAGGCTGCGCAGCGCCTGCCCAGAGTCGTGGCCCAGGCCGGGCAGCCAGCTGACGTGAATCTGGACCGCCTGCCGGTCCACCACGGCCACGTGCACCGCCCGGCGGACCCACACTGGGCCGCCCGGGGAGCCTAGCGGCAGCGCGATGTTATCTGGCGCGGTCTCCTGGTACACGTCGGCCTGGCGCAGGTCCAGCACACCCGGGTCCAGGATCGTCCCATTCACCGGCCCGGCCGCGTAGAGGCGCCCAGGGACGGTCAGGCGCGGGCGCTTGCGGCGCACGATGTGGCCCCGGCCGCGGATGGCCCGGGCGTAGCCCTCGTGGCTGAGCACCGCCAGCGCGTCCTTAGCGGTGATCGACGATACCCCGTACATGGCGGCGAGCTCGTTGCGGGATGGCAGCAGCGCCCCGGGCCCGTAGTACCCGTTCTTGATCTGGTGGCGCAGGTCGTCGGCGATTTTGGCGTACAGCGGCACGGTGCCCAGCGACGCAGTCCCGTCCATGCACGCCTCCTTCCCCAACTGAGACTCAGGCTAGCTGAACATCCCAGTCCATGCAAGGTGGTTAGTCTGTCTTGACATATCAACTTGGATAATGCATGGTGAATATGCCCGCTTGGGGAGCGGATTACAACACTTGAGGCATGCACGGGAGGCACACGGTGCGCGTCAGCACCATCGCAACGGGGAACCGGACAGCCCGGATCAGTCCTGACTGGGCAGTTGGCACCGCCCCAGCGGCGCGTTTAGGCGAGGCACGGGTGCCGGCACGCCGGCGGCCCTCGCAGAACGGTGGCCGTGCAGCGCTGCCCGCGGGCACCCCTGTTCAGCGTTCAGCCCACGCCAACCCTGAGGAGTATTCGTGATCCGATCCGTGGTTTCCCTCTTCGTGTTCGGCGGCTTCATCGTGGCGCTAGGAGGGCTCTACCTGCTGCCGGTCCTGATCGCATGGTCCCGGCGCACCCCCGACATCCCCGCGGTGGTGATGATCAACCTCCTGCTGGGCTGGACGCTGATCGGCTGGGTGGTCGCGCTGGCGCTCGCACTGCGACCGCCCCGGCCGGGCGGGTCCATGGTGCAAGTAACCCAGTACAACGTGCCCCAGGCCCCGCCAGCTGACCCGGCTCTTCCGCCGAGCGGCAAGGGCTCGGCGGGACCGCTTGGCCCGCCAGCCCGGCGCGACGCGCCGCCACCACTCACGCTGCCGCCCCGCCAGGCCGGGTCCGGCTCTCCGCCCCAGTGGAGCAGCGGATACGGTCCGCCAGGAGGGTTCGCTAGCGGCCACCTCAGGTGATGATCTGGGCGGGTACTGCCGCCCAGGGCGCCGTGCGGCCGGTGTCCCAGCCGGGCCGGTCGTGCAGGTCACACAGAACCTTCCGGCCGCCCCGCCGCCGCCCGGCCCGGTCTGCAGGGCCGGGGTGGGGCCGCCTGGGCACCCACAGACCGGCCCGGCTCGCCACCGCCGCTTGTGCTCTCATCCCACGCGGCGTGCCCAGGCAGCCAGGGCGAGAACCAGTGACATGGCATTCCAGAAGCTGTCCGGAGAGGCGCTCTGCATGACCAGGCACCCGCCGCGGCGGGGCCGGGGGCAAGACCAACAAGGGGGCTAAGCGCGGGGAGGCGCAGCAGTGCGTGTGCATCTGATCGGTACGGAGGGCGGGGAAGCCGAGATCGGCGCAGGAGAAGCAGCAGGCCAGTTCCTGTGCTGGCTCACTGGCGAAGCGAATCCGGAGTTAACCCGAATCCGGACCCGGCTGTGGTCGCCCACCGCGGCTGGCCTGCTGGGCACCTACTCCGGGTCCGCCGCGGCCGTGGCGGCGCTGTGCGTCAAGGTCGCTGCGGCCTGGCAACCTGGCCGGGCGGGCAGGGAGGCGGGACGGTGAGCCTGGTTCGTCGCCCCGGCCTGACCGTGGACCTGCGCGCCCGCCGGGTGCTGCGCCATCTCGCGGCAGCGGCCCCATTCGAGCTCGATCAGTTCCGGGCCTGCCTGCAGCGCCATTCCGGCCGCCCGGTACACCTGATCCCCGCCAGCCTGCCTGCAGGTTCGCCATCCGGGGTTTGCTGCCGAACGGCCAGCGCTGACTATCTCTACTACGAGGGCCAAACGTCGCCGTTCCATCAGGCGCATATCCTGGTGTGCCTGGCTGCCCACGTCATCGTGGACGGTGAGCCGCAGCCACGGGTGGATCCCCGGCTCATCCCGGACGTGAGCCCCCAGCTGGCGGAACTGATGCTCGGTGCAATGGACTGCACCCCGGTGGGGGACCAAGACGCCGAGGCGTTCGCGGTCCGCGCCTTGGACCGCGCTGGCGTCCTGGCCTGCCCCCCGTCGGTAGCCCGGTGGTTCCTGCAGCAGCTCGGCCCGCTGCACGCGGCGCTGCTGCAAGCTGTTCCCGAGGCCGCGCGGCACACCGAGTACCTCGCGCCGGGCCCGGCAAGAGTGCGGCTGCACCGCCGCGTGGTGGAGATCCGCGACGCTGCCCTGGCGCTTCGGCCCTACCGGACTCAGCGTGCAGCGGCGGACGCCGCCGCGATCGCGCGGGCGGCAGGGCTGGCGGGCGAGCCTTACGCCGCTTGCGTCGAGGCCGGTGCGCTGGCAGCCGCGATCGTGGCCCGCAAGATCGGGCCGCCACGTTTTAGCCAGCCCGAGGACATCCGGTGGCGGCTGCCGTATGAGCCCAGGGCGGACCTGCGTAGCGAGGCCGGATGGCTGGCGCGGGTATCGCGCGCGTTCACCCGGCTCACCCCCATGCCCGTTCAGCCTGAAACCCGCTGGCCGCACGGCTCGCACGATGCCGGTGCGCCGCCGGCGAGCGAGGACGGAACCGGATGGCGTTAAGCCCCACCGCGGCTGGTCGCTCCGCCCTCGGCGGAGTTGGGGTGAGTGGGTCCTCAGCGAGCGAGCCAAAGCTCCGATTACCGCGCAGCGCCACCGCGAGCTGACTGCACGGGAACTCAAGGCAGAGCGGCTCCATGCAGAAGACCTAATCGAGGAGAAAAGGCAGGCTTGGGCAGCCGACCGGATGCTTCAGTCCGCCTACGGCGAAGGTGCCAGGCTCACTGTGGCTTGACTGCTCGGTGACTGCATCACATTGCCGGTATATGCAGGCTGCAGCCACCGGCCGACGAGCGTGGCCGCTGGTGGGTCGCTGCCGTCGGCGGCGGAAGCGCATTGTGGCGGCGATCACGCAGGACCAAGCCCTCGGATGGGCGATAACGGTCGCGTTCGTTGCCTGGCTCATCCACGACCTCGTGATCGCCTGGCTATCAAGGCGATGACCGGCGCGGTCATCAGCTCGCGATAGTCTCCGGCCGCTCGTAGGTAGCGGCGAAGATCGAGTCGGACAACCACTTGTTGAAGGACTCGTTGTCGCTGAACTGCTTGAACAGCTCGGTGTCGTCCTTCAGGACAGCACTCATCACCCTGGCCAGGGCCTTGTCATGCTCGATCCGAGCATTCTGGATGTCATTGTTCTTCATGGCGTTCTGGTAGGCGCCGTCGGCCGCCACGCGAGCCGGGATGTCTTCGGAGATCAATCGCTGGACCCGATCGGCATCGGTCCAGGGGATGTTGCCCCATTGCTCGTTGAAGGCCTTGACGATATTGGAGAGCAGGTCCCGCTCGGCCTCGGGCAGATGGCCACCGCCGGTTGCCGGAACCGGATCGATCTCGGCATCCTCGTCGGCCAAGACGATCCTCATGGTGGCCTGCTTCTCGACCCGGTAGCTGTCCATGTCGATCGTCTCGAGAAGGCCACGGGTCAGGTCTTCCTCCATAGGAGCCGGCAGCTTGGGGATGAGAAAGTTGAGGAAGATCGAGAGCTTCTCCCAGTCGGCGTTGGTATAGGGCAGGATCGCGGCGAGGAAATTGTAGGTCCGGACGAAAGCCTTGGCCTTGCCCTTGAAGTCGACCTGGCCGTTCTCGTCGAGTTCCCTGGCGTAGAGGCCGGCGCAGGCGTCAAGGATCGGATCGAGCTGCTCGCGGCTGGCGTCGGTCAGGTAGAGCGCGACGAAGTCTTCGACCTGCTGAACCTCGTAGACCTCGTAGCCATCGAGATCGGCCTTCAGATCGTGCAGTTTGTTAGGGTCAGTCTCTTCGCTGAGCAGCGTGGTGCGGTAGTAGTCCTCGAACGCGCTCTGCATGCCATCGGGATCATTGACGAAGTCGAGCACCATCACGTCATACTTCTGCGGCTCCGCCCGGTTGAGACGGGAGAGCGTCTGGACGGCTTTGATGCCGGACAGCGGCTTGTCGACATACATGGTGTGGAGCAGCGGTTCGTCATAGCCTGTCTGGAACTTGTCAGCGCAGACCAGGAACCGGTAGGTCGGATCGTCGTGGAACCGAACGGCGATCTCCCTGCTGGAAAAGCCGTTCAGCTTGGCTTCGCTGACCACCTCGCCACCGAACTCAGGCTCTCCAGAGAAGGCAACGATGTCCCGATACGGGCTCTTGCGCTCCTTCAGGTAGGCCTGGATGGCGAAGTGGTACTTCAGCGCCCGCTCGATGCTGCTGGTTACCACCATCGCCCGGGCCTGGCCACCAACCTTGTTGACGGCCAAGACATGATCATGGAAGTGGTCGACCATGATCTCGGCCTTCAGCCGGATGGCGTAGTCGTGGTTCTCGACGAAGCGGCGCAGCTTCTTATTGGCTTTGCGGGCATCGAACTCGGGGTCGGCCTCGACGGTCTTGACCAGCCGGTAATAGCTGTTGATCGGGGTGTAGTTGGCCAGCACGTCCAGGATGAAGCGCTCCTGGATGGCCTGCTTCATGGTGTAGCTGTGGAATGGCTTGTGCTTGGTCTTGCCCTCGGCCTGGTAAGGATCGCCGAAGGTCTCCAGGGTCTTATTCTTTGGCGTGGCGGTGAATGCGTAGTAGCTGGCGTTCTTCAGCATCTTGCGCGAGTCCATCACCCGGTTGATGGCGTCCTCGGCCGTCTCGCCCTCCTGCTGAGCGCCGGCCTCAGCCAGCGCTTCGCTCATCCGGCCCGTCGCCTGGCCGCCCTGGCTGGAGTGGGCTTCGTCGATGATGATGGCGAAGGTGTTGCCGCGGTGGGCGTCACCGATCTCCTTGTAGATGAATGGAAACTTCTGCACCGTGGTGATGATGATCTTCTTGCCAGCCTCGATGGCCGCCCGCAGCTCGGCTGCGCTGTTGGCGTGAGTGACCGTCGAGCGAACCTGGGCGAACTGCCTGATCGTGTCGCGGATCTGCCCGTCCAGGATCACCCGGTCGGTCACCACGATGATCGAGTCGAAGACCCGCTTACCCTCGCGCTCCAAGCCGATCAGCTGATGGGCCAGCCAGGCGATCGAGTTGGACTTACCACTACCGGCTGAGTGCTGGATGAGGTAACGCCGACCGGCACCGTGAGCGGTGCCGTCGGCCAGCAACTTCCGGACCACGTCGAGCTGGTGGTACCGCGGGAAGATCGGCCGGGACTTCTTTTTGCCGGTCTTGAGGTCCTTTTCGGTGATGATTTGGGCGTAGTTCTCGATGATGTTGCTCAGGCTGGCCGGAGCCAGGATGCGCTTCCAGAGGTATTCGGTCTTCAATCCGTCGGGGTTCGGCGGGTTACCGGCGCCATCTTCGTAGCCCTGGTCGAAAGGCAGGAACCAAGAGCCCTTGCCCTTCAGCTCCGCGCAGAAGCGAACCACCTGGTCATCGACGGCGAAGTGAGCCATGCAGCGGCCAGACTGGAAGAGCAGCTCCCGCGGGTCACGATCCCGCTTGTACTGCTCGACCGCGTCCTCGGCCGTCTGCTTGGTGATGTTGTTCTTCAGCTCGAAGGTGGCCACCGGCAGCCCGTTGATGAACAATCCCAGGTCGAGGGATAGTCGCGTCTCGTCGCGGCTGTAGCGCAGTTGTCTGGTGACGCTGAAGCGGTTGAGCGCGTAACGCTGCTGCGCGGACGCATTACCCGGGCTCGGGGTGCCATAGAAGACGTCCAGGTCGTGCGGGCCGTGCCGGACTCCCTTCCGCAGGACATCGACGATGCCACGTTTGGTGATCTCACCCTGCAGCCGAGCCAGGAACTTCTGCCTGTTCGGGCCGTCATGGTCGACATCGAGCGCCTCAGCCTTCTCCGGCTGCGTGGCCTTCAGGAAGGCTGACAACTCGGCAAGATCGATGGCGTACTCGCGGTCGTACCTATTGGGATCGCCGGCTAGCCAGCCACCTGCCTCCGAGGTCAGGTACTCGACGATTAGAGTCTCCAGCGCCTTCTCGCTGAGGTCGGTAGTCACTCAGCCACTTCCCCCACCAGTTCGTCCACATCCAGGTCGGCTTCGTCGGCCTCCTCGAGGATCTCATCTGTCAGTGACGGCTTGTTCGGCTCATCTGGCTCATCCGGTAGGTTGGCCGCCGCCTCGCGTACGTCGAGTTGGCCCGTGACGACGTCGGTTACTAGGCGGGTGCGATACTCCCTGAGCAGTGCCAAGCCTCTCCGCTCTTGCGCGATCGCTAGGTCGATAGATGCGGTCTCAGAGGTGAACCGGCCGACGATTAGCCGCTGTTCGTCGACAGGCGGGACAGCGAGCCAGAGATTCTTCACTACCCCCTGACCGATATTCTGCATAGAGTCGCTGGCGCCGTTGGTACTTGCCTCAATCTGAACTCGGCTATTCTTGTCACGAATAGCCGCAACTATAAAAGGTCCATAGGATCGCTGCTCAAGCGTTCGGAATCGGAATAGCTTGTCGCACAAGAGCAGTAGTGGTCGCGTGTCCGTGACCACTACTGCGAGTCCAAGGAGCCCTCGAGTGTTGGCCCGACTCATGAGAATGTCGCCGGACCTTATCTCCAGTTCAGGCACTGGAGAGAGGGTCGAGGGTAGTTTCTTATTCTGCGAGGGATCAAAATATTCCCGATTTACACATCCAACTTTCAAAACACCCCACTCGTTCTCACTGGCTGGCTGCGCATCGCACTGCGGCGACCACCCCTGCTCGATTGGCGTTATGAGATACTTGAGCCTGTATGGATGCCAGTGTTCAGGTATCTGCCCGAGCCACTGCACACCGGAGTCCCTCATGCGAACGCTGCGATCGAAGCCTTGGCTGACCGCCCTGTGGACGATCGCACGCCGTTGTTCTTCAAGTGTGGCTAGTAGCCGTTGCTTCCCATGTAGAAGTTGTCGAACGCGGCGATCAATGTGTTCGACGTAGCGGATGATTGCTGCCTGCTCGTCGCGAGGTGGACAGACTGAGTAGATCTGCTTGAAGTCTTCCCAGTACAGTCGGTTGCGATCCTTAACGATGCCATGTGAGTGGGTATCAACCTCACCCATATAGGCAACCGTGCGAAACAGCTCAGAGAAATACTTTGATTCCACTCCAGCGTAGGGCGACGCAGCCACATAGGCAGGGCTAACGAGACCGTCCTCCGGAGCGACCCCGACGGCACCCTGCCACATTCGCATCATGTTGTAGGCCACATCGCCTTTTGCGGCACGTTTGTATTTGCTTCGGTCGGACATTACCTGCTTACGCGCTGTACCATCGAATCTGCGGACCCGTACACCGGTATGCAGAGAGACCTCAAGAATAGGAAGCGCGGCGAACCCAGTCTCCTTGCGCTGCCAAAAGAGCTGGCCATTACGCTTGATCTGCCAGTGCGCTGGAACTTCTTCAATCCACGACAAGCAAGAGGATCTGTAGCTCGAATACGGACGAAGCCGGGCCGTCATGCTGTCTGTCCCAGGATCTCGCTTAGAATGCCTTCGGTTTCCTTTTCGACCGCAGCGATGTCAGCGCGAATCTCCTCCAGAGTCCGCAACGGCTGCGGCTTGTAGAAGTAGCGCGTGAAACTAATCTCGTACCCTATCTTGATGTTCTTCGGGTCGTACCAGGCGTCAGGAGCGTAGGGGAGAACCTCTCGCTTGATGAAGGCATCCACCCCGCCCCGCTCTGTCAGCGGGATCTGCTCGCTGTCACGGAGATCGGTGTCCGGCTCGTACTCGACCACGCAGGTCCTGCCCTGAACTCTTGCCTCGAACAGGCCGTGCAACGGATCGGGCTGGGTCCCCCGCTTATGGACCTTCTTGATCACCGGCGGCGCCATCGGGCCGGCCTGGTGCTCAGCCTTCAGGGCTCTGATCTCAGCCGCCGAGTACGAACGCTCCCGATCGGTACCCGGCAGGCGCAAGGGGCGCTCAACGGTCACTTTGTGATAGCCGAAGTCGTCGTTGGCGAAGATCTTCGACTGCTCGGTCTCCCCGAAGGCCAGGAAGGTCTCGCAGATCATCTTGATGTCTGCCTCGGAGAGTTCGCAGTTCTTCTTGCCAAGGTTCTTCCGCAGCGGTCGGTACCAGCCCATGGCGTCGATCAGCTGGACCCTGCCGCGGCGGTGCTCTGGCTTTCGGTTGGTCAGCACCCAGATGTAGGTAGCAATGCCGGTGTTGTAAAACATGTTCAGCGGCAGAGCGATGATGGCTTCCAGCCAGTCGTTCTCGATGATCCACCGGCGGATGTTGCTCTCACCCTGGCCGGCGTCACCGGTGAAGAGGCTGGAGCCGTTATGGACCTCGGCGATCCGACTGCCGAGCTTGGTGGCGTGCTTCATTTTGGAGAGCAGGTTGACCAGGAAGAGCATTTGCCCGTCGCTGGATCTGGTGAGCAGCGAGTAGTCCACCTCTCCTCCGTGCTGCACCGTGAATCGCGGGTCCTTGATGCCGGTCTTGCCGCCCATCCGCTCCAGGTCGCTCTTCCAGCTCTTGCCGTAGGGCGGATTGGAGAGCATGAAGTCGAACTCGCGCGAGGGGAAGGCGTCGTTGGCCAGCGTGGAATACTCCGGCCCGCCAATGATGTTGTCAGCGGCTTCGCCCTCGCCTTTCAGGAGCAGGTCGGCCTTGGCGATGGCGTAGGTCTCGGAGTTGATCTCTTGACCGTAAAGATGGATGGCGACTTCCTTGCCGTGCTTACTGGCCAGATCCTGGAGCGTCTGCTCGGCTACTGTCAGCATGCCGCCGGTACCGCAGGCGGCATCGTAGACCAGATAGGTGCCGGACTGGATCTGGTCGGCTATCGGCAGGAAAATCAGGTTGGCCATGAGCCGGACGGCATCACGCGGCGTCCAGTGCTCGCCGGCCTCCTCGTTGTTCTCTTCGTTGAACCGCCTAACGAGTTCCTCGAAGATCGTGCCCATACCGTGGTTGTCGAGACCCGGATGCCTCAGCGTGCCATCCGGCTCACGGACCTCGTACGGGCTGAGGTTGATCGCTGGGTCGAGGAACTTCTCGATCAGGGTGCCAAGCGCATCCGCCTTCGACAGCCGAGGGATCTGGTTGCGGAACTCGAACTTCTCCAGGATGTCCTGGACGTTCGGTGAGAAGCCGTCGAGGTAGTCGATGAAGTCATCCCGCAGCTGCTGCTGGTTGGCCCTGGCACGGAAGTCGCGGAGGGTGAAGGCCGAGGTGTTGTAGAAGGCCTGCTTGGCCTCCCTTCGCAGCGACTGGTCCTGGTTTTTGACCCCTGCCTCATCCAGCGTCGCTTTCATCTTGAGGACTTGATCCTTGGTGGGCTCCAGGACGGCATCGAGCCGCCGAAGCACCGTCATCGGCAGGATGACGTCGCGGTACTTACTCCTGACGTAGAGATCGCGCAGCACGTCATCCGCGATGTTCCAGATGAAGCCGGCCAGCCGGTTGAGTTGATCATGCTGCATAGGGGCCTCGAAACCTCACGCGCGTATAGGTGCTAGACGGATAGTTACCCCGAACCCGCCAGGGGCGACGGCTACAAGACTGTACTTCGCCTTAGGCAAGGACCGTGGCCAGTCCAAACACCAGAGCCGGTGGGCGGAGCCCACCTTACTGATGGACACTGACATGAGTTGTCATGTGCGATGGCAGACTTTGAGTTGGCGCCAGCACTGAGGAGCAGCGAGGCATGACGTACTACGAAGCCGCTCTCCAGGTCCTGAGATCCGCACGGCACCCGCTGACCACGCGAGAGATCACTGCTCGAGCCATGGAGAGAGGGTTGATCAAGCCGCAGGGCAAGACTCCGCATGGGACCATGAGCGCAGAATTGTACATGCGACTCCCCAGCGATCCAGAACTGGTCGAGCTGGAGGTTCCGGGCAACGGGCGGGCGAAGCGAGGCTCCGTACGTTGGACTGTGCGTCGCGGCCGTGGCGCAGGCAGGCAAGAAGGGGCCGGGGCTCAGTTTCGGTCTCGCTTCTTACGCACCGGATGTTCACGTCAGGCTGATACCTGCTCCTGAAGCAAGGTCAGACCTGGAACATCTCTAAAGATCCCGTCATCACTTATGAGCGGTATCCTGTACCTTATGGCCGTGGATGCAATCCACCTGTCGCTATCGTGGATCTTCTCATGGAGGCCATGACCTGCTCTTCGGCAAGCATCGCGGAGACTAGCGCATACAGTCACGAGGTCGTTGTCCGGCATCACTATTGTCGCGACCTTGCTGAGCCAGTCCTCCATTACCTGCCTTCGCGCAGGCGCCCAACTCTCCTTCAGTCCTCCATAACGCAACTCACACACGGTGGCAAAGGACAACACCAAAGACTTTCCGTGAAGGTGTACATCGTAGCGCCTGAGCAACTCGGCCTGGCTGGGCCGTCGTTGGCCAAATAGGATTGCTGACACAATATGTGTATCGGCAACCGCCAAGTCCGGGACCTCAACGTCCTCGTCGGGTTGCTCGGTCACCCTTAGTCCTCCAGTGCCGCCATAAATGAGTCAATCTCGTCGTCCGTGATGTCAGTGATTACACCAGCCCTGAGTTCGTCTGCCGTGATCGAACGCTTGGGTACAACTAGCTCATGCCGCTCAAAGAATGCTTTCTGATCTACTAGCAGGTCAGGGAGTGGCTCCAAAGCTACCACCTTAAAAGAAAGCAGGCGCCGTCGATCGTCCAGGGACGCATTTCCGATTGCGCGAACCCTCGTATTGATTAGTTGAGCAGCCTCGTCGCGCACGTCTTCAGGAACTGCGAGTCGTATCGAATGGCGAGCATCATCCTCAATCTTGAACGTGCCTGTCCGAAGATTTAGGGCATAAAGCCGACCGGTTAGCGCCTGATGATCGGCCGAAATGTATGTGATGGACGGTTGGCTCAAGGCACTCTGCAGCCGCTTCCGAGCTTCTCTGGGAACAATCTCAGCATGAAGGGCTCTACGACTAAGTACAGTATCTACAGTCACAGTCTGATAACTACGGAGGGCGCGCAACCAATCATCGATATCTTGAATGGCTCTATCGTCAACACCAACCGGGAGGACAGGGGCCCGCTCATCTTCGGCTAGTATTTCAAGACTGTCGGCGAGTACCGTCAAGGCCATCTCTCCAAGTTCGACGGGCATACCCTCGGTACTCAGGGTGTCCTCGGCAGACTCAGGGAGGGCGATGTCGAGGATCGTGCTCCCCGATCTGAGGCCCACAAGGAACAAGGTCGTCGCCTCTGACACATTCCGGCGAAGACGACCTGAGCCTCGATCATCTATCATACCCCGCGCAATACGAGCGACCACACGTTGCGTCTCCTGGGCGACTTTAGCTAGCTCGGCTAGCGGGATCTCGCCAGAACGGTCTTCCCGGGTGGAAAGGCGAAGATGAAGCATTGGTCTCGACGCCCGGGCCATCGCTTCTCCTCCGCTAACGCGACTCTCTACCTCGTAGCACATCATCGTTTGTGACGTGTTGCAAAGAGGCTCGGCTGCGCAGCGTTCCCCGGGCGCCCACGCCTTCAGAGGGGCGGTGCGCGCGAAGATCGAGGCAGCGCCCGGCAGCAGAGCCCTGACGCGGGTCAAGCTGGCGGACTACGACAGCCGTTGGAGGCGTCCGCTGTCGACTCGGGCGGCGGATTTGTGTTCGTCTTCGCCGAGCAGGATCAGGCACGGTTGATGCGGTGGGCTACCTCGCGCGGCTGTCCGCGGCGTATGCGCACGGGGAGCGGCCCGTTTTCCGGAAGACGGTGGTCAGCGCCCTTGAAAACCGCTTAACGGAGGAGGCCGGCTTGCGGCGGCACCCTCACCCTTCCATGAATCGGCTCTGTCCTAACTTGGCCGCCTCATCAGGACTGGTGGGGTTCGCTGCTTGTTCAGCGTTGACCTTGCGCGCCAGGGTGTTGAGGGCTTGGTTGGAGCCTCTGGCTCCGGCGTTGCGCAGCGCTCGCCGTGATACTGGTTTGCTCTCTGCGGCGAGCTTGCGGGCGATGAGATGCGCCTGGTTCATCTGCGGCTGCGCGGCCGGTGGGGCTGGCCGGGTGGTCCTAGCTGTCGCGCTGTGGTCCTGGCGCGGGAACAGTGTGGTCCTGGTTGGGGGACCGGACCTGGGCGGCGCCTGGTGGCATGTGGCCTGGTCCTGGCCCGGTCCTGCCTGGTCCTCGGACCGTGCAGGGGACCGGAGGATGGCTGGTCCAGCGACCCCGCTGCCGGGCGTGTCCGCGGCTGCGGCGTCGGCGTGCAGCATGTGGGCCAGCGCGGTCCCCATGCCCAGGACCAGGACCGGCAGGCAGGACACGATGGTGGTGATGGCCCAGGGTGCCCGCGTGGTCCCGGCCTGGGCCAGCAGGTGGTAGGTGACCTGCCCGGCCATCCCGAGTGCGAACGAGCAGATCGCCGACCACTTGGCGAAGCGCCGGGTCTGTGGGCTGACCGCGTGCCCGCTAGCCAGCCACGCGCGCAGCGCGTAGGCCGCGTAGGCCTCGACGCCGACCGGGAGAGTAATGGCCGTGTCCAGGTGCAGGGAGGGCCAGAGGCCCGGCAGCAGAGAGACCTGCCCGAAACCCGTCTTCTGCGCGATGCCCACCCAGCCGGACCACACTTCGGCGGCGGCCGGGGCGGCCAGGACCAGCAGTGGCCAGGACCGCATGGTCCGGCCCGGCCGTGCGGCCGCCGGGGACCGGTCCGCGGCGGCCGGTCCGTTGGTCCGCGTGGGGGAGAGGCCGCTAAGGTCCGCTTCGCCGGTGACGCCGACAGGACGCGCGTCTGCGATGAGTGCAGTCATGGGATCACTACTGTTCCGGTGTGGCGAGGGGGTGGGGCTCGCCGGTGAGGGCGGCCAGCGCGGTGGCGACTTCGCCGAGGCTGGCGCGGATGTAGGTTGACGTGGCACCGGTGTCGCCGCTGGAGTCGGTGTGGCCGGCGTAGGCCCGGGCGATGGCGTAGCCGAAGTTGCGCTCGACCCAGGTCAAGGTGGTGTGCCGGATCCAGTGGGTGCTGATGCCCTGGGTGGCCACCCAGGGCAGGTGAGCGCCGAGGCGGGCCCACAGGTGGTCATAGCGGCGGCTGGTGATCGGCTGCCCGCTGGTATACCGGAGCAGCTGCCCGTCCCGCTCGGCGTGCCGTTGCTGGCCGTGCTGTACCAGGCGGGCCATCAAGGTGGGGGAGACCGGCTGCCAGCGGACGGTCTCGCCCTTCTCCCGCAGCAGGATCAGGCACTGGTCGGGGTCGAGATCGGCCGGGCGCAGGGCCAGCGCGCCGCCGCGGCGGCAGGCGGTCTCGGTGTGCAGTCGCAGCAGCAGCGTGTCCAGCTCTGGGTCGTTGCCGGTGGCCGCGGCGACCTGGTTGATCTGCGCGAGCCGGGTGTCGGGGACGGCGCGGCGGGTGGAGGGCAGGCGGCGGGGCTTGGCCACCTTCCGCGCCGGGTTGTCCGCCGCAGCGATCAGCCCGTCGTCCACGGCACGCTGGTACACACAGCGCAGCGCGGCCACCAGGTGCTCGGCCGCGCTGCGGCCGCCGCGGGCATTGCGGCGGGTCACGACATGGGTTTTGACATGCGCTATCAGCTGCCGGATCTCCGACGGGGTGACTTCGTCCAGGTGCCGGCCGCCCCAGTGGTCGATGATGCGGTTCCAGTACGAGCCGTACGCCCGGCGGGTCCCGGCCGTGACCGCCGCCGATACCACCGGGACGTACTCGGCGAACGTTGGCACTGGGCGCCGGTCCTGCGGGGGTGCGATCAGGTCCGCGGGGGACAGGCCCATCCGCTCCAGCAGCAGCAGCGCCGCCTGCACAACAGCCTGCTGGGACGTGCCACGGTCTGCGGCGGGGTTGACGATGGTCACGGCTGGCCTCCTTCGCCGCACGGAAGCGCGCCATGCGCCCGGATCGCCTGGTCCACCACCGCGAATGGGTAGGCGGCGAGGGTGTCCCGCCCGGGTACTGCGGCCAGCAGCACCGGGTCACCGGCCTGCAGCCCGCAGCGGCGCCGCAGCGGGGCGGGAATCATGACCCGGGGCCGGGCCGGCACGGTGACCATGCCGCCGGGATCGCGGCGCGCGATCACCACGCCCGCCTCCGCGGTCAAAGTCAGCCGGTCGCCACCGCGCCAGCCCAGCACGCCGGTGACCACGCGGCCGGCGACCCGGCCGGAAGCGTCGATCCGGCCGATCCCATAGACCACATCCCTGGCAGCCGCCGGGGCACCGGGCGGGCTGCCGGCCAGCGGCAGCGGAGAAGCCGCCCGGCCCGGCGTGCCGCGCCGGCCGGATGCTGGGCGGGCACCTGAGGGGATAACGGGCGCGATAGGACCGGCAGCCGCCCCGTTCGGGGGCACTGGGCCTGACGGCAGGGTGCGGGCGGTCGGGACGGCTACGCCGCCCGCGCGCGTGTTCAAGCGGATGTCTGGTTTGCGGGAAAATTCCCCGGTTTGGGTGTCCGAGGGGGGACTTGAACCCCCATGCCCTTAACGGGCACTAGCACCTCAATGGACTACCGGTCGTACCGGCTGGTCCGGCCAGTGTTATTGCCTGCGCTGGAGTCTGCCCGTCAGTCCGCCGCTCGGCGAAGAATCCGGTGGAGTCCGGGCAGTCTGTGCAACCGGGTGTGCAATCCAAAGGCCCGAGTCCAGCCTCTCGCGGCAAGCTCAGGGCGAGCCACCGTGGCCGCGTTGGCTCCGCTCGGCCCACCTGCGGGCGAGCCGTGTCCGGCAGCTCCACAGCCCCGGGGAGGGGTCCGATTTCGTGCCGGCCCGCTTGCCGGCGAGCGCTCATCTTGCGGGGCCACGGTGCCAAAGCTCCTAAGGCGTGGGGAGCCCCAGGAAGGCACACCCAGCGGGTCCCTGGACTCAGACGGAGTTAGTTAGTAGAGTCGAAATAAGTGCTGACCCAGGCCCCATGGCCTGGCTAGGCACTTTCCGCCCCCGGGTACGCCCGGGGGCCTTATCTTTCGCGCAAGACGATCCCAGGCCGCGATCGTGGCCGCAGTCCGGAGACTGCCGTGTGAGTGGCGGTGCCGATCTCATCCCACATGAGCTGCGGGCAGACCTTGGCGATTGCGGGTCCAGGTGGCACCACGGCCCGGAAAGCGGCGTATGCCACGAGGTCCGCCATCTGGATGAAGTACGACTGCGTTGAGCGGCGGGCTACCGGGTCGTCAACCAGCAGCCTCGCAGGATTGTGGAAGGTTCCCGCACCGTAAGCGCTGCCAGCCGTGAGATACCGCCGCGATCGGCGGACCCATCTTCGGATGGCGTCATCCTCGCCTTCGTCATGCATGACCATGAAGGTCGCCTTCTCCGCAGTGCTGGTGCGCTCCAGGCGCTGGAGCAGCCCTTCCCAGGCAAGATCGAAATAACCGGCAGGCGGGCGGCGTACCGGACGCTTGTCAACCACGATCGCGAATGCCCGAGCGGGCAGCGTCTCCAAGATCCGCATGTGCGCCCGGTAGATGATCCGGCGCGCACCCGGCCCCAGCCCGAGCGGTCTGAGGTCGCCGCTGTTCCGTAGCAGGTAGTTGGCCTTGATCTCCGTCCGCATGGGCAGACCGAAGGTGCTCCGGAGCCTCCTGCGGAACAAAAGCATCTCATCGAACGCGCTCGGCCAGAGATCCGTGTCGATCAGGACGCAGCCGAGTGTGTATGTCACGGTCCCACCTGAGCTGACGTCGCCGGTGTTTCCGGACTCATCGACGTACGCGAGGAGCATCACCACATGGTGGCACGCCTCCATTGCCCGCAGAAGGACCCGTGCGAGGACTGTCGGCGGCACCACGCCCTGCACCGCACCGGGGGTGTACCAAACCGCACTCCGCGCGTACCCAGAACACGCATCATGAGCACATTCACTGCACCCACCGCAAACACTGGGTCCCTCTTAGGGCGCTACCCGGCCATCCAGCGCAGAGCAACGTCATAGTCCGCATCCCCGGCGTGAGCAGGCAAGACAAGCTGCGCGGGGAGCACTATGGAGTGACCTGGGGGAAGCACGGCCGCGCATCTTTCAAGCGCCATGTTTCCCAAACCGCTATAGGAAGCGAACGAGCGCACTAGAGCCTATGGCCTAGTCCCTCACTGAGATACAGGAGGGATCGACGTCAGGCATAGGGAAGGCCCGCCGCGCCGTTGCCCCGGCCTGCGTACAGCCCCGCGCACCGGGCACCTTGCCGGACAGCCCCTCGCGTGCCATCGCAGCCGATACGCCCGAGCGGGCTCTGTGACGCCAGAAGGCCACTTCCTAGCAGCCACCCGTCCATGGCTTACCGCCGATGCGCTGCTGAACCTGCGCGTCGCTGATGATCCCGTCTGCGTTCCCGGTGAGATCCACCGCCCACAACGGTCCAGTGATCATGTAGACGCAACTGTTCTGCGACGAGCCGTAGGCGCTGTAGGCGCTCAGCCACTTGGTCTCGTTGGCCTGGGAGCGGAACGTATAGACCTCGTCGGACTGGCATGGGGCCGATCCTGTGACGCTCAGATCCTGGTCGGTGTACTGGCTGGCGATGTGCTGCCCCGGCCCGGTGACTTGGCACCCCATCCGGCGGGCGAGCGAAGCCGCAGATGGGGGAGCGGCCGGGTTGCTGCCCCCGCAGGCAGCCAGGGCGAGCGCTAACAGGGCGGTAAGCGCGAGCGCGGTTCTCCTCATGACGGGAACGTAGCACCGCAGTGGCCCGGTTGAACCGGCTTGCCGGACCTACAGGCCGACTCGCAAGCCTGTACCGTCGCGGGCCACGACGGCGCTTAGCGCCGACCGTCCTCGATGGCCGCGCGTAGGGCTTGTGCCGAGGGCGCGCGGACAACCCGGGGTGGGCTGGCCATCGGACGCCGCGCGTACAGAATGCCGCCGACTCCTGTCCAGCATTGCCAGCCGGTAGCGGCCTCGACCTCCGCTAAGTCGCAGTCCCGGACACAGGCGGCGAGGGCGGCGTGGGTCGCGTCCTGCGCCTGCGCGTGGGTGATCTGCGCTTCGGCGAGGTCGGCCTCTATGGTCTCGATCGTCCGCTGGTACGCCGCGCGTAGTCGTGCCAGTGTCACCCTGAGCGCATCTTCGCGTGCGGCAGGGATGCCTGTAGCGTCAGTGCCCACGGGTGAATCGCCTCCTAGACAGGCGTGATCCTGGGGGCGCGGCGGGTGCCGCGAACACCGGCCGCGCCCGTTCATGTGCAGGAGTCCACATTACGACTACTCAGATACACCGGTCTATAGTCAGATAGCCCGATCTAGTGTCGGCGCAGGTCAGCTACCTTGATCGCGTGACAGTTGATCATGAGGGCAAGACGCCGCTCTACCTACAGATCGCCGCGATCCTCCGCGACGCGATCGAGCGCGGCGACTACCCTTCTGGCCGACCGATCCCGTCCGAGACCCGGCTGATGCAGGAGCACGGCGTAGCCAGGCTGACCGCCCGGAAGGCGGTCCGCGTGCTCGTTAACGAGGGTTTGGTCGAAGTCGTCCAGGGACGCGGCGCCTATGTCGCCGATCGGGACTGACAGCGAAGCTGTTAGGCGCACAGAAACCGTGTGCCGCCTCCCGGCGGACTGAGAGTAGCACGACTAGTCAAGGTCGT
>Ga0070730_10001249_pt1 | contig 24830 bp, 18 predicted proteins | sample Coa_R1_3_FD_66447 | JGI IMG/M metagenome (GOLD analysis project Ga0070730, IMG submission 66447) | Surface soil microbial communities from Centralia Pennsylvania, which are recovering from an underground coalmine fire - Coalmine... | ecosystem: Environmental > Terrestrial > Soil > Unclassified ... | reverse complement strand
TAACAGCACGATCAACGGTATATCTTTTGACGGCAAAGTACAGGCGAGCATGACCCTCGATACCGCCGAAGAGTGGACGGTGAGCAATCTGGCCAACGATAAGTCGCATCCGTTCCACATCCACATCAATCCTTTCCAGATCACCGCACTCTTCGAACCCAACCGGCCTGAAGCGAAAGATCCTAATAATCCGTGTTATGTGAATCCCAACGATCCATCGACCTTCAAGCCCTGTCCGCAGTTTCAGCCTCAGGCTCCCTGGATATGGTGGGACACCTTTGCGATCCCGTCCGCGCAGCAGATCACGCTCACCTGTACTGTACTCAGCCAGTGCCCGGCCCAACTTCAGCCCTACACGACATGCAAAGACGAAACGTGCACTGAGACCATCCCGGGTTGGTTTAAGATGCGCAGCCGCTTCGTCGATTTTACTGGCGAGTATGTTACGCACTGCCATATCCTCATTCACGAAGATCGTGGCATGATGCAGTTGATCGAGGTTGTGCCGAACAAGTCGCCCTATTCACATCATTGAGTTCATCTCATGATCATCGCGGTCCGCATGCTCTTTGCCCAGGGCAGCAAAGAGCAATGCAACAGGGGTATGGCGGTCAGCCTTCATGTTCAATCCTGAAGCTGTGAGGTCTTTGGCCTAAGTCACTTCTGCACGGTGAAGCAGAAGAAATTACATTCTTTACTCATCTTCACGTCTGAGTTCCTTGTTTTTCAGTTAGTTAACAGTTGGCTTCCGAGCTGCAATTAACGATTCGCGAGTGGCAGGGAATCTGCCCGGAGGCAAAAGCATGAAGTCTTCAGTAGTTCGTACCGCAGTCTTGGCATTATTGATAACGGCGCTCGCAGGCTCAGCCGTGGCCTGGTTCACTATGCCACGCCCGCCTGTGCAGGCGGAGCAGACTATGTCCCAGCCGGCCAACTCGCCGGCTTCAGCCAGTAACGCAGTGCAGCCATCGACTTCACAACCTGCTTTGGTGCGCCGTTCGCACGCGGTTGCCGGGGAGAGCAGCACGGCGACGACGAGCAGCGCGTCTGCGTCCAGTGAGCCCCTGGTGCATCGCCATCGCTCCACCGAAAAATCGGTAGCGATTGTGGCCGGATCATCGGGCGTTGGCGCAGCGATCGGCGCGTTGGCGGGTGGTGGCAAGGGAGCCGGAATTGGCGCACTGGCGGGCGGTGCGGCAGGATTCGTTTACGACCGTATGACGGTCAACAAGTAAGCTTTTATCGCATGTGCAAAAGCCCCGGCTTCGTCCGGGGCTTTTTCTTTGGGCCTGGATTGGGCAATCAAAAACATTGTGCCTCTTGTGGTCCTTTTATGATCTGGATCGTCTAAATCAGATTGGCAGTTCGGCCGCATTGCTGGTGAACGATGAAAAATGCCAACTTCCGCAAAAAGCCCTGGTGCTTTTAATTTGCAATCGCATAGGATGGTATGCAATCTTAAGGCCTTTATTTTTTGAGGAGAAGCATGGCTCTTTTTAGACGGATACTTTTAATCTCGCTTGTTCTGCTGCCCGTACTGGCGCTGGCGCAGCACCTGCCTCAGGACGTTGTTCCTGAACACTACAATCTGACCTTTACGCCGGATCTTCAAAAGGCCACCTTTGCCGGCGATGCTGCCATTCAGGTGAAGATCGTGAATTCTGTGCATACCATCACGCTGAATTCCGCCGAACTGGAGTTTCAGAGCACCACGATTGAGCAGGGCGGCAATGTACAGGAAGCAAAAGTCAGCTTTGATGCTGCCAAAGAACAGGCCACGCTCACTGCATCGGCTCAGCTCATGCCCGGACCGGCGAATATCCGAATCAGTTTCACCGGAATTCTGAATGACAAGCTGCGCGGCTTCTATCTCGCCAAAACCAAACTTCGGAATTACGCCACCACGCAGTTTGAATCCACCGATGCGCGCCGCGCCTTTCCTTCCTTTGATGAGCCCGCGTTCAAGTCTACCTTCGATATCACGCTGGTCGTGGACAAGGGCGATACCGCCATCTCCAACGGCCGTATTGTCACAGATACCCCCGGTCCCGGCGCGGACAAGCACACACTAAAGTTTTCTACCACGGCTAAAATGTCCACCTATCTGGTTGCGATGTCCGTGGGCGATTTTGAGTGCAATGAAGGCTCGGCGGATGGCATACCGATTCGCGTCTGCGGTACTCCGGACAAAAAACCTCTCGGGATGGTGGCTGTTCGTTATGCCGAGGAGATTTTGAAGTTTTATAACCAGTACTACGGCATCAAATACCCCTTCGGCAAACTCGATATTGTTGGTGTACCCGATTTTGAAGCCGGCGCCATGGAGAATACCGGGGCCATTTTTTACCGCGAATCTCTGCTGTTCATTGATGATCAGCATTCATCGGTAAGCTCCCATCAGGCGGTGTTTGAGGTTCTTGCCCATGAAATGGCGCACCAGTGGTTTGGCGATCTCGTCACCATGCAGTGGTGGGACAACCTCTGGCTTAACGAAGGCTTTGCCACGTGGATGGCGCTCAAGCCCTCGCAGGCCCTGCATCCGGAATGGAATGCCGCGCTGGACGGCGTTCGCGCCACGAATGGCGCCATGACCATCGATTCGCTCCGGAACACCCATCCCATCCGCGCCAAAGCAGAGACTCCGGATGAAATCAACGAGCTGTTTGACGGTATCTCGTATGAAAAAGGTTCGGCTGTGCTGCGCATGGTGGAAGCCTACGTTACGCCGGACGTATTCCGGCGCGGGGTGAACGCCTATTTGCGCAAGTTCGCTTACTCCAATGCCGCGGCTGAGGACTTTTGGCGGGAGATTACCGTGGCTTCAGGCCGCCGGGTGGACCAGATTATGCCTGGCTTCATATCACAGCCGGGAGTCCCGCTGGTCACCGTGAAGTCGTCCTGCGTTGCCCCGCAGGTTGCCGCGCCTTCGCGTCACAGGCGCCGCGCGAGAATTGGCAAGCCGCAACCCAAGACGGAAGTCACGCTCACGCAGGCCCGATTTTTTGCCGAGCCGGGAGCGTCCGACAGCAAGCAGCAGGACTGGGTGATCCCTGTGTGCATCAAGGCCAGTGACGCAAAGCCTTTCTGTCAATTGGTGGGCCGGCAGCAGCAAATTATTCCCATGGCTGGCTGCTCATCGTGGGTTTTTGCCAACAGCGGCGCGTCGGGCTATTACCGCACCCGTTATGAGGGCGAGGTACTGCCGAAGGTGAACGCCGCGGCTGCGTCGCACCTCACTACCGCGGAACGCGTTTCTCTCGTCGCGGACCAGTCGGCTCTGATGCGTGCGGGACAGGAGAGTACCGGCAATTATCTGGATTTGATCACCGCTTTGAATCAGGACGCGGAAAATAGCGTGGTCAGCACCTATAGTGGCTCTCTGGCCTCGATCGATGACTATCTTCTTGCAAATGCAGACAAAGATGCATTTCGCGCCTGGGTGCGAGGCAACTTTCGTCCCATGCTGGCAAAGATTGGCTGGGAGCCCGCTCCTGGTGAAAAAGATGATGTCCGAAATCTGCGCGGCAATCTGATCGGCATTCTGGGGCGTTTGGGTGAAGATTCAGAAACCATTCAGAAAGCAACTGCTCTGGCAAAGAAGTATCTGGAACAGCCGGATTCCGTGGATCCCAGCATCGCCTCAACGGTCCTCGCGGTAGCGGCAAGATTTGGTGATTCCGCGCTGTTTCAGCAGTATCTGGCGACTATGCGGCACAGGAACGCGCCGGAACAGTTTTACAATCTGGCTGGCGCACTGGCTTCATTCCATGATCCGCAACTGGTGCAGCAGTGGCTGGAAATCATCGTTTCACCTGAAATCAGAAATCAGGATGCTGCAGGATTTATTGCTGACCTGATCAGCCGACCGGGGACGAACCGCGTTGCATGGGAGTGGGTGAAAGCGCACTGGCCGCAGGTGGAAGCTCAACTCACCCAGTCGAGCGGCGGGGCGGTTGTAGGCGCAACTCGTTCCTTTTGCGACGCCGGTTCGCGTGATGACGTGCAGAAGTTCTTTACCGATCACAAGGTGGCATCGTCGGAGCGCACGCTGCGGCAGACCATCGAGCGCATCGATTCCTGCATCAGCTATCGAGACCAGCAGCAGAGCAGTGCAAGCGCCTGGCTGCAGCAGCACTCCGGTGGCGCTGCCAGCGGAGGTGCGCGTTAGCGCAGTTCGTAGCGAATCTCAACATTCTGCCAGCGTGGTTTGGCTTCACGCCTCACCTCGCTGACACAGGCATTGCACCGCACAATAAGTTGCTGCTCGGAAATCCACTGCAAAGTGAGGGGAGCCGATTGTGCGTCCAGATCCACGAGAAATACTTCACCTTCCTGGTTTCGTCCGGAGAAATACCCAGGCTGAAGCGGTTCATCGGCTTTGTGCAGATTCACATGGGTCTGAAAGGGTGAGTTTTCGCCGCATCGGCGCTCCAGCACCGTTGCATTCCAGCGCCCGCCAGGGCTGATTTGCTCCGCGACGACCTTCTCCGAGCAGGGTGGCCGCATGTGAACGTAGATTGTGGTAAGCACGGCAAACATCAGCAGCATTACTGCCGCAAACGCCAGCGAACCCTGAATCATTTTTTTCGCGAATGGGTCCATGTTAGTTAAAATCCGGTATTAAAAGCTGGACTGGCTTTTCTCGGCCCGCGCCAAAATGTGACGCCAAAGCTCGGTTTTCCCCGCGCCGGTTTTGGCGGAATAGGGAAGAATGGAGTCGGTCTCATATTCACGGGCCAGCATCCCGAGCGTATTTCGCAGTTTATTGGCGGAAAGCTTGTCAGTCTTGGTGGCTACCACCAGCAACTCGCGGCCCATGCTGCGGAAAAAATCAGTTAGTTGCCGGTCAGATGCCTGCGGAGGAACATTGGCGTCAATCAGAATGATCGCCAGTTGCAACGCCGCGCGTTCCGTAATGTAGGGCTCAATGAATTTGGGCCATTCTGAAGAAATCTCACGCGATATTTTGGCATATCCATAACCGGGCAGGTCCACCAGCAGCAGTTTCGGAGCGGGCTGCGTGAGTTTATCGTAAATGCCGATGAAATTGATGGTTTGTGTGCGTCCAGGCGTGGAGCTGACGTGCGCGATTTTTTGTCCCAGCAGGGAATTGATCAGGCTGGATTTTCCTACATTGGACCGGCCAAGAAAAGCAAACTCCGGCGGCCCCTCGCGGGGAAACAGACTGGTGTCTCCCGCGGCAACGATGAATTTAGCGATTAGAGGTTTCATGAAACAACACGCAATACCGCGCCGTGGCTCACTGAATGTGACGACGGTATCTGCACCTACTTTTTTCTGGGGCGGATTGCCTGCCACTGCTCGTCGGTCAAACTATCGCCATACTGATTAAAAGATCCGGCGCCTTTGAGCAAGGCGCCTCCGTCCATCACAATGAATTCGCCGTTGATGTAACCGGCATGATCGCTGATAAGAAAGGCCGCCAGATTGGCCAGTTCTTCATGCGTACCGAAACGTCCCACCGGACTGTGCCTGCTCGCCTGCTCTTCCAGTTCTTTCAGGGGAAGGAGCCGCGAGAATGCCCCTTCCGTGGGAATGGCTCCGGGGCCGATTGCATTGAAACGGATGCCGCGATTGCCCCATTCCACAGCCAGGCTGCGGGTCATGGCCAGCACACCCGCCTTGGCTGTTGCCGAGGGAACAACATACCCCGAACCCAGTTCAGCGTACGTTGTCGAGATATTCAGCACATTTGCTTTATGACCTTCTTTGAGCCAGCGTTTTCCGCACGCCATAGTAGCGTGAATCGTACCCATGAGCACAATGCCGATTACAGCTTCAAAAGCACCCGTAGAAAGATCTTCAGTGCGGGCGATAAAGTTGCCCGCGGCATTGTTCACCAGAACATCAATGGGTCCGTCCTGCCAGAAGTATTCAATCATCGCTTCCACGCGAGCGGCATCGCGCACGTCACAGACGAAGGTGTTGACTGTTCCGCCGGTTGTCTGTTGCAGTTCGGCTGCGGCTTCCGTCAATACCTGTTCGCGGCGTCCGCAGATGCAGAGCGTAGCGCCCAGTTCCAGAAAGCGCTTGCCCATGCTTTTTCCCAATCCGGTCGCGCCGCCGGTGATTAGGATTCGTTTTCCCGCCAGCAAATTGTTCTGGAACATAAGTTAAACATCCTACACTTCAGGCATGGCAGAGGCCAAATATCGCGTTTCTGCTGCTATCAGGACCGGACTGCCGCCAGGGGCAGTTCTCGCTCTTCGGCCCATTGCTCCCACTGCTCCGCGGAGCGCGTCCGGAAAATCCGCTCGAGTTCTTCGCGGCCCGAAGATATAAGGCCCAATTCGCTGCGCAGTTTCTGCACAAATTGCGGTTCAAGGGCGGCAAGCGCAATCCAGCCATTCTTTGCCTGGTAAAAGGAATACAGAGGATTTCCCCCACCCAGCAAGCTTCCTGGCAGGGTGAGCCCCGCTCTTCGCGGTTCGGCAAGATCGCGCGCGCATTCGTGCAGCGAGACCCATCCGCAGCCCGGCGTTCCTTTGCGGGAAAAGTTCAGGAGCAGCGCCAGTGACAGACTGACGGCGCGTTCGGCTCCGGCCAAATCCGCATACAAAGATGGCGGCAACTGTGGCGGCGAAAGCAGTCCCGCATCCGCCAGATAGGTGAGATCATGCCCGGTGCGCTCTTCGTGCGGAGGAGGATACCCGATGATTCCGGCAAAACAGAGCCGCTTGTGGCGCGCGTGCAGAGTCTTCCAGTCAAGCTTCAGACGCGTCAGGGCAGAGGGGCGAAATGACGCCAGCAAAAGGTCGGCATCGTTAAGAATTGCGTCCAGATTGCGGCGGCCTTCTTCGGACTTGAGGTCAAGCACACGCACGCTTTGTCCGGCGCACAACTCTTTGTACCAGTGTGCTGCAAATTTTTGCAGCGGATCGCCGGTCGGCGGTTCGATTTTTATGACGGTTGCTCCCATGCGCACCAAACGTGAAGCCGCGATCGGCGCCGGTGCATTGAGCCCGGTATTTACGATTTTTAGGCCTTGCAGCAGAATTGTTTTAGTCTCCTGCGAAAAGTCAAAACGTGATTGGACGCCCCTGAATTTAACTGCCACTTACCATAATTTGTATTTATTTCTAACTGCAATAAAGCAGCCATTCCTGACCCAGAGTCTCCAGGTTAAAAAATACAAACAATATCTTGCAAGCTCTTTGTATTCCGCAAGTTGTGTATGTGCTGATTTCGGCTGCATTTTCCACTGAAACCCGGCTATTGTAACCAAATTTTAACAATCTCTTCATCTAAGCGAAATAAAAAGCGGCTAGGCTTTCATGGTTAAAGTCACAATTTGCTTTGACTCCAGGCAAAAGAACCAGGGGCTTGCTCTTTTATTGAGCAAGGAAAACTACAAGGAGAGTCCGGGTTTGTCAACCAAAGTCCGACACAGGGGAGAGAAAGTGATGTCAACAGTAATGCGTATGATGCAGCGCGGCCTTATGGCGGCGCTGATGATCTGTTTATTGGGAGTAATAGGTTTTGCGCAGTCCACGACCGATGGAGCCATCGGCGGGACGGTTTTTGACGGCACTGGCGCCGTGGTAGGCGGCGCCACCATTACGGTGCACAGCAATGGCACGAATGCCGAACAAACAATTACAGCCGACAATTCCGGAAGCTATCGCGTGACCAGCCTTCAGCCTGGCAGCTATACCGTCACCATCAAAGCCGGCAGCGGTCTTGCGCCCTACAAGGCGGAGAACGTAATCGTGCAGGTGGGCAGCGTCACCGATATTTCGCCCCGCCTGAAGGTCGGCAGCGCCACCGAGACGGTGGAAGTAAGCGCCGAAGCTCCACAGATCAACTACACTTCACCCGACTTTGCTCCCACCATGGATCAGACTGCTATTTCGAACCTGCCGATCAACGGCGGCCGCTGGTCCAACTTTGCTCTTTTGACTCCAGGAGTCGTCAGCAATGGCGCCGGTTTTGGCCTGATCAGCTTCCGTGGCATTAGTGTGCTCCTGAACAACAACACCGTGGATGGGGCTGATAACAACCAGGCCTTTTTTTCCGAAGAGCGTGGACGTACCCGCATTGGTTATTCCACACCTAAAGCCGCGGTGCAGGAATTCCAGGTCAATACCTCGAATTACTCTGCTGAATATGGCCGCTCCGCCGGTGGCGTGATTAACACTGTCACCAAGAGCGGCACCAATGATATTCACGGCGAAGCCTATTTCTATGATCGGGACAACGTTTGGGGCGCGGCCAACGCTTTTACCGCGCTTGCTGTGCCGAATGGTACAGGTGGTTTCAATTCCGTCAATTTCAAGCCAACAGACTGGCGCAAAATGGCCGGTTTTGGAATCGGTGGTCCGGCTATTAAAGACAAATTGTTCTGGTTCGTTGCCTATGACTGGTATCACCATAATTTCCCCGGAACCGGAGTAGCGCAAAACCCCGCCGCATTTTTTGCCCCGGCCACGGCTGCTCAGATTGGGCAGTTAGCTACGAACCTTGGGGTTACAAACGCCCAGGCTACAAACATCTATAATCAGGACCTTGCCGCGCTGAGCACAACCCTTGGCCCGGTGCCCCGCACGGGTCTTCAGAACATTGTGTACCCCAAACTGGACTGGATTATCGATTCCAAAAATCATGCCTCATTCAGCTTTAACCGTATGCGCTGGAGCTCGCCTGCCGGCATTCAGACCCAGGCCACCAATACTCTGGGAGCTGCCAGCTTCGGCGATGACTTTGTAAAGGACACCTGGGGCGTGGCCAAACTCGACAGCTTTATTACCGCGAATCTGGCCAACCAGGTCCGTTTCCAGTACGGACGCGATTTTGAGTTTGAATTTGCCCAGAAGCCCACTCCTTACGAACAAGCCAATTTTGTAACCCCTGCGGGTTATACCAATCCGCTGGGACTGCCGCCCTCGGTTGCGATCACGAACGGCGCCGGTAGCGGATTTACCCTGGGCGTACCCACCTTCCTGCAGCGTCCGGCCTTCCCGGATGAGACCCGTCTGCAGGTAGCCGACACCATGACGTGGACGCACGGCAAACACACCATTAAATACGGTGTTGACTACAGTCATGTGGATGACCTTTCGCAGAACCTGCGCACCCAGTTCGGCAGCTTCAGCTATAACAACAACAACAAGAGTCTGGTGGATTATTTCACCGATCTCAACAAACCGAATGGTTGTGCCGGAAAGCCATGCTACAGCAACTACAGCCAGTCCTTTGGTCCGCTCGGCTTTGAATTCACCACCAAGGACTATGCCTTCTTCGTGCAGGACGACTACAAGATTCACCCGCGGCTCACACTGTCGCTGGGCGTCCGCTATGAATATGAGCAGCTGCCGAATGCATTTCCCGCTCTGGTGAATCCCTTATTTCCTCAGACGGGCAAGCTGCCCAATGATAAGAACAACATCGGTCCCCGTGCAGGCTTTGCGTGGGGCGCCACCAGTGATGGCAAAACCGTTGTCCGCGGCGGCTGGGGCCTCTACTACGGCCGCATCATCAACTCCACCGTTTTCAGTGCCCTCACCAGCACGGGCACGGCTGGGGCGCAGTCGAATTTCTTCTTTAATAACCCTTCTGCCGTGCTGGGTGGCGTGGCAGCTCCGGTATTCCCGCAGATCATCAACCCCAATACCCCGCCGGCACTCAATCTGGGCGGAGCTAATATTGTGTACTTTGCTCCTCACTTCCAGAACCCGCAGATCCATCAGGCGGACCTTACCATCGAGCACGAAATGGGATGGGGAACAGTTGTGTCAGCCAGCTATCTGGGCAGCTTTGGCCATGAGCTGCCAGGCTTTATTGACACCAATATTTGCACCGGAGTTGGCGTGTCCGTAGGCAATATTGCCGCTCCCAACTGCCAGCAGGGGCCGAGCACTGTTACTTATCAGGTACTCAATGGTGGCCCATTGAGTACGTCCACTTACACCACAACCCTGTTCAGGAAGGCCAGTGCCACTCAGGCGCGTCCAAACGGTGCTTTTGGCTCCACGACGGAAATCTTCAGTGGAATCAACAGCACTTACAATGCTCTGGTTCTGCAACTCAATCACCGCCTGAGCCACAACATTCAGTTCAATGCCAACTACACACGTTCGCACGCCGTGGACTTTGGCCAAAATCAAAGTACATTCAACGATTTGAACGATGTGCTGAATCCCGCAAACTTTGCGGCAGAGAAGGGGAACTCGCAGTACGATGTTCCGAACCGCTTCGTGGTGAACGCGGTCATCACCTCGCCCTGGAAGCACTCTGGTTTGGTGAAGTGGGTTGCGGATGACTGGCAAATGTCTCCGATTTACCAGATTCAGAGCGGCCTGCCCTATACTCTGGCCGTGAGCGGTAATGCGCCGGGTGGTCTGAGCAACGGCATCAATGGTTCAAACGGACCGAACCGTATCGACGTCCTCGGTCAAAACACCTTCCGTTTCCCCACAGCCTGGATTTCCGACCTCCGTTTGTCCAAGCGTTTCAATCTGACGGAGCGCTACAAGCTCGAAGTGACCGGTGACTTCTTCAATATCGCCAACAAACAGAATGTTACCGGCATTAACAACACTGGTTACACGGTTGTCACCAACGGTATACCAGGATGCACTTCGGCAGCACCGTGTCTGGATTTCCTGAATCCTACCTCGGGCGCGGCGCTGTTTAACACGGTTACCAGTTCCAACAGTAACGCCCAGTACACGCCCCGACAGATTCAGATCGGTGCGCGTATTCTGTTCTAGTACGCAGGAAGTCTCAAAACCACGCGGCAGTTTCGACTGCCGCGTTTTTTTGTATAAATAAATACTGGAGGAGTGGAAATGTTGAGACGATTGAGCTGGCCTGTATTTTTTTGTGCGCTGGTGTTCTCATGTTTCGGGCAAGCGAAGGGGACGATCTATTCCTCATCCCAGCCCGAACCCTTGCCCACCGGCATGAGCATCACGCCCACGGCTGCGGCCGACGCTGCTTTTCAGTCTCTCAATCCTGACCTGCCCGACCTTCCACAGTTCACTGCCGATCATCCAGTCTCAACCGTTGTCAGCCCTGATGGCAACACGCTGCTGGTACTCACCAGCGGCTTTAATCGCAACAACGACGCCAAAGGCAAGCAGGTACCCGCGCTGTCGAACGAATATGTTTTTGTTTATGACATCAGCCATAAAACGCCGCAAAAAAAACAGGTACTTCAGCTGCCGAATACGTTTGTGGGGATTGCGTGGAACCCCAATGGTCGAGAGTTTTATGTCTCCGGCGGAGTGAATGATAATGTCCACGTTTTTGAAAACAAATCCGGCCAATGGACAGAGACCGCGCCGCCCATAGATCTGGCTCACGGCGAAGGACTGGGGCTCAAGGTTCATCCTACGGTGGCCGGACTCGCGGTCAATGCGAGTGGCGCCCGCCTTCTGGCGGTGAATCACCAGAATGATTCAGTTTCGCTGGTTGATCTTGAGTCCCGAAAAAAGACCGGTGAACTGGATTTGCGCCCTGGACTCAACGATCCCAGGCAGCATGGCGTTGCCGGTGGCGAGTTTCCTTTCTGGGTGGTGTTTAAAGGCGATGACCGGGCTTACGTTTCCAGTGTGCGCGACCGCGAAATCGTGGTTCTCAATCTAACTCCCACACTTACGGTTGCAGGACGCATTAAACTTAAGGGGCAGCCCAACAAACTGTTGCTCAACAAAACGCAGACCCTGCTTTTCGTGGCGGAAGACAACAGCGATTCAGTCAGCATTATTAATACGGCGCATGATCACGTAGTGGCCACCATCCGGACCACCGCACCTGACAACATTTTTCCCAATAATGGAGCTTTCAAAGGCAGCAATCCCAACAGCCTCGCTCTATCGCCGGACGAGCACACTCTTTATGTGACCAACGGCGACACGAACTCGGTCGCCGTGATTCATCTCGGTAAAGATCCCGATGACAGCAAAGTTGAAGGGCTGATTCCAACCGGCTGGTACCCGGATTCCGTCAGCGTGAGCGCCGATGGATCCATGCTATACGTGGCTAATGCAAAATCGAATGCCGGTCCCAATCCCAAAGGCTGCCGCAATTCGCTGTCGGGCGATGTGGCTGCCTGCAGTGCGGCCAATCAGTACATTCTGCAACTGGTGAAGGGAGGGCTTCTCACCCTGCCGGTTCCCGGAAAAGATGAGCTACACCGGCTTACGGAACTGGTGGGGGAAAACAATCATTTTTTTGCGCAGAAACAGGCGGCTCCGCTCGATCCGGTCTTTGCCTTTCTGCGCGGCAAGATCAGGCACGTGATTTACATTGTGAAAGAAAATCGGACCTACGATCAGGTCCTCGGCGATTTGGAGAAAGGCAACGGAGACCCATCCCTCACGCTTTTTAAAGAGCCGATTGCGCCCAATCATCACAATCTGGCACGGCAGTTTGTGACCCTGGATAACTTTTATGACAGCGGCGAAGTCAGCGGTACTGGCTGGAACTGGTCAACTGCTGCCCGCGCCACCGACAACGTGGAAAAAACCATTGTCGTGCACTATGCAAACAGGGGATTTACCTACGACTATGAAGGCGAAAACCGAGGCATCAATCTGGGCGCGGGTACGCAGCAGGAAAGAGAACGGCTCGATCCCCGGTTCAAAGGGCTGAAGGACGGCGCTGACCAGTTGCCGGGTACGGCCGATGTTGCCGGCCCCGATGGACCGGAAGATGCCATTGGCGCGGGGTATCTGTGGGACTCGGCCTTGCGTGCCGGGCTTAGCGTCCGCAATTATGGATTCTTTCTGACCGAGTCTTCTTCGGAGACTCCGCTTTCTCGCCACCCCGCGGATGAAAAGACCGTGGTCGCCTTTGTGGACAATCCGCGCCTGCAAGGACTCACTGACGTTTATTATCGCGGATTCGATCAGCGGATTGCCGACTACTGGCGGTTGAAGGAATGGGAGCGCGAGTTTGATGATTATGAGAAGAATGGGAATCTTCCCGGTCTTTCGCTGGTGCGCCTGTCTCACGATCACTTCGGGAGTTTTGGAAGCGCTATCGATGGCGTGAACACGGTGGAAACCGAGATGGCGGACAACGATTACTCATTGGGCCTGCTGGTAGAAAAAGTTGCCCACAGCCGGTACGCCGCCGACACGCTGATCTTTGTGATTGAAGATGATGCTCAGGGTGGCCCGGACCATGTGGATGCCCATCGCAGTCTGGCTTTTATCGTGGGGCCATATGTGAAACAGGGAGCGGTCATATCGGACCGCTTTAATACCGTCTCTTTCCTGCGCACCATTGAAGAAGTTCTGGGCATGAAGCCCATGGGACTGAATGATTCCGTTCAGCCGCCCATGACGCCCGTGTTTTCCAAAACACAAAGCTTCTGGAGTTTTACTGCGCGCATACCGGAGGCCCTGAGAGCAACGCAGCTTCCGCTTCCCGCCAAAAACCAGGGTAATGGCTCTGCTTCCTTCAGCTCGAAGCATGATGCCGCCTGGTGGGCGGCCCAGACGCAGGATTTTGATTTCAGCAAGGAAGACCGTCTCGATTCCGAGGCATTCAATCAGGTGTTGTGGAAAGGTCTCATGGGAGACCAGCCTTATCCGTGGGAGCGGGATGGCCGTGATCTCAGCAAACATCGTAATCAGCTGTTGAAGAAATCTGCTTCGGAACACGCGGCTCATTAACTTCTTTAAGTCGAGATGAACTGGCAGGTATTTGCTATTCTGGCCATGAATGCCCGACACGCACAATGCAGCGCTGGACCAGCTCATTCATTCCGGGCTTTTCCGGGAGCGTGAGCGGGCACGGCACAATCTGGACTGCATTGCCAGGCGTCTTTCAGCAGGGCTGATAGCAGCGCTGCCCACGCTGCTGACGGAGTTGCCTGATCCTGACCAGGCTCTCAACCTTCTCGAACGGCTCGTTGATCTGCACGATGATGAGCTGCTGGGAGTCTTCACCCGGCATCAGCCGCTGCTGCATTACGCGCTCACCATCTTCGGTTACAGCTACTGGCTGGGCGAAGCCCTGATTCACAATGCGGAGATCATTCATGCACTTCGCCGGGAGAAGAATCTGGAACGCTCCCTGGCGCGCGAGGACTTTCGCGAAAACTTCAGCCGCTTTCGTTCGCGTTCCATGGAGAGCGACGTTGCTCTGCTGCTGGCGCGATTTCGCAAACGCGAATATGTACGCATCGCATTGCGCGACGTTCTGGGCATTGCCACACTGGCGCAGACCACGGCGGAGATATCGGCCCTTTCTGACGTACTGATTGAAGAAGCGCTAAGGGAAGCCGAATCGCGCATGCAAAAGCGCTATGGCACGCCCCAGTATCAGGACACAAACGGCCGCCTCGCGAATGCCAGCTTCAGTGTTCTTTCCCTGGGTAAATTAGGTGGTAATGAGCTGAATTACGGCTCTGATGTAGATCTGCTCTACATATATGCCGATGCAGAGAGTCCAGGCGCGCTCTCGCTGCGGGAATACTTTGTGCGTCAGGCGCAGCTTGTTACGGAAACTCTTTCCCGCGTCACTCATGAAGGGCCGGTCTTTCGCATCGACCTGCGTTTGCGTCCACAGGGAAGTGAAGGTGAGCCGGCGGTGGGTCTGAGGGCTGCACTCAACTACTACGCTCATGTGGCACATGACTGGGAGCGGCAAGCCATGATCAAGGTGCGGTATTCAGCCGGCGACCTCGAGCTGGCAAGGGAGTTCATCCGCGGTGTCCAGCCATTTGTTTACACGGAAGAGGTCAATTTTAAAGCTCTGGAAACCGCCATCAACACGCGCAGCAAAATCGGCGCGCACCGGCAACGCAGAGCCGCGGTAAGACCGGATACACTCGACGTGAAACTCGATCGTGGCGGCATACGCGATATCGAGTTTCTGGTTCAATGTTTGCAGCGTGTTTATGGAGGGGCGGAAACGTGGTTGCGCTCCGGCGGAACTTTATTTTCCCTGCAAAAGCTGCACGATAAAGGGCACATCAGCAGCCAGGATTTTCACGAGCTTACGGTCGCTTATGAATTTCTGCGCCGGATTGAGCACCGTTTGCAGCTGCAGCGTGGCCAGCAATTGCATCGTCTGCCGTCCCATTCCGATGAATTGCAGGTACTGTGCCGTGCGGTCGGCCAGGTTGCCGAATCTGGCGTTCAAAATATCTCCGATGGAGAGACTTTTTCTGGTCACCTGAAGTCGCGAATGGCATCCGTGGCGCGGATCTATGATTTTGTGATTCACAGCCAGAAGGAAAAGAGCAGATCGGAGCCATCTCATCTCACGTCATCTCCATCCGCTGCTCTTCGTGAGTTGTCTTTTAGTCAGCTGCTGCAGCGCATTGGCCAGGATTCACCCATCCTTGAAGAAATCGTTTCGCGCTCCGAGCCAGGGCTGCATGCCAGAAGAAGCCTGCATCGCTTTCTCAGCTCTGCCATAACCAGTCCGGAGCGGTATTCTGTTTTGCTCGAAAATCCGCAGGCGGTTAAGCAGGCAGTGGTGCTGTTTGAGACCAGCGAGTATTTAACGGATCTGCTGGTGCGCCATCCGGATGCAATCCGCGTGCTGAATCGGGTTCCGGATTCCGCAACCCGGGTTCTGCCGGACACTTATGCGCCCGACCCGTTTGCCGGGCTTTCCGTACCGGATGGAGCAGAGGTGCTGGCCGAGCTGCGGCAGATTTATCGGACCAGTATTTTTGCGAGCGCAGCGCAGGACGTGCTTGCCGTGCGTTCGGTATATGAGTCACTGCTGGAGACTACACTCATTTCCGATGCAGTCATCGCCTGCGCATTGAGGATTGCCGGAGGAGGTCGCCACTCTTTGGCCGTGTTTGCCCTGGGCCGGCTGGGAACCTGCGAATTTGATATTAGCTCCGATGCCGATCTGTTGTTTGTCTGTGAGCCGGACATTGAAAAAGAAGGCGCCCGAAGCCAGGCAGAGAAGCTGGTCCACGCTCTTTCCGCCTATACCAAAGAAGGCACGGTCTTCGCCGTGGATCCCCGCCTGAGACCGCATGGCAGTCAGGGCGAACTGGTGGTCACGCCCGCGCAGCTGGCAAAATATCTGGCCGAAGAGGCACAGCCCTGGGAGGCGCTTACCTATACCAAGCTGCGCTTTATTGCGGGACGGGAAGATATTGCCGCGGAAGTAATGCCGCTCATTCGCGAGCGTATTACACAGTTAGCGTCCGGAAAAACATTCATCAGAGCGGTGGCTGAGATGCGGACAAAGGTTGAAAAGTCCAATCGTCAGGCGAGCAGCTTCAAGCTCGCGGCGGGAGGTTTCTACGATATCGACTTTCTCGCATCTTTACTCATGCTGAAGCACGCGAAATTCGCACCCGGCAATACCGATTCACGTCTTGCGCATCTGAGCGATGCCGAAGTGCTGCAACCGCAGGCCTTTGCGGTTCTGCGTCATGCCGCCTTGCTGTATCGCACCACGGACCACGTGATCCGGCTGGTGACGGGCCGGGCGCGCGCTGAAGTGCCATCGGCCGAACACTCCCGCAAAGCAACCGAAAATCTGGTCGGCAAAATACTGGGAAGAGAGCAGCCCCAGGGACTGCATGACGAAATACGCCAGACCACGCGCGAGGTACGAAGAATCTTCAGCCGGTATTTCGAAGAGCATGATTGCGCCCTGCCTCAGGGGATGGTACCGTAAAAGGTTTCCATTATTCTGCTGTTTTTAATCCGTGGAGGAATTCATGCCATCGTCTCATTACAACGGCCATGCGCTGCCCAAAGAGGGAAGCCAAATCACCTTTCTGGATGGCAAGCTGCACATTCCTGACAATCCCATCATTCCTTACATTGAAGGCGATGGCACGGGTCGCGATATATGGGCGGCCTCGGTGCGCGTCTTTGACGCTGCTGTGGAGCGTGCCTATGGCGGAAAACGCAAAATTCACTGGTTCGAGGTCTATGCCGGAGAGAAGGCCTGGACGCGATTTGAAAACTGGCTGCCCGATCAGACGGTGGATGCAATCCGGGATTTGCACATCGCCATCAAAGGCCCGCTGACTACGCCCGTGGGCGGCGGTATCCGCTCCCTGAACGTAACTTTGCGGCAGGTGCTTGATCTTTATGGCTGCATTCGCCCGGTACGCTATTACCAGGGAGTGCCTTCACCGGTGAAGCATCCGGAGCAGCTCAATGTGGTGATCTTCCGCGAGAACACGGAAGACGTGTATGCGGGCATTGAGTGGAAGGAAGGCACGCCGGAAGTAAAGAAGGTGATCGACTTCCTGAATAACCAGATGCTCTCCGCCACCAAAAAGCGGATTCGCGAGGATTCCGGTATCGGCATCAAGCCGATTTCCATTACCGGCACCAAGCGGCTGGTGCGCATGGCCATCCAGTATGCCATCAAAAATAACCGGCGCTCGGTCACGCTGGTGCACAAAGGCAATATTCAGAAATTTACCGAGGGAGCATTCCGCGAGTGGGGTTATGAAGTGGCGCGTGAAGAGTTCCGCGACCAGGTGGTCACGGAGCGGGAAAGCTGGATTCTCGATAATTTCGACAACAATCCCAAACTGAACAACGAGCAAAACGCCCTGATGATCGAACCCGGTCTTCAGTTTGCGTCTGAGGGCTTCAAGCGCGAGATTTACGACGAAGTAAAGCTCTGCCTCGATTCGATCTATCGCACGCATGGCAAGGGCGCGTGGAAAAAGAAGATCATGATTAATGATCGTATCGCCGATTCCATCTTCCAGCAGGTGATCACGCGGCCTGCGGAGTATGACATTCTGGCCACGCCTAACCTGAATGGCGATTACATCTCCGATGCCTGCGCGGCGCAGGTCGGTGGTCTGGGCATTGCTCCCGGAGCCAACGTTGGTGACCGGCACGCAATTTTCGAAGCCACGCACGGTACGGCCCCCAAATATGCCGACAAGGATGTCATCAATCCCGGCTCGGTGATTCTCTCCGGCGTCATGATGCTCGACTACATGGGATGGAGCGAGGCGGCGCGGCTGATTGAAAACGCAATGGAAGCCACGATCCAGCAAAAACTGGTTACGTACGACTTTGAGCGGCTCCTGCCAGGGGCGACCAAGGTAAAAACCAGCGAATTTGCCGGACACATCATTGCCAGCATGGCGGCCCAAAGCAAGAGCGCCGTGCGATAAGAATCAATAAGATACCTCTTTACTCTGAAAGGATTACATGCGCAAAAAGATAACTATTGTGGGAGCAGGAAACGTTGGGGCCACGGCGGCCCATTGGGTTGCTTCCAAGGAACTGGGAAATGTAGTGCTCATTGACGTGCTGGAGGGTATCCCCCAGGGCAAAGGTCTGGATCTGCTTGAAGCCATGCCGGTCGAGAAGCGCGATTCGTTCGTGCTTGGCACCAACGATTACGCGGACACGGCGAATTCCGACATTGTAGTTATTACCGCCGGTATCGCCCGCAAGCCGGGAATGAGCCGCGACGACCTGCTGAATACGAACTTTAAAATCATGCAGGACGTGATTGCCAAAGTCGTGGCCAACTCTCCCAACTGCATTCTGATCGTGGTTTCGAACCCGCTCGATGCCATGGCCCAGGCTGCATTCAAGCTGAGCAAATTCTCCCGCAATCGCGTGATCGGCATGGCCGGCGTGCTGGATTCAGCCCGTTTCCGCACATTTATCGCGCAGGAACTGAATGTGAGCGTGGAGAACGTCACGGCCTTTGTGCTTGGCGGACATGGTGACACCATGGTACCTCTGCCACGTTATTCGACCGTGGCCGGCATTCCTATTACCGAACTTATCCCCAAAGACCGGCTGGACGCGATCGTGCAGCGCACGCGCGATGGCGGCGCCGAGATTGTGAAATATCTCAAAACCGGCAGCGCCTACTACGCGCCTTCCGCGGCGGCCACGGAGATGGTGGAAGCCATTCTCAGGGACAAGAAGAAAATCCTGCCCTGCGCCGTATATCTGGAAGGCGAGTACGGCATCAACGGACTCTTTGTCGGAGTGCCCTGCAAGCTGGGTTCCAATGGCATGGAGCAGATTATTCAGATCAAGTTGACCAGCGAAGAGCAGGCTGCACTGCAGAAGAGTGCGGATTCAGTGGCTGAACTTGTAAAAGTAATCGGCTGCTAAGTACTGAAACTGAATGCAGTAAAAAACCCGCCGTGTGGCGGGTTTTTTTACTTTGAATCCAGTGAAGTTTACTTCAATGGGGTTGCAGGAAGCACGTTTGTCCCCTCAATCCGGACCGCATCCAGTGCGCCAGGATCGATACCCAGCGCTTGAAGGATTGTTGGTGCAACCTGGGTTGTTGCCACGGGAGCATTCACGGTTTTAGCCTGGAATCCGGCATTCGAGAGCAGCAGAACGACATTGGTGTCGTCGTGCGCAAAACCACCATGCTCCTCCTGCTTTTTGGTGCTGCCGGTGTAAGTGACGCCAATGTTCGGGGTCACAATGATATCCGGCGTGCGCGGATCCACGGTTGGGTCGTTGAAGTTGAGCGAGAGCGCGGGGCCATAGTAAATCTGCCCCAGTGCGATGCCGGTCGAAGCATCGGCATTGTTTTCAAGCACGTTCACGGCATCCAGAGTCTCCGCCGGGTTATTCAGCCAGATCAGCGAGACATCGTCTTCCGTTGGCCCGATGCCATTAGGATTGTTGGTCGATTCCGAGAACGGGATGAATCCGGCGTTCGAGAGCAGCGTGGCAGGCGAGGTGCCATTTTTCAACTGGGGCACATAGCGAGTCGGGTCGATCGGCGACTGGCCGTGCTTCGCGGTGATTACGATCAGTGTCGAATCGAAAAGTCCCTGCTTCTTCAGCTCACTTACGAAAGAGGCAATCGATGCGTCGACAAACTTAAATTCGCCGAGCAACGCGTCGCTGGGCGTACCGGTGGCATCAAGGTATCCGCCACGCACGCTGATGTTCTTTTCGTTGAGCTTTTGCCCGACGCTCAGGGCCTGAAAGTTCATGCCGAACACGTTCGGGGTCCCTTTCAGGGCGCTGCCGCCAAGGTGGGTTCTGCCATCGATCCAGTTGATGACCGCATTGACCTTCAACGTGTCATAGCACTGAATTTCCTGGAAACTGTTGGTCCACGCGGTCAGGTCGGACGTGGGGTCGAGGATTGAATCGCAACGGACGCCTGTCGGAGTTGCGACATTGGGGAGTCCGACTACATTGGAATTGATTTCCGGCGCGTAGAAATCGTCGAGCGCCGCCGGGCCGATGCCCGAGGCCACCGAAGCATACGCGGGATGTTTGTCGGACCAGGCAGTAACTCCGCCGGCCTGATGGATGACGCTGAAGATGCTGTTGGCGCGGACGAAGTCCCAGGGCAAAACGGGCGCGCAGCCTTTGGCGGGGTCCTGCGGAAGTTTATTGAAATCGATCGAAGAGATAGTGCCATCCGTGAGGGAAGCACCGGGAGCTCCGCCGTTTAATTTGGTTTGGTCGATGTCAATGCCCTCTTCGTATTCCGTCGTAAAGCCGGTCGGAGAGGCGTTTGGAGTGCAGGGGCCAGGGCCATTTCCGTTACCGGTCATCACCCTGGGTCCGTCGAGATTACGGGCGTAGGCAACATCGTAATAGACGCCGGTCAGCGCCGGGCTGCCGCCGGTAACAATCGCGGTCAGACCGGGAAAAGAGTCTGACGGTCTGGAAGTAGTTGCGGAAACGTAATTGATTCCATTCTTCGCGAGCGCGGCCATGGCTGGGCAAAAAGGCTCACCATGGTTCACACCGCTCACACCATTAGCACAGTTGAGGAGATCTACAGCGTGCATTCCATCGACACTGATCAGGAGGACGCGTCGTATGTGGTTGCGAGAATTGTCCTGCCCGTTTTGGGCAAATATGGAGCCGGTGATGCAAACGATTAGCAGGGAGAGGAGAACTACTTTTCTAATCATCGTGACCTCGGTTCAAAATGAACTGCAGGTCGCATTCTAGACTTGCTGTGTAAAAGCAAGGTTAAGAAGTCTTGAAATATTCTTCCCCACGGAATCGCATTTAACAGTTCCAGGTTGCTTATACGCACATGGCAACAATCCTGGCAGGCAACCCTGAATTCGTTTGTATTGTTCTTCCATGCAGGGAAGGCGCAGGAAGTATTTCAGAGGCCGCGATGCCCCGTATTCAAATGCAAGTTTCTGTCGTGTAAAACTCAAAACCCAACCTTATCCAATGTCTTTGATGGGGGGAGTTGGCATCAGGCTTTCGTCCGGCTCCACCCAGTGTTTCATGATTTCGTCCGTTACCGTCTGCAGTATCAAAGGCATATCCCAGCGAGGGACAATGACCACGCGTGCTTCGAGATAGAGCGCTGAGGAAGAATCCGCTTCCATTTCCCGCTGAAGGCCGATGGGAGTGGCTGTAACGTACTGAACCGTCCAGGAATGGTCGTCTTCCGGATTTTGGATGGTAATAAAGAAATCGTCGCAAAATGCACGCGGATCAGGCGGCCCCTGCACCAGATCGATTTTGCCGAAGTAATAATTCATAATTCTGGGGCGGTTGTATCCGCCATTGGGTTGCCGCTGAACTGGCGGCAACTCAACTGGAAAGGGAAGGTCCGCACCCGTAAGCGCGGGTGTGCGGCGGGCTGGCGACATGGAGTCAGCAGGATCATCCGGCGGGTCTGGCGGAGCTGTATCGGCAATGGAGCTTTCTCCCATTGCCGATAGCTTGCGCCCTGCCAGAAGCAGCAGGAGAAAGGCTCCGATAAAAACGACGATCTTAGTTAGTTCCAAGCAGTTAGTTCCAACCCAGGGCCCCGAGATCAGGCCACGCGTTCGATGGTTACCGACTCCAGCACCACATCTTTTGCAGGCTTGTCCTGGCGATTGCGGGGTACGTTAACGATTTTTTCCACCACATCCTGGCCATCGATTACTTCGCCGAAGATGGTGTGTTTGCCCGTTAACCAGGAAGTAGCAGCCACTGTGATAAAGAACTGGGAGCCGTTGGTATTCGGCCCGGCATTGGCCATGGCCAGCTTGCCTGCCTTATCGAAATTGTGAGGGGAGCCTTTGGTTTCGTCCTGAAACTTGTATCCAGGGCCGCCCATGCCGGTACCACTGGGGTCGCCACCCTGGATCATGAAGTCGGGAATCACACGGTGAAAAATAGTTCCACTGTAGAGTGGGCCGGAGCCGCCCTTGCCGCTCACGCCGTCTTTCCATTCGCGTTTACCTTCGGCAAGGTCGATAAAGTTTTTCGTGGTGATGGGGGCTTCGGCTTCAAAGAGCCGGCAAACGATCTTGCCTTCGGAAGTATTGAAAGTTGCGTACGTACCAGCCTGTCGGGCCATTAGTTTCCTTTCTTCGGTGAGGTTTTCGGTTTCGCGCCGGAAGCCGGTGCGGCTTTTTTGGGGGCGCTGACGGGATTGATGGATTTACCGGCAACAAAGATCTCAACACGTTCAATCTTCACTGGATTCACCGGACGGCTGTTCGCACCGGCGCAGGGCGTCCCATAGGTACAGGGCTTGCCGGCAATTTGCTTGACCAGAGCAACCGCAGCGTCATCACACTGGCCGAAGATGGTGTAGCCGCTGCCCTGGGGCACGTGGCCCCACGGCCTCTGGCAGCCACCCTCGGTCAAACAGGGATCCAGGCTGGGCCGCGTGGTTTCCGTGATAAAAAACTGGGAGCTGTTGGTATTCGGGCCGTGATTGGCCATGGCCAGCCGACCCGGCTTGTCAAAGAGCAGGTCGGGCAGAAGCTCATCTTCAAACTGAAAGCCAATGTCGCCCGAGCCACTACCTGTTGGGTCGCCACCCTGGATCATGAAGCCGGGAATCGTGCGATGAAAGATCACGCCGTCGTATAAAGGCTTGTTGTGTTGTATCTGTTGGGTGGCCGGATCGGTCCAGTCTTTTTTTCCGGTTGCAAGGGCAACAAAATTAGCCACCGTCTTAGGCGTTTTTTCCGCAAACAGTTCACACTTCATATCACCATCGGTGGTGTGCAGTATGGCTGAAGTCGGCTTTACCACACTCTTTGGGGCGGCCTTTTTTTTTGCAGCGGGCGCAGTGGCCGGTTTTGCCGGCTGGGTTGTCTGGCTGCCAGCGGCAATGGAAAGGGCCAGCATAGTAAGAGCGGACCGAATGAGCATGTAATCTCCCATGAAACGCAAGAAACTATTAGAAATGCAAAACTGTAAGGATGTAAAGCGGCCAGGGGGAAAATCAGGAAGAAACCGTGCGCTTGAGGGAGAATGAGTCGCGCAGCCGTTATGTTTCAGGCTGCGCAATTTGCGGTTGAGTGAATCAGTGCTGCCGACTTAATTCATCGAGAGCTGAGTGGCCTGCTGACGGGTTTCGCGCCATTCCGTATACCGCTCTGAAACCATGACGTGGAAGCAGTATGTATGGTGCTCTTCCGCAGCCTCAATCAGTCCAAGGTCGCGCAGGTTCTTTAAATAGCCTTCAAGAAACTGATGCTGCGCTCTGGTAAGACCTCGCCGGGCGAGATCGACGGTGATGCCTGCCAGGTGGGACGAAGCTATGTCACCGGATTCGGGAGCTGCGTTGCGGTTCTTCCAGCGGAGTTTGTATTGCTGCTCCATGGTACGCACGGCCGAGTTCAATTGCAGGGGGGTGTGAAATTCGCTGTAATACGCGTCGCTCAAATCCACCAGAAACTGGTTCGTCCAGGGACGGCAATAACGCTTGTTGGGAAGAATTACGGGGCTAATGCGCAGGGCGCTGGTCTCATGGATCTGCACCAGTTCCTGGGTACGCTCCAGTTCTTCGAGCTGCGAGTCGTCGGCAATGCGTGGAAGCTGCAGACGGTCAATCTCTTCATTTTGGCGAAGCATCGACCCGGCAGAGCCGCGCAGAACCGGATTCCACACTACGCGACGATGATAGCTTTTTGTATGCCGGTGGTATTTTGTGTACTGTTTTGCGGCAAACACGGGCGTGGCTGCAAACAACAGCACAAAACAAAAACCGGATATGGCAGGGATGCGAATGCTGGCTCTCATTTGATTCCTAGCTCTCAGAATGCGGCAACAAACGTTTAGATGACGCATTCCAAACCAGTGCTGCCGAGAATCATACTAAGAGATTTTTGTGAAAGCAGCAAAAAACCGGAGTCACAGGCAACCCTCGGTGCTCCATCTTCAGTAACCACACGAAAATGTAAGAATTTGCGATTTATTCGCCCTGAAAACCGCATGGGTACAATTCAGGAAGCGCGGGCCGCATCGCTGGCAAGAAGTCTGCTGATACCGTTGCGCCCTTCCGCATTGACCTGGGTAAACTGGACGCCGGCCCGGTGGTGCTCATCAAGACGAACGACCACACCCATGGCGTTGACCGCTACGCTCATTGGCAGCGTAAAGGACAATTTGATGCGCTCGCCGGAACCGAGCCCTGCAGCTTCGAGCAGAATTCCAGTTCGACTGAGATTCCAGCTTTTTCCGTTCCGGACAATGCCATGTACTTCACAAATCACATCCGTTTTCAGTGGTATACGCGCGCATCGCTCATGGTAGGTAGAGATGGCGCCACATGCGGTCCTGAAGAGGCGCAGCAGGCGCTGACGGTCGATTGGCTTTGCCAAAAAGAAAGTGGCTCCGGCGGCAAAAGCCTGTTGCATGGTTTTCTGGTCGTGTTGCCCGGTTACAACAATGATGGGTACCTTTTTGTTGGCCCCTGATGCCCGAATGCGCCGCGCCAGCTGCAACCCATCTATTTTGGGCATCTGAAGGTCGAGAAAGATTCCGTCAAATGCATCTTTTTGAACCACGGCAGCGGCGTTCTCACTGTCCTTCGCCGGCACCACCTGTACGTCACTGGAAGCGAGAACCTCGCTGATGAGTTCAAGACTGGCCGCATCGTCCTCGACTACAAGCACTTTAAGCGCCATAAAGCTTCTCCATTTC